>Ga0181465_100611_pt1 | contig 14810 bp, 16 predicted proteins | sample InSIn3gowninarea_FD_119076 | JGI IMG/M metagenome (GOLD analysis project Ga0181465, IMG submission 119076) | Clean room microbial communities from NASA Spacecraft Assembly Facility at Jet Propulsion Laboratory, Pasadena, California, USA -... ... | reverse complement strand
GGGTTTACTTATTGGGTGGGGGGCTTATGGTCGAGCCTGCTTGCGCATCCTCTGATGGCGGCGATGGCGGCGATGGCGGCCTTAACAGTCGAGCGAGAAATCCCTCACCATATGAATAGTGAGTGACTCCGTCCCTTATGGTCGAGCGAGAAATCCCTCACCATATGAATAGTGAGTGACTCCGTCCCTCTATTTTAGGAAAATAGAGCGAGAAATCCCTCACCCATATGATGAGTGAGCGTTAAAACCCTTATGGTCGAGCACCTAAAGGTCCTTAACAGTCGAGCACCTAAAGGTCCTTATGGTCGAGCACCTAAAGGTTAGGGTTTACTTATTGCCCCTCTCAAATAAGTAACCAAAACAGTCGAGCCTGCTTACGCATCCTTATCAGTCGAGCCCCCTAAAGGGTCCTTATTAGTCGAGCGTGCTTACGCACCCTGCCGGTCCTTGATGCTTATTGGGTGGTGGGCTTTTGGTCGAGCCTGCTGTCGCACCCTTAAAAGCCATCCGCCTCACCTCAGAAAGAGCTTGTTACGCAACCGTGAAATAATAGAAACCCCAAGGGAGCCCTTGAATCATGGCCATTCCCTCGAGGGTTTCCCTTACATAAACCAGGGATGAGCTCTCGTATATGGAATGCAATGGAATGAACGTGAGCTGGTTCGTGCGGTCAGATTCTCCATCTGGCGCGGAATTAGGACCTATGGCCACAGTTCCATTCATTGGGAGGCACGCAACTCACTAACTCTAGCAGGTCTGGCCCACTAACTCCAGGTGACCAGGCAGCGAGAGCTGGCCTAATGATAGCTGGATAACGAGACCCAATTGAGTGAATGGGTGGAGGTGAACCAAGTCCGCTGTGTATTCCTTAGCGATCAAGAAAGGCCGGGGCTGGATGTACACTTTCCCCTGCTGCACCACGGCTCTCCCGTACCTTTCTGAATTGGGGAGAAATCTGCCCCTCCCCCTTATTTGGTAGGGGGTGTCCCGCTTCGAAGCGCAATGTTGGACCAAATTCATCCTTGTCAAATGATCCTGGCGCTGGCTGGTGCAGTTGGTCATGCGGGGACAAAGGGCCCTATCCCGCGCTCCCCTGCCTGAAGTCATGGTCGAGGGAAATCAATCTGGTAAGTCGAGCGCCTTCTGACCCATCCCGTTAGTCGGTGCTGTGAAACCAATCACAATCAATCTGGGTTGGTTGCCTTAAATAATAAGGGCATGCTCCCCCATTCGAAAAAGCGTTGAGCGCTCCGGCCAGTGGGTTGCATATCGATCTCCAGGATGTATGCGTTCAAGAGCTATGGTTCTTCTTCCTTTTTCTCTTCCCGTGACTATTGGTTCAGCGAGCAATAGATTCTCCATGGCATGGTTAAGCAAGCAACAATAGGTTCCCCTAGGTCTTCTATTTGTTGGAAGGTTCGTTCGCAAGGTCAATCTAAGCATTTGGGTATGCGAGGTTTCACTGTGTCCTATCGGTTCTAACATGCCTAGGTCTTCGTGTTTCTGTAAGTTCGTAAGAGATCTACGGGCACGCAGCAATCGATCAGCAGGTAGGTGGAACTGGTGGGCAGATGGTCACTGTTTCCTTTCGGTTCACTGCATCAGGTTTCACTAACTGTGGGCAGTTGGGAACTGGGTGATTCGATCACTGTGGGGGGGAAAAGGGAACTGCTTCAGTTGAATTGTGGATTGGTGACGGTTTCACTGTTTCACACGATGAGTGCAATGGGTGGGAAGATGTGTCAAGGCAGGTCAAAGCTATTGTTCGGAGAGGTGCTCTTCCTGTTCTATCCCTCCCTCATACCTCCCGCATCTGGCCTCTTCTTCCGGCCAGGCAGGTATCTATCTGTTTCAACCCCACCCCGCCACGTAGATTCTTCCTTCGTCCGGTCACGCCGCAAAACAGCAGACATCTAGCCAGCTCACCGGCCAGCAAGCGAGAAAAGGCGAGCCCTCGGTTCATATCCCAGTCGGCAAGCAGCAAGGTGTTGGAGGGTGCCAGCCAGCCTCGGGTTCGGGTGGTGTCTTTTCTCTATCAACACGTCCTTTCAACACATCCTATCAAGCGAGATAAGCAAGGGAGCACCAGTTGTCGTGTGGTGGTTTAGTGGAGTAGTTGGTGGGTTGTGGAGTTTGTGGTTCAAAGGGTTCCAGGCAAGTAAGCGAGCACCAGCCACCAGTTGGAGTTGGTGGGTCAAAGGATCTTCTATTGACGTGTGGTGGGTTGATTCGTAAAACCAGCAAGCATCAATCGATCAATAAGCGGGTAAGTGGGACTGTGTCCTATCGGTTCTAACGTCCCTAGGTCTTCTGATTAGCGTAAGTAAGCAAGATATCTATATCTCAACGGGCAAGCAGCAAGAGATCAGCAGGTAGGTCCGCCTGTTCCCAAGGGCTATGGTTGTTGGTGGGCAGGTTTGTGTGACCAATCTAGCAATAAATACACAAGAGCAACTAGAGATTCCAGCAAGTAAGCATCCATCTATCACTCAAAAACACAAGCTCTGGGTGTAACGTATATAAGCATTGATATCCCGATCCAGCTCCTCCAGCTCCCCGCAAGCTAACCAGCCGGTTGTTTCTATCCCAGCCTAGCCCAGCAATGACTGATCGACTATGCAACTATGATCGGCTATCGGATGACCCCCATCTATTTGGGGCAATTCCTGGCTGGCTATCGTCAATGATCCCTGGCTATAAGCGACAATGCCCACTGGCTCCTGCTACGACTGGCAATGACTGAGACTATGACCTACTGGGCCATGGGCTATCGGAAATGACCCCCATCTATTTGGGGCAATTCCTGGCTGGCTACGACCACAGGCTCTGATCTGACTGACAATTGAGAACATGGGGGCCTTCTCTCTGGCCTGTTGTGAACATGGGGTAAAATATAAAGCAAGCAACCGTTGGCGTTCTTCATCTCAAGGGATGTCACAATATCAATAAAGCAAGATACCTTTGGCAAACAGCAAGTTTGATTGATCAGCATAGGTTCACTGCAGACTTGAAGTGTTGTCACTGTTTCACGGTCCTTCTCTCTCCTCTCGGATTTGTATGTTGAATGGATGATGAACAGAGTCTGATGAAAGGGGTATGTTTCACGGGGTATGGTGGTTGAACGGGTTCTCCCGTCGTCTGTTGGTAACTTGGGGGCCTTCTCCTGTCGACCAGTGATGGGGGCCATCTGTTCTCTGTCGGGTATGGTGTGGGGTATGTTGGTGAAACGTGCGGGTATGATTGTTGAACGGTTCCTTCTCTCGTCTGTTGGTAACGATGGGTAACTTCACTTCTTTCTCTCATTCAGTGATGTCATGATGGTATCACTCACAGCAGGTGTGACTCACTCACCGTACCGTACCGTGTTGGGTGGATGTGTCATGTTGTGAAGATGACTCGGTAGGTATGTGTAGAAGGGGCCTTCTCTCTCGTGAGGTCTCTCCACACGTCTAGCCAGCAAGCAAACAACAGTGGCACATTCTTAATCTCGAGAGGGGTAGCACTATATGGGCAATATATATACGGAAAGGTAGCATTCGATCGATCAGCAGTTCGTTAGTTGCTCCCCGGCCATTTCTCTAAGGGGTGGAAGCACTAAAATAAGTGACCCGAAGTTCCATTATCCTAGCTCCCACACCTCTGGTACGGGGGGCCACCCATTTCATCAACCTTCCTGCGCATTCAAGTAGGAAAGTCAAGGGTAAAAGGTATCAGCTGTATTGCCAGGTCTATCTTCAAATTATCGCTCCACACTCTAGGATCACGGGTTCGACCACCTCACATTGTAGCAAAACAGGTTGGACCAGCTCTCGCTCGGTAAATATCAGAGAGAAGCTGGAAGGAAGGCAGGAAAGGGAGAAGGTCGGAGGGAAGGTGGTTAGGTGTGACAACTTGAGTGTTCCCATCCCTAGTTCTTTTTATCGTAAGAAAGAGACAACCCTTCGTCAAGGAGCACAAGTAGTATCAGCAGGCATTGTCATTGTGGAAAACAGTGTCGACCCCGTACCATATCGAAAGGGGTATGGCCCATCAGTCGGGTAAGGATTGAGACCAGGAGTATATCTCTATCGGGTATGGTGGCTCAATAGGGACGGAGTCACTCACTATTCATATGGTGAGGGTCAATTTGCTCTCGGCCATGGGGAAAATGAGAAAGCGAGTAACCCGTGTCAAGTTCTTCATCTCCAGGGCTAGCAAGAGATGGAAATCAATAGATCTACGTAAAGTGATTTGCTCACAATCAACAGTTAGTTGCTCCCCCGTCCATTTCTCTAAGGGGCGGTAACGTTTCTAAGTGACCCTCAGCAAATTGAAATGATCCTAGCTCCCACACCCCTGGGACGGGGGGCCACCCGCCCATTCATTCATTCCCACCACCTTACTGAGCATTCAAGTAAGTCAAAGGTAAAAGGTATCAGCAGCATCAAGATCAAAGAGAGAAGGCGGATGGTCAAACTGCTTTTGGTGACCATCATCCCAATCACTTGTTGAGCAATTTGGTGTATTCCCTGTTGTACTTGGTGTGCTCGGTGATATAGTTCTAGGCTTCTGTTGAATGGTGACTGTTGAAAGGCTCATGGCTCATGGCGTAAGGTGAAAGGCGAATGGCTTATGTTTAATGGCTCAACAACCTCCCTTCCCTGAATGGCTTTCTCTAGCGAGCCCTCCCTGAATACCACTCATTGCGAATGGAGACAGAAATGTTCTATACTAATAGGAAGATCTATACTAATAGGAATAGGAAACACATAAAATCAATCTTACTTTCTTTAGTTTAGCAAGCTGTTGTTCTTAAATAGTAGCTGTAATGAAACTCCACAGGTATTTCTTTGAAGGTTTTCTGGGATCTCTTCCAAGCAAACAAACTTAGTGTCTGGGCCCAGGTATTCCATCATTTGAAGGGTAAGACTTCTACCTACCTCTCCTAGCTGCATGAGTATGAGGTAAAGCCTTCCTTACTTACCTTTCTATGTGAGTAGGTCATTATTAGACTACTACCTTTCTTAGTAGCTGAATAATGAGTAGGTAGTTGAGTTCAACCTTTTCTTACTACCTTTCCTTCTTAAGTAGGTGAGTTCAACCTTCCTTGCCCCCCGGAGGGACAAGCGGCTTCGCACCTTTCTTATCTTCTTTTCTTAGCTTCTTAAGTGAGTCGTAGAGCTACCCCTTCCTTCTGACCTTCCTTCTTCAGTAGGTAGGTTCATCTTTCTTCTTCCTTCTTAGCTTCTTAAGAGGGTCCCATAGCCTTTCTTTCTTCCCACCCTATCTAAGGTCCGGAGGGCTTGCGCTTCTGAGGGCAAGGAAGAATAAGGTTTCTCCTTGCAGTCCCGTCCCGAAACAGCAGACCTCTAGCCAGCAGGCTAAAGAATCAAAAACCCGCCCGCCATCAATCCATCTAGCAAGAAAAAGCAATCCCCGGCTCTTTCTTATCCCAGCCAGCCGTATTAGCCAGCCATCTTGCCAACCAGAAAGATGATCCCAGCCCTCGTCGGGTTCTCCCAGCCTCGAGTTCGCCCATCCTCGGTTAATTGACCAGCCCTTTTCATTTCTTTGCAAAATGTCGATCTAATTGTTTTATCACGTGTTCGTCTTCGCGTTCCCCACCCTTCTGCACCGCCGGCCCGCGATCGATCCATGCAGCCCGTTCACTTCTTCTCCCAGTCGACAGGAGCCGGGTTCGTCTAGCAAGCCCCTTCAAGTTATTCATCGTCGTCAGGTCTGAAGGTCAAGTATGTCCAAATCTCAGGAGGTAGAGATGGATGGCAAGAGATCAACGGACGGGTCTATCCGCTAAGAAAGAAATCGATTTTTTAGTTTCCTCCTTCCAAAAGTGAACATATTAGGGAGGAAAGTGAAAATATGCTATTTCGCGCCTAGGACCATGCCTAAGTGAGGGAGTGGGGTTTGATTCGAGCAAAGCGTTCTGCCAAGCTCTTCCTTCGGTGGTTGGGTAGCAAGATCTATATCCGGGCAGGAATCGACGTACAGGTATGAAGAGTTGATCTAAGGCATAGAGATAGAATATCTCAGGCGGGAAGCAAGATAGAGAGACGGGTATCAATCGAGAGAGGGCAGGCAGCAAGGTTCTCGATCAGTTCGAAGGGGGAAAGGGGTATCGTAAAGTCCCTAACCTAACTCACTCATTGACTCACGGACTCACTGAGTGTAGGCGAGGACCATGGGGTGGCTGGGGGTACCAGGGCCGATGATCCAACCCCATACCGAGATGCCCTTATGATGATGGGCGTGATCCATAGCCGATGTTGGCTAGAAGCAGTATCAGTTGAAGCTATGGAGCACCCCTTAAAGTTTCAGATCGATATTGAGTTCCATATCCTGTTACAGATATTCAAGATGTAGAGACAGATCCAGAGCCATTTGATCGAGATCGAGTAGCAGCTATAGCGGATCCGTTTAGAGATCGGAACCCCGTTCCGGGTACACCCATTTTAGTAGCAACTGCCCCTAAGCCGGAAGGTCTCGTTCAAAAGCCACTTTAGTTGATGTGTCCCAATCAATGTGCTCGGTGATGATGTTGTCATCGCTGATGCGCAAGTTGCTGAAGTTTCTTTTCAGTGTCTTCAGAGAGTTCAAATTTCAACTCAAAAATCTCTGATTTCTGACACTGGTGCATTTGAGTTTGCTAAGCGCTTTTGCGTCAAGGGTGGACGCGTGGATTTATCTGCCATGTCTGCTTGTTGTTTGCTTGCTTACCATCATCCATATGGTCTGATGGCTATATGTAAAAAATATCCATTCATTACGAAGGTTCTCTACCTTAGTAAGGATAGGTGGTGGAGGTTATAGGGTCCTTGCCAAACTCAGTCATACAAGATCTCGTCACTTTGAGTGGGTTCTTGCTATGTACACCAAGCCTCGGGGTCACAATGACTATCCATTAGCATTGTGGCTTGGCAGAGTGAGCTTTCGCTTCCTTATCTTCGAGGTTTCATTATCTCCTTCCTTCTTAAAGAGATGAAACCTTCGGATTGAAAGGTGGCTCCTGATGAATTCTTTCCAACAGAAAGAGTCCGGGACTTCCTTGAGTGGTCTTTGCTCAGGAACTGGATGAAGGATTGGCTTCGGTACGTCCATTGGTACTGGAGTGTCGCGAATTCACCGGATGTTTCCTTAAGTGACTTCTTTTCTGCATCAGTCTATGAGAAATTATGGAGGATCAGACGCGAATCGAGTGAGCTCATTCGCTTTGGTCTTCTCTGGAAGATCTATGATTTGGTAGCAGAGAAGGGTGTAAGCTTGGAGCCCGCCATGTCTTCAAGAACACCTCTCTGGATTTCGGGGATGGTTACTAGGAGGAGTCTGACGCATGGATTTTTTAGTCGAGCCTGATGGTTTAACCCGGCTTTGAAAGGGATCATCATAAGACTTTAGGCGCACCTGGGGGAAGGACTACCCTTAATATGCGCAATTAATAAACGATACCGAATGAACTGATAAAGAGACGAAACTAACAACTGCCGTAATGAACCTAAACTAAAGACGGAAAGAGTCACTCACTGAATACCTATTTCTTAAAGAAGACTGAGTTAGTCCTAAAGCCGAAAGACGAAGGCTGAAGCAACTAAGTGTAAAGAGGACGAAGGACGAAAGCCAAAGGCGAAGAAAGAAGAAGACTAACTAGATATGTCTATAGTACCATAGCTGTAAGACCTAAGGCCGAAGCAAGGATAGCTGCTAAAGAAAGAGAAAAGAAACTAGAGACATAAAGAATAAGACTGCTAATAAGGAAAGGAATACGGTAAGGAAGGGAAACTAAGGCAGCTAAGCCACTAGTACGAAGGAGCAAGCGGAGGCCCCCGTTCTATCCACTAACCATGTCAAAAATGATGGGTGGAATGGCGCTGTAGGAACCGGTCGGATTCGAACCGACGAATAGAAGTTTTGCAGACTCATGCCTTAGCCACTTGGCTACGGTTCCCTATCAATTCCATGTCTTTCTCCCTCTTGTCCGACTTTGCTTCACAGGGTGAGACCAGGAATAACAGATGCCGGAATGCTTTGGGAGGAAGGGCACAACATAGGTGGAGATGGATTTTCATAAAAACTTCTCTAAAACTTGAGAATCTAAGAGTTCTCCCTATCTGAACCTTTTACGTGGCGACAGTATAAAGAAGCATTTAGGGATTTGTTGATGGATGGGTCAAGGGGAGGTTCGGGAGGGCCCCCCCTCCTGAAACTTGTTAATTTGTTCTAGTTTTAATATAGCAGACGATAGGACGAGCAGATGATAGCTTCTTCTCTTTCCTTTTCTTTCTTTCCTTTAGGGGTGTAAGTTCTTCGATTTGCATGTGTTAAGCATGTGTATTGAGTACTCTTATTTTCTTCGCTTTCCTATTTCCTACTGGTAATAAAGGTTGAGTAGAGGTAATACTATCTTAGGTATCTTTCCTTTTTTCTTTTGGATTGTAGCTAGGGTACGAGCTTAGTATAATAAAGAATCTCTCTTAGGGTTAGTGCTCCCCTTTTCCTTCCTTACCTGACTGGTAGGTTTTTCCAAGGTTTCCTAAGGTTTAGTTTCTAATAGGTAAGTCAAGATAAGACTAGATTAGATTGTCTCTTCTTACGGTCCCCTTTCTCTTGCCAACAAAGCTCCTCTTATCTTAGACGATAGGTGAGACTGAATTGGATATTCATAAACTCACTGACCCGTTTAAGCACAGGAGCGACAGCTATAGAATTCACTAACGCAGCTATCATACGCATTGAGACGGGACTCAAGTCCAAAGTGCCATTACGGATGACAAAGCGTTTAGCAAATTCAAAACAAGCTGTTTTCGATATCAAGGACTTCTCCTTAGATATACGAACATCTAAGCTAGCCATGAGCTGTTGATAACGCTCAGCAACCTTACGATCCGCGAGAGCTTAACTAATAGGAAAGATCGCATACGCTTTAAAGACCTGTCCTGGGTATACCTCGTCAGCCAGCATCCACACTAAGATGTGATGTGTTAATGCGAATGATGGCCACGAGCTGTAATAACCAAAGCTGAGGTTTACCTGTGTGAAAAGTCACACTTGATCCCATCCGATTAGATGAAGCTCCCTTGTACGGAAGCTGGAACCTCACCCACCTTAGGGACCTGGTCATCCATGTGGCCGCAAAATCATAGCCGAAGATCGCACCCACCAGTAACTCAGTGAGACCGGCAGGCATCGAATCGGTTGCCGCCTTTCAAATCAAAAGAGTAGTATGTGATTTCTTTCAGAACCTTGACTTACTATTCTTAAGTCAGAAAGAGAACAACTATCTTACTGATTATTCAAAGATAGCACTATAACAACTGGCACCTTAGCGAGTCCCTTGGCGAGAAATCAAAGATATAGCCTATTTACCGGAGGACTAGTAAGGCGTAGTTAAGGATGACATTCCATCCAATCCAAAAGAAGATAGGGCCCTGGTGGTATAAAGCTCTTTGCTTGCTTTCTGTGCCTGAATCTTCATCATCGTCTGCTCCCCCAGCAAGCAGGGGAATCTTCCTAAAACTCAAAAATTGCCAGATATTCCCAAATCGAAACACAGCAGAGGACACTGACTTCTTTATCAGAAAGGCTGGTCGCTGAGTGTGTTTACACACCGTTACGTATGTAGTTTTAGCCGGAGGGAGAACTCTTTCGTTCGATCGCCCTCTGATTCACTGAGAGCTGAACCAGGCTCTGAACGTCTATTGTTGTTGAAAGGTTGGGTACGGTTGAACCGTGTTATTATCATGATGCCACGGGTCGCTTTCGATAACAAGAAAGTATGCCCCTTTTATTAAGCTGCTTCTTAAGCCGTGACAGCTGGATCGGTTGGGTCGCTAATAAGCCAAGGCGGCCTTCGTCTGCCTGACATGACAAGCTTGTTTCCTGCTGTGAGGAAAGACTACTTTGTTCATAGGGCAAGGCATAGATTAGATACTTATCACTTGCTTGCTTCTTAAATGCTTTTCCTTTGTCTTCCACAGGGGCCTCGGGTCGACCTGCATTATTGGTGCCATCATTGTTCCTAAGCTGCGAAATGCCAATCATCGGGAGGAGTTTGAATCTGAAAGAGCTCTTGAGAGGGACGGACCTTATTGTGCTGTGCCTTGTTATCATGTATTTCATTGTTTGCGCTGCAGCCATTGGTTGCTGGCCTATGGAAGGTCTGGACTATGGAACCCCCCATTATTGCTGTGCTGCTATTCCATTGAGGGTCTTCTCGCTCACAACACAAAGATACTGAGATCTTGGCAGCAAGCATTCCTACATCTGTCGCCGTAGCAGTAGCCGCCTTCTCTGTCTCACTATCACTCCTTTACTTAGTAGAAAGCGCTTGACTGCATTCCTGGAGCCAAAGGACTCTCTTTCACGCCGACGTCCTAATACCCACGAACGATAACACGATAACCGGGTCTGGTTGTTATGACTGGAAAGAAGTCTGAGGAGTGATTTCCTTGACTTATTCAAGGCTATTCACCTGAATTGTGGACAAAGAAGCTTCCTCGGGATGAGCTTCTAGCAGACATCGTCCAGTCAAGCACTCCTGCTTTGGTGGTGTGGCTCCAGCTTAGAGAGTAAATCCAGCGTAGTGAAGTATTTAAGGAAGCTCCTTCTTCTATGAAGTGCCAGGACACATATATAGGGTTGGTTTCAGGGCATAGGAAGTGAAGATCTGAGATTGCATTACACGATCTAAAAGAGCGAAAGGCTTCCTAGTGGGCTCGGGTTCCTGGTATAGGTATAAGAAAGCCAGTAGAGCTAAATAGAGGTAGACTGTACTTCTATGCGTACTGAGCTGAGGTGCTAATGCTTCCCGCAAGGAGAAACTATCTTAGTCATACTTCCTTGATAAGTGAGACTTCCACGAAAGCACGGATCAGAATCATCTTAGTATGCAAGGACTGAGGAGCTTCGGTGTGTTCTTTGCTTTTATCGAATATCCTCCGCTGCTGCTAAAGGAAATGGTTCTTAGGTCGGTGAAACAGTCCCTGTAGCTAAAGTAAAGCCAGTTCATTCATTCATGGCAATCGGTCTAGTAAGGAAGAAGTGAGCTGTAGCCTTAGTCTTAGTACGCGCAGGGGCTACCGAATGTGCCAGTGAAAAAATCAAATATTGTTTGTGTGCCGCGAAGGGCCTACCCCTTTAAAATGGAAGGGCATGGAGAAGCGGATTCCTACTTCTTAATAGAATAGCTTGATCGACCACCATCCTTACTTCCCTCGGGTTGGTATGCTTGTGTGTCAAGCAATCCTGCTTCGAGACTTCCTTCAAGGAAATCGCTTCAAGCAATGGCTTTGGATCGACCTGACTTCTTAGAGAGGAAAGCCAGTGAATGAATGAATGAAATCCGTTGAATGAAGAAGTCTTTATGGCTCAAGCTGCTAGCGGACCATTGAGAAAGTCAAGCATGTCAGCACGCCCCCTACCTATGTAGTCGGCTTCCCGGTAGTTTGCGGGATTAACCGCTCGCTATTGGAATCGGTCTATTTCAATGGCCTATCTCCAGATGTATGTATTCTTGAAGTGCCTTTCTCATAGTTCCCTTTCCGGGCATTGATTGAGAGGGAATAGACTTCCCCACTGAACGAGGAATGCTGCCTTCTCTTGAAGATTTAAGATAGAAGGGCAATCCCCAAAAGAAGCGGCCAGAGGAGACCAGCAGAATGCGCATCGGCAGATTCTGCAGCAACTTGAAACCCTCCGAAAGGAGAAGGCAGATGCCAAAGGTGAATACCCACCTAACCCCCCTTGAAAATGTATTGATACGCACGCTTGTTTGCAAAAAAGGCTATCAATGAAATTTCCTAGCTCATATAAATGGGCGATCAAGGCAGTCGGATATAAATAATCACTTACCCTGCGTTAGTAGAGTGAGGTTGTGCTTGGACAAACAAACTTCCCTCGAAAGAAGCCTTTAAGTGAGCATAGGAGGGCTTTCAAGCTTTACTAATAGGGGCGGAGTTTTTCGTTTAAGAAGGAATGTTAGCGGACTTAGTAAGAAGACTCTTCCTTCGGTAGGTGTGAGCTACGATCTGCCTTAGTGGCCCGAAAAATGCGTTAAGGAGAGTGAGACGAAGTGCTTCCCTTGAAAGAAGCACGAGTGGAACAGAAAGCATGGGGCATGAAATGATCTCACTCTTTAGAGTGGGTGTTCTTCCTTAGCACAAGCGCTAAGCGATAATAATACCTTGGGAGTGTTTGCCTAATGAATGAGACCTCACCGGTTCCGACTTTCAGCTTTCAATAAAGAGGGCGCGCTGGAAAGGAAAATGAAAAAATGATGTCAGCGCTCCAGCCCCTATACACCTCAACAAAATGGCATAGCTAAGCGAGAAAATCGTCACATCATGGAGACGTGCATGACTTCTGGCATCTCATGTACCTCGCTGCTACTGGGCTGAAGAAGCTCTTACTTCCGTTTATCTGATTAACATACCATCCCTTCCCTACTGCTACAGGGTTTCTCTTCGGTTTAGCGGCTCACTGGACTTCAGCCTGATTATAGTCGTCTTTGATTTCTCGGATGCACCTGCTTCTATCACAAGAACAGGACAGACTATCGGCGCGGGCCAAGCCAACTCAAAGGGGCCATCCCCGAACGCATAAGAGAGAGGTTGGAAAAGGACCCCGTAGCCCAGACCCTGCTGAAAAACGTGAGCAGCTTAAGTTAGAAGTTCCGCTCGAGTGGAACGGTTGTTGGTGCTCTATTTCATATCCTCCTCCTGTTGGTGAGTTACCTCTTCCCTTCCTTCCTTTCTATTTAGGAAGTGAAAGTCGTTGCCGGGTGCAAGCTTTGAAGTAGCGCGCTACCCGCTAGGTTCAATCAAATCAATGAATCAGATTCCCACTTACCCAGTGGGGATAAAGACTATCAAGTCGACGTTCCTCAGGACTTGCCCGGAAGGGAGAATCAATCTCTCTTTCCGATGCGATATCCGATATATGATGTGATTTGTTGACTTATCCCACAGGTTTGTTTCCGCTTTATTTACTAATTAAGGCGAGTTTCCTGGTTTCATACCTGCATTCGAGAAAAGCAAAGCCAATCGGGAAAGATGTGAAAACCTCCGCCAAAGCATATATTCTCTATGTCATTCTGCATGAATGAATTATATATGTCATTACGCATCAAAACCTCCGCCTCCCAAAATGGCCAAATTAGTAGGGTATGTATGTGACCATTATATTAGAAGCATCCTCCTGTTTCCACCTCCGCTACGACAACGTGTCCCAAACAATATTGGAAGTCGTTGGTTGGGAAGAGAGTACAAAGCTCGCAAGCAACTTTGTGAAAAACGAGTGGGATACAATTTTGGAGAGGGGCGATGGCGTTTCTCAAGGTATTTGTCTTCTTGGAGTCAAGGGAGATAGTTCGGGGGCTGAACTACATCACCGCCTTATCTCGGCGTTGAAGCCTTTCAGTATTTCTGTGAAACATTTCTTCGTGTATAGGAGTTTGAGCGCCGCCTGCGTAGCCTTCTTAGTCAAAGGGGATCGCCGTAATGGATCTATTTGGGCTATCTGGGGTGTGACTGTGGAGGAGATCTACAGCCTCGCTTACGCGAGATGTCACAAAAAGTCTCTTAAGGGTACATCGTCTCTTCTGAGAACCCCAGTATTGAAACCATTCTGGGATCCTATCGATTCGATAATGATCTGACTTAGGCCAACCCTGAAGGTCATGGCTCTTACCGGTACTAACGACTCTTATGATACCGGTTAGAGAGATTGAAAGGCCAAAAGGTAGGAGGGAGAGGTAGGAGATGGCATAATGACATATATAATATCTGTCATAATGACATATAGAATTCCTCTCCCGTTGGTCGAGCCCTCTCCTCTTAGTCGAGCGTTCGTTACCTCACCCTGCCGGGGGCATCCTCTCCCGTTGGTCGAGCGTGCTCCGCATCCTCTCCCGTTGGTCGAGCGTGCTCCGCATCCTCTCCCGTTGGTCGAGCGTGCTCCGCATCCTCTCCCGTTGGTCGAGCGTGCTCCGCATCCTCTCCTCTCCCTTTTGGTCGAGCACCTAAAGGTTCAATTGACTTATTGGGCTCTCAAATAAGTAACTAAAAAGCCTGCTTCCGCATCCTCTCCTCTCCTCTCGATGGCGGCCTTATCAGTCGAGCACCTAAAGGTCCTCTTCAATTTACTTATTGGGTGGCCCCTCTCAAATAAGTAACCAAAGAGCACCTAAAGGTCCTCTCCTCTCCTCTCGATGGCGGCCTTATCAGTCGAGCACCTAAAGGTCCTCTCCTCTCGATGGCGGCCAGTCGAGCACCTAAAGGTCCTCTCCTCTCGATGGCGGCCAGTCGAGCACCTAAAGGTCCTCTCCTCTCCCTCTCCTCTCCCTTATGGTCGAGCACCTAAAGGTCCTTAACAGTCGAGCACCTAAAGGTCCTCTCCTCTCCCTTTTGGTCGAGCACCTAAAGGTCCTTAACAGTCGAGCCTGCTTTCGCATCCTTATGGTCGAGCCCCCTAACGGGCCTTATGGTCGAGCCTGCTTCCGCATCCTTAACAGTCGAGCCTGCTACCGCATCCTTATGGTCGAGCCCCCTAACGGGCCTTATGGTCGAGCCTGCTTACGCATTCAATTTACTTATTGGGTGGGGGGGCTATGGTCGAGCGCCTCCGGACCTTAACAGTCGAGCCTGCTTTCGCATCCTCTCGATGGCGGCCAGTCGAGCACCTAAAGGTTCAATTTACTTATCCCCTCTCAAATAAGTAACCAAAGAGCGCCTCCGGACCTTATGGTCGAGCACCTAAAGGTCCTCTCCTCTCGATGGCGGCCAGTCGAGCACCTAAAGGTCCTCTCCTCTCCCTTATGGTCG
>Ga0181465_100610_pt1 | contig 14824 bp, 19 predicted proteins | sample InSIn3gowninarea_FD_119076 | JGI IMG/M metagenome (GOLD analysis project Ga0181465, IMG submission 119076) | Clean room microbial communities from NASA Spacecraft Assembly Facility at Jet Propulsion Laboratory, Pasadena, California, USA -... ... | reverse complement strand
TTGTTGTTGAAGGCCTCTATTTCTTCGCCTCTTCAATCTAACCTGCTCTTCATGCTCATCTAAATCATCTATGTCAATTTCTACGTTTCCCTTTACATCCTCTTTGCTACCATCAACTTTATGCATGTTCAAGGGTAGTTTATTTACCTTTAATTGCATATTCTCTTGTTCTAGGAATGAAATCAAGAATTTTGCCTTGGATGAGTTGTCCTTGAGTTCCTTGATATCAGAATCTTTCTCCATGATGACCTGCTTTACTATTTTGTGCTCTTCATCCACCTCCAAGTTTTCCATGTTAGTGTCAAGATGGAAAGGCTCCTCATCTTGCAAATGTGCCTCATGTTGTGGTGGTGATATTTGTTTTGCTTATGTAGGCTTCGCCCCTTCCACAATGTTTGGAGCAAACAAAAGCCTCCTAACTCTCTGATTGATCTGAATGGAATGTATTAGTTTTGTTGTGCTAAGTATCCAAATAGTAATTAAAATGTGTGCATAAGGTTCTTTGAAGTTTGCAGGTTAAACAAATGGTTTTAGCTTAGTTAAGAAGATTTTTGTGTGAGGTTAAAGCATGTATTTTTCTTATATAACATTGTACAATAGTATATAATAGAGAAATAAGCATCACATAGCACAATACTCAAAAAATTTGATGAAGCAATTCACCCCTCCTGGGCTACATCTACTGGTCTAGCTCCCAATGGCATGTCCCTAATATATTATTGATAAAAAATGGTAAGTACATGTGAAATAAAGCCTCAAATAGTTGTTCTCTCTATAAAAATAGCTTCAAAATGCTTGAATTAGTCAAATATGACTATTCATTTGTAGAAAATACACAATGGAACCCGAATACACTGCCCACACTCTAGTGGCCCTAGTGGCTCCTTGATCTTTCCTGAAGCTAAACCTACTAAACATGACCTCTGATGGCTTTGAAACTTGTGCCAGTGTGTTCAAAATGTATATAATCCCCAAAATTGACTATTCTTGCATCAAAATTGGTCAAAAAACAAAGAAGTTATGGCCAAAACAAAATTTTTCCCAGTGTCCCTTGAAAACCTCCTCGAAAACTGGAGGAACTCTAGCTAAAAGCGTCAAAGTTGGTGAAAATCAGAAATTGCTAGAAGCCACTCCAAAATTAGTGGAAAATTAGTGGTGGCATTAAATTTTGCAGTTCGGGGTGGTCACATGACTCACCACCAAAAATTTCGAAGCCAACATTTATTGTAACCACAACATTAAACTCTAGTTATCTGCCCATGTGAACACTCTATTTTTTGTGCCGGTGGTTTGGACCGTGGTTTCCTATGACTGTAGTTCCAGTCGGCGGTCGTATGGGTTTGGGCTAGCCCTTTAATTTTTTTCCCATTCAACATTTAAACAACAAATATATTTGGCATCACACTATGGTTAATATCTTTCCCATAGGCAGGTTGGTCAGGTCTTTGCACTAGCAGAGAGGAGACCATGGTTCGAAACCTGCAAGCTATAAAAAAATTTAATATACCAACTTCTCCTCGTCCTAGGGACACATGGTGGCCTTTGAGCCTCCCACATGGCATCCTTTAATTGGCCACCATTTCATAAATTCAACCCACTAACAAACCATGAATTGCCACTTGTTAGGTTCTTATTCGCCCATATGGAATATTTTGGGGAATATTCTGAGGAATATTCCTTGGAATATTATTTTTTAAAATTTTTCCAAATCAATAAATTCAAAGTTGGTCAACTAATTTTTGGAGTTTACTAGGCTTTTCAAACCTTCTTAGCTTCTGCATACGACCTATGTTTTTCAAACTGGTCACGGCGTTAGAATTGCAATGCCGAGAAATTTTCATTCATTCAGGTTGCAACCATTTTTTATCACTTTAATTTTTGAGCATTTTTGAACTTTGACATGATCTCCTGATCATACCTCCCCACTGGGAAGCTTTTGGACCCAAAACTCTCTCTGGACTACTAAAACTAAAGACGAGGAGACTAAATCTCCACTCTTCAAATCTTAATGCACTGAAATATCCCTGATTTCATTAATTGGAACTTCTCATGAAATGAAATTTTTTTCCTTGAATCCATTGACCAACTGTTGCTAAATTTGGCCTTGTCATGCCACACATTTTTGAAACCTGTAGAACAACAACTTAAATTTTCAGTAAACATATTGTTTCTACATTGGTCTATATTCAAAGGAAATTGAAAATTACTTTCACCTTGCATCCTATCCTTATGGTGATTTTTTGTTGAATTACCCTTGTACTTGTGTCGATTCCTGACCAAGTTTCCTCCCCATAGTACCTTGCCTTTCTAAAACCAGCAATGATCATTGTTGAACTTTGTGCCATTTTTGTGTAGATGCTTTACCCTCTCTTGGATCTTTACACCTTCTTACACTGACACTTTTTTTCTGCACCAATCAACACTGAAGACGATTGTTGCAACTTCTTGTCATCTTCTTTGAAAGACAACCTACTTTCAGACTAAAACAACTCATTATTTACATCAAAATTTACATGAAAAGGACTATGTGCAACTTCCCTTTTGTTTAATCAACATCAAAGTCAAATTTTGACTTGCATTGACAAGCCCTTTCATCTACCCTGCATTCACTAAAGAAGAGTCTAGTTTTTTGCGATGTGATCTCACAATAAAATCGTCGCCATCCTTGAATAAATGGTAATTTTTCTCATGGTGATGTAAGATAGCTTTCCTACCATACAAGTAAGGACTAACCAACACCACACCTGTAATATCAAGTGGAACAACATCTAATTCAACCATGTCAATAAAATGTGTTTTTATTGCAAAGCACATCATGCACTTCTTTAAAACCTGTAAATTTTCATCCTTACAAATCCAGCCAAGAGGATATGGTTTAGGATGTGGAATGATTTCAAGATTAAGTTTCTTGACTAAGTCTTCAGAAATAAGGTTTGCTTGTGACCCACTGTCAAATAGTGTGTCTACCTTGGTATGTTTGGAAATAACCCTCACATGAAACAGTTCAATTATTTTCTCTTCACTTGGAGCTTCTATGTGACAATTATAAATACTAGAATTGGGTTTAGTTTCATTCTCTTTCCCCTTCAACTTCTTTAGTGCCATAGCTATGATTTTGGTTTCATTTCCTAAATCTGATCCTAGATCTTGTTTAGTTATTGCAACTATCTTGCCTTTCTCTTTGGCTTTATCTTTGGTTTTAAAACTTTCTGGTTTCAACTCCGGATGAAGTTTCCAACGATGGTCCTCATCATGGCTTGTTTTAGGATAGTGTTTATAAAAAACAATTCCCTTCTCTTTTCTAGAATTTTCAGTTCTTTTTTTCCTCTATTTTCCTTTAAACTCACTTTCCTCATTCCCTTATAAAATTTGTTTACCCCTTTCCTCTAAATGCGTGGCTTGAACACAAACCTCATCTAAGCTTGTAGGGTTAAACATGAGAATGGTATGTCTTAGGTAAGTATTCAAACCTCCTATATACTTGAGTAAAGTGTCTTGGCTATGCAAATCAATTCCTAGTAAAAGAGCTCTTCTTCTAAATTCTTGAGTATAAACCTGAACATTTTGTCCTTTCAATTGTTTAAAATTTTTCCAATCCATTATGGCTTTATGCATGTGAGCTAATGGATAAAACTATTGTTTTATTGCATAAATGAAATCAGACCATGATAAGATAATCTTACCATATTTTTTGATGTTCTCCTTTGTCTTGGCTTCCGACCAAACAAGAGTTGCGCCTTCCATTATCAATGAAGCTAGCTGAATTTTAGTTTCTTCATCATGAAAATTTTTAATTCTCTAATAGAACTCTAATTTCCTAATCCAATTATCTAGCTTTTCTGCATTAACTTCACCATCAAACTTTGGCAATTCAACTTAACATCAAGTTTAAGAAAAGGAATTTTACCCATGTTCTTGACTTTGTGAGAGTGATGTATTGAAGATCATGTAGAGGTTGATGAAGATGAAGATGAAGATGAGGGTGATGATGGCGACTTTCTACTATCTCCATTTCCTCCATTACCCTTCTTGAATTTATCTTCATCGTTATGGCCTCCTCACGATCCTTGTCCTTCCTTGTGAAGTTTGGATCCTTCTCCTTCAGGTCTTTCATTCCTTTCTTGATAAAGGACTCTCACTATTTCAGTCATGTTTCGGAATGCCTTCCCAAACACCCTTTCCTCCTCCTTGGGATCAATGTCTTCAAGAATTTGACCTTCTCCTGAAGTCATTCTTATGGTTTCTTTTGCTTCTCTTTAAGGTGTAATTGAAGGTGGAGATACTGGCACTCTTTCCCTCCTTGGTTGAGGATTACTATAAGTCCTTGCCAATTGACCTTCTCCTCTTTTAAGCTTCAGCCTAGTAAGCATGAAAAACATTGCAAAAAATTAAACAAACATTGCACAAGAACAATACAGAGAGTAAAACTCTAGCTTTGATACCAAATTGATCTGAATGGAATGTATTAGTTCTTCTATGCTAAGTATCCAAATAGTAATTAAAATGTGTGCATAAGGTTCTCTGAAGTTTGAAGGTTAAAAAAATGGTTTTAGCTCAGTTAAACATATTTATGTGTGAGGTTAAAGCATGTATTCTTCTATTATAACATTGTAAAATAGTAAATAAAAGAGAAATAAACATCACATAGCACAATACTCAACAAATTTTATGGAGCAGTTCACCCCTTCTAGGCTACAACTGCTGGTCCAGCTCCCAATGCCATGTCCGTCATATATTATTGCTAAAAATTGTAAGTACATGTGAAATAAAGCCTCAAATGGATTTTCTCTCTGTAAAAATAGCTTCAGAATGCTTGAATTAGTAATAAATTACTATTCATTTGCCAAAAACAGACAATGGAAGCCCAATACACTGCCCACACCCTAATGGCATTGGTGGCTCCTTGATATTTCCTGAAGCTAAACCTACTAAAGATGACCTCTGATGGCTCTGAAACCTATGCCAATGTGTTCAAAATGTCGATAATCCCCAAAATTAACTATCCTTGCATCAAAATTGGTTGAAAAACAAAGAATTTATCGCCAAAACAATTTTTTCCCCATTGTCCCTTGAAAACCTCCTCCAAAACTGGAGGAACTCTAGTTAAAAGCGCCAAAGTTGGTGAAACTCCAAAATTGCCGAAAGATGCTCCAAAATTAGTAGACGGTTAGAGGTGGCATTAAATTTTGCAGTTTGGGGTGGTCACATGACTCACCACCGAAACTGTCGTAGCCGACATTTATTGTAACTGCAACTTTAAACTCCAGTTATCCGCCCATGTGAACACTCAATTTTTTGCATCGATGGTTTGGACCATTGTTTCCTATGATTGTGGTTCCAACCGGTGGTCGTATTGGTTTGTTCTAGCCCTTTAATTCTCCACCCATTCAACGTTTAAGCAATAGATATATTTTTGCATCGCACTATGGTTAAGATATTTCTCATAGGCAGTCTGATTGGGTCTTTGCGCTAGCAGAGAGGAGAACACGGTTTGAAACATGCGAGCTATACAAAATTTTAATATGCCAACTTCTCCTCGGCCTGAGGCCACATGGCAGCCTCTGGGAATACCATGTGGCATCCTTTAATTGGCCACCATTTCATAAATTAAACCCACTAACAAACCATGAATTTCCACTTGTCAAATTCTTATTCGCCCATATGGAATATTTCAGGGAATATTTCGAGGAAAATTCCTGGAATATTCCTTTTTTAATTTTTTCCAAATAAATAAATTCAAACTTGGTTAACTCATTTTTGGAGTTCACCAAGATTTTCAAATATTTATAAATTTTGCATACGACCTCTGCTTTGTGAACTGTTCGCAGAACTAGAATCGTAGCAATGAGACCTTTCCGAACGTTCAAGTTGTAACCATTTTTTAGCACTTTCATTTTTGAGAATTTTTGAACTTGGAAATGATCTCCCGATCACTGATATGTTTGGGTAACCTCAACCCTAGGTGTCCTCTTGGCTGAAATTAGGCCAGATGAGCCAATCTCCCCTTTCTTAGATGGTGTTGATGGTGTTGTTGATGTTGTACCTTGGCTAGTAGGCTGACTAGTAGGGGGGAAAAGACATTGTATTGAATGAATGTCTCCCAAGTAATGTTCATCTATGAAAGATGGTGTAAGACAATAATTTTGATGAGGGCATGGTGAAAAGTTATGGCATGGTGATCACTCTGTCTATGCTACAGTTTATCTTCCATTTTAGCCAAGCTCTTATAGAGATAGTAGGATAGGTTGAGAGGTTTTACCCCTGTGAATTGCATGATAAATATGACATGATACTTGTAAAATCTAGAAAATATGCCCTCACATGTAAAGTACTCAATAATGGCCCTCATTAATGGAGCAAACCTATCAAGAAACTGACCAAAAGGAAAAGCTTTCTTAATGGCATCTTTATTGTGACCTTTGATGAAGGGTTTGTAATTCTGCACATCCAAATCTAAGCTCTTAAGCCATTTTCACCACTGTTTGGTATCCCTGTACCTATATCTATTGCTTCAGTTGAAATTTTGAACCTAAACCCTGCAATTGTGACCTTATCTCTCCTAATCTTTGTGGAAATAAAGCTTGTCAATTTGACATGATATTTCACTTGCTCAATTTTCTCACAAAACCCTAAACATCCTACATTTAGGAAAAAAATTCTTGGCTAGTGAATAAGACATCAACTCACGAGTGTCGAGTGGCTCAAACCTTAATATTTGACCTCCTTTTTTGTAATATCTCCTTTCTACCTCCATGTTAATAGTTTGCAAGCAAAAAATCTAGTGGGAAAAACAGGGGAAGCAGGTGAGGGGATAGGATGAAGGGATTACGGAAAGGATATGAGGGTAGGAAAATTTAGGGAAGTAGATAGGGGTTTTAAGGATCTTAGGGAATTGGAAAGGGATGAATTGAGTGTAGGAATTAGCCTAGGTAAATTATACACGATCCCACCCCTAAAATCTGCCAAAACGCAGCGTAGAGCTAGGGTTTGGATGTAGGGGTTTTAGAAATGGGATTAGGGGAGTGGAAGGGTTGTTCAAAGGGTTTTTGAGTGTGATGAAGTGTATAGTGTATAAGGGATGGGTATTTTTACTTGCAAAATTGAAAAAAAAAATCTTCACCCAGAAAAATGAAGTGTGGGTACAAATGGATACTTTTCTCCAAAAAAAAAGGAGAAAAATGCTGATAGGAGGTGTCAAAGGCCTTAACTTACTTGTAGAATGATCATGGAAACTACAATTTCCCTTCAGAACCATGGAAACCAAGTTTTATGCTTCTAGGAGAGAAAACACAACATAGCTGTGAAAACGCAGCGTGGCTACTTGAAAGCGTAGCGTGGCAACTTGGAGAGGGTGATAATCACTTTTTTGGAGTGTCATTTGATATTGAAAGTGCTATGGTAATATTTTTTGGTGAGTGAGAGATCTTTGCCAATGAAATGAGTGAGAGAAGTTATTTTGATGGTCTTTTATAGCTTAAGGAAGTCAATTTCTTCATAGTGGTGTGGTGGCTCACCATATGCTTTTCAATTTTTCTTTGAAAAAATTGTAGATTTAGAGCATTAGAACATATTACATGATAATTGAAATAAAATTAGATGTGAAACAAAACTTTATGATAAAATTGCCCATTACTACTCCTTCATTTGTCAGATTTATTAATGAAATGGCAGATTTTGATGACTTAAACCCTAATGACCTAATGGTGACACTGAGCTGAATGAGGACCATGGTGGTATGACTAAGATGAAAATTATGAATTTTCATTTATGACTCATCCAATTGAGAGATGGAAATGAGCAACACATGAAATTTTTGAGAGAAGTAGTAATAGAACTAGACACACTGGCCAGTGACCAAATTTTTATTTAAAGATCTAATGAAACCATAAAAATTTTACTTGAAACCCTAACAAAAACTTTGTAAGAGCATATTTGATCACTAGTGATAGGAAGAATTGACTGACACTAACATTGGCTCCAACTGGGGATGACAACTCCTTGGAGGTGTCAAGAACATTGTTGACCAAGTAGCCTTATCCATTGGGAATGGAGTCAAAAATCAAAAGAATAAAATTGGAATAGAAAATTGACTTATGAACTGAACTGACTCTGACTAAAACAAAAACTTACTGCACTTAGAAATAAATAGCTAATCATAGAAACTTTATGGCCTTCACTTTAGGCTCCAAGATTTGATGATTAACTCCTTCACACTTCAACAACAAAAGTAAAATGATAAATACAATGGTGATAAGAAATTTCAGAAACTCGATCAAAATAGGTAGTTCTTGAGAAGCCTACCATTGACTATTCCTCCGCTGTAGTCTTGCCCATTCATTTCCTCAAACAAGTAATTATGCTTTATTCTTGAAGCTGAAATATTCTACGTTCCTCCCATAAATTCTCGAACTTATCTTGGTTTTCTTTATCTTCATCTCGAGCACCCCAATGAAGGGCCACATCTCCAATGTTGATTTTATCTACCTTTTTTTTTTGGTCATACATTTTCTTGATTATTTCTTGAAGCTTATAATTGTTTTGAAACACTTCCTCTTTGGTTTTTTGGAAATGGATCATCTGGTTTATCTGCCGCTGAACAACATTTAGTTAGCTACCAATTTCCTGCAATATCTTCATGATTGGAACAACGAGAGAAGTAGGAAATACTATATCAACCCCATAAACTAACTCAAAAGGTGACATGCCTATGGACTTATTATTACTTACTCTGTCTTCCCACAAGGCATCGATTAGTCTCTTATGCCAATTTTTCTTGTTTACCTCTGACATCTTATTGATCATGTAGACCAAAAACTTATTCTAGGACTCAACCAAACCATTACCTTGTGGGTAGTATGCAACCGAATGAACCAATGTGATATTGTAATTCTCACAAAATTCCACCATCCTTTTGGACTTAAATGCATTTGCGTTATCCGTGATGATATTTTGTGGACACGAAAATCTAGACAAGATTTAGATTCCAAAAATTGAATGATAACCAAATCGGTTTCTTACCTGGTTGGGATTCCCTCAATCCACTTCGTAAAATAATATGTAGCCATCATAATCCACTTGTGTTGGGGGGATGATGAAGGATTGATCTTACCTATGAAATGGAGACCCCATTGCTGAAATGGTGCCTGGACTGATATGGGTTGCAAAGGCAGCAGAAGAAACTTCCTCTTCCCTAGGAAAATTTGATATTTGTGATAGCTCATCATGGTCTTGTACACATTAGAAAAAAGAGTTGGGCAATAGAAACCAACCTTGAAATGTTTGTTCACTGTGGTCTTCTAGTATAAATGACCACCACAATCACCCTTGTGGAGGTTACTCGTCGCTTCCTTTGCTTCACTTTCAATTGACAATTCAGCAAGACACCTCCCGAGTCTTTCCAATACAAGACACTGTCTAAAATACAACACTTCGAAGCATTTAATTTGAATGATCTACCTCTCCTTTTAGATATAGCCACCAGAGGATTTAAATTTTGTAGAACATAAACTATATCGGCATACCAATGTGATGAAATGAGAATTTTAGATACATGTGCCATCCAATCATTAAATTCTTCATCAGAAAGTGCAGAAATCAAATTTTTATCCAGCACATGTAAATTAGATTCTTTTATTAGCTTTTTCAAACCCTACCCCTTTATCATCTTTTTCAGCTTGATCTCCAAATCATACTCAAGAATCGTTGTAATCCATTTACCTCCCCACCCTTCTATATCAGTTTGCATCAGCACATCTTTCACTACTGCATTTGGAACATAGACTATGATGTGAGAATGTAAGATCTATACCTGAAAGTCCTTCAGCGCTTTTACCAAGGCCAAGGCTTGCTTCTCAATTATGTTGTATCTCAACGTTGAAGCTCTTATGGTCTCCCTGAAAAACTCAATTTCTTACTCCGTATTTGAATCCTTTTTCTACATTAGTACGAAAGCTATTTAGTGCTTGAAAGAGAATCAAAATATTAGGAAATATAAAGTATAATCAGGGATGATTAGTGTGGGAGAAAATGTTAAAGAAAATTTGACTGAATTAAATTACTTCTATGCATTTTCTGACCATCTTACCTCTCTATCCTTTTTCCAAATATCTATCATATCTCTAAGGTGCTCAGCGAGATTGGGGATGAATCTCCTAAAAAAATTTATCTTTCCATTGAAAGACTGGATCTCTGTTTAGTTCCTTGGGTAGTCCAATTGCTGAATTCCCTCAATCCTGGAGGGATCAATGTGAATGCCATCTTTTGAGATTATGTGCCAAATTAGTTTTCCCTCCTCCATGGAAAATAAATGTTTCTTCAGATTCAGCGAGATCCCGAATTTTTTTTCATTTTTGAAATACCACCCTCAAGTGGTGTAAGTGATAATCATATGACTATGAAAATACAATAACATAATTAAGGTAAACTACAATAAATACATCCTTCTCATTGGAGAAAGTGATTCCCATAGCCCTTGCATTCTTGAGCCAAAATGGAATTTTGGCATACATAAAGGTACCCCATGGCATGGTGAATGTTTTTTTTTCTTCATCATATTCATGCACCAAGATCTAGTTGTATCATGAATATATGTCAAGGAGTGACATCCTTGAAGCTCCAACAACCCTCTGCAAGATTTGGTCCATCTTCAGCAAAGGATAATTGTCCTATAATGAAACCTTGATGAGATTTCTAAAATCTATTCAGAGATGAATCTCTCTCATATTCTTCCTTACTGACACAATATTAGAAATCCAATCTAAAAATCGAATAGGAACTATAATACTGGCCTCGTAAGTTCTATTTACCTCTTTTTCGATCGATGGCAGCAGCTTGGGATTAATTCTCCAAAACTTCTGCTGGAAAGGATTCTGGTCTGGCTTGATTTGGATGGTGTGATGGATGATATATTTGTTGTAAACCCTTAGATCTAAATACTCCTAAGGGAAAACATCAAATAATTTACTCAAGAGAGCTATATATTTACCTTTCAACTCATGGGATAAATATCTATATAGCTTGACCATCTTGGGGTTATCCGCTATACGAATGTTAACATCTTCTACACCTGCTTCCATGGGGACCATTGTTGGCTTTTTGGCTACATAATCATGATCAAACAACTCTTCCAAATGCACTAGACCTCATGGAATGTTGTTTTCTTTCCACTTCAACACATCAACTTCAGCAACCTCAATTCCCTGATCATCTTCATTGTACACATCATCATTATGGGAGTTAGGGAACTCCTCCATCTGCAAAAAGTTATGTATCTATTTTCCATCCCAAAATACTTGCCAATATCTGAGATTTTCAGGGACATTCAAGCAATGCTTCACATGAATTTAAAAAATTTTAGTAGCATGAATAGGAATCTTAAAATTTCCGGCTGATGTGGCAAGTGAATCAGCCACGAAATTTTGACACCTAGGAATCAAAGGCAATGTATATTCTGGAAAAAAATTCAAAACATAAAGAAAAAATTACTATAAGCTCTCATCACAGGATGTTTGGCTTGATATTGCCCTTTTACCTGCTTTATCACCAAATCAGATTTTCCATATACTGTGATTATTTTCACACTTAACCTTTTCAAAATTTAGAGACTGGTGATCAAGGCCTAATATTCTACATCATGGTTAGAGGAATCAAAGTATATCTTGTAAGAACATAATATTACATTCCTTGGGACTTTATCTGACTTGTGGATAGGGCTACAGATCTAGATTCCAATTCCATCTCCATCATTTCACAAAGAACCATTGCAATCCATGGTCCAAAAAACCCTCCTCTTCACCGTGAAACTGAAATTCTATGGGCTAAATTTTTTTGTCTTTCTAACTGGTTTTCTCAATCTGGTATTTAACTTTCTCTAATTCAACTAATCTCTACTGTGACTTTGTTGTATTTTTCTATGAAGTTCTTGGCTACAATTTTTCACAATTCTGATTTTTTTTCTTCATTCAATACTGCTTGGACACTATTTGACAACTCTAAAATTTCTTCACCTTCTACAAGCTGAATGTCTAAATCATCAGTACCACTATCATTATACAATATAAAGGACTCTAAATCATTATGTACAGATTGAATCATGTGCTTCTTAGGCTTATCCTTACTAGTGATCATGTATTTCATTTTCACCTCTCGGTATAGCTTCCTCAGTTGGCCAAATACCGGAATTGTTGCATATGAAAAATCGAGCTGTAGAGTACCTCTTAATTAGGCTCTCCAAGGTCGTGAAAGTAGCATGCCATACCTTGGAGGTATGCCAGAAACTACAACATCCATCACCACATTTTTAGCAGGAATTTGATCCAAAGAAAAAACTAAGTCTTTGATAAGACCAAGGCATTAGAATCTACCATAATCAAAAGAATAGAGGTCATGATATAGTCGGATTATGTCCAGCACCAAATTATACATGATAGTATTTAGCATTAAATTATGTGAGGCCCCATAATCCATCATGGCATTATGGTGAATATAATCATGAACTCTCAAGCTAATATAAAATGGAGGGACTTCACTATCTTCAATATTTCCATCTACGGCTAGACCAAATAGAAGTTCAGGAAGGTCATCACTAACATTGAGCATGTATGACATGTGATCTACTTTAAACATCTTGGAAGTATGAGATTTATATCTATTATTCTTAACAAGCTTAGTGAGAGGAATAGACACCGTTAACTTAGAAATTTCACTCTCTAAGCTAAATAGGTTAGATTTTTTCTCTACCTCTTTCATGATGGTATCATTCTTTTCAGGTTGCTCTTTGTTGGAGATTCCTTCCATTGCACATATTTATCCTTTTTTATGTACTTGCATATGGCTCACTATTCTTGCTCAAATTTATGGAAACAAGTTCCTTCTCCTTGTTTTGACTAGCTTGGGGATTTTTTTTAGGTTGAGTATCTTTTTGCTGAGTTGTCCTCTTTTGAGTAGGAGTGATAGGACATCTCAGTTTCTCAAAGTGTATTGTCTCTACGCTGAGTTGAGAGAATTTATATATGCCCTTTCATAGTCTTCATATTGGATTTCCATCCCATCATCATTTGTGTTATCACAAATAAAATAAAATTTTGTTTAGTAGAGTCATTTAACATAGGTTTCATTTGTCTTATCAAAATTGATTCATGAAATTGATGAAATTTTGTGAATGGTTTATTATCCTAAGTTTAGAGAGTGCTACTTGTCATGTCATCATAGTCAAATCCATCAAAATCCACCAAAGTTTTCCATGCATTTGTTTAAAAATTAGTAGTGGCCACTTGTCTGTCTTTTCCTGAGTCATTAGCAAATATAACTGAAACATGTTGTTTTCGCCATAGACTCACCTGACTAGTCCATAGAAAATCTGCCAGAATTATAACAGGAAATGCTACGAAAACATGTTTTTATGCACTGATAAAGGGAATGGTGAGGTGTAGAGTCTTTAGAGGTTCAAGGTCAATACAAAGTCAGATGATTAATTAGAGGAGTCATGTAGCATGTGTAATTATAAGTGGTCACTCATTGTTTCAAATTTCCCTCCCATATTCAAATTTCACCTTTTAAATTAACCTTCAAAGCTACTCTTTGGAATCCTTCTTTTGACCTCTGTGTATAGTTTTTGTTTTCATCCTCAAGAAGTCCAGCTTCATTGAAATTTTCTTGTTTTTCAATTCTTTTCTTTGCAGGTGTCACAGTCTCAAGAGGCCAGCGTAGTTTAAAGCAAGATGGCCATGAAGAAGAAGACCAATAAAGGTGGCTTGTGTGTAAGGTATGAGCCTATGGATCTAAAGTTACTCAATGAGGACCCTAGCTTTGAAGAAGCTTTCAACAGTGTTGGATGTATGAGATTCTACCAAAAATTACAAGGTTTTCATGCCCATGTTCAAAATATATTGCAGTGAATTTCGTAGGTATTGCATCAAAGGTGGGGGTACTGATTTTTGTCATGTCACCTGAGATAATTTACCAAGCCACAAAGATTTTGAGGATGGGAGTGTAGTGGTTCAAAGCCACTAAGTTTAAATTACAAAACTATGATGAGTTTATCAAACCCAAACATATTGGAGTATATATGACCTCTGTAATCCCAACTACCTGCCTTAAAGAGAACTAATCCAAACAGTTGCTTGTAATTCAAAAATAATTCACATGAGAAGGGAGGTTCCATATGGTCTATCAATACCATTTTAGTATATTGATACATTTCACTCGTAAGAAATCTATAAACCTTCCATTTTTCTTGTTTAGGATCCTAAGCAAGATGTCAAACAAAGTTCAAGATAGGCTAGAAGGTTGAGAGACTTTAGCTTTCCATCATGGGTTGATCAAAGTTATGGTTTTGGAGGAGTTGAAAAAATTGAATAGAGACTGGGCCACATTTCTTTTTCTCAATGGTTATGAGGTAGATACATTAACACCCAAGAAGACTCCAAAAGAAAATGTCACTCCTTCAATCAATAGTGAAAAACCTGTAGCTGAAACAAAGGGTGTGAATGAGGAGGAAATGTAACCCATTGTAGAGCCCATGGATGTTGAAGTAGATCATGAACAAAAAACAAAAGTTCCATAGCCTACACCTGCAAGTAAAAAACCAAATATCAACAAGAATATTCATGGAAGGATAACAAGAAGCCAAACACTTGGGAAAGGAAACCTTGAGGATATTCTTCAAGCCATAGACATCAAGGTGAATCTAGTCATCAAAGTTCTAGATATTAAACGAATTAAGAAGAAAAATCAGAATTGTGAAAAATTGTAGCCAAGAACTTCATAGAAAAATACAACAAAGTCACAGTAGAGATTAGTTGAATTAGAGAAAGTTAAATACCAG
>Ga0181465_100609_pt1 | contig 14829 bp, 11 predicted proteins | sample InSIn3gowninarea_FD_119076 | JGI IMG/M metagenome (GOLD analysis project Ga0181465, IMG submission 119076) | Clean room microbial communities from NASA Spacecraft Assembly Facility at Jet Propulsion Laboratory, Pasadena, California, USA -... ... | reverse complement strand
CACCACCGCCGGACTGTTCGGGGGCGTTTTGGGTGCGCAGGTGTTCTCCATCGTTGCTGACGTGGTTCCCTACGAACGGCGGGCTACGGCCATGTCGATTATCACCACCTCTTTTTCGGTGGCTTCGGTCGTGGGTGTACCGCTCGGACTGTATCTGGCAACCGAAATTAGCTGGCATGCGCCGTTCCTGGCGATTGGCGGACTGGGTGTTGTGGTAGCGATCCTGATCATTCGCTACGTGCCGCGGCTGGATGCACACTTGCAGGAGGCCGGAGCCCGTTACAGCCCGCTGGAAATTATCACGTCTATTTTGCAAAGTCCCAACCAGCTTCGGGCGCTCTGGCTGACAACGACCATTATGTTAGGTCACTTCAGCATTATACCATTGCTGTCGCCTTACTTGGTAGCGAATGTCGGGCTGGCCGAGAGCCAATTGTATCTGATTTATCTCGTGGGCGGTTTGGTTACGATCTTCACAGGGCCGTTGGTGGGCCGGCTGGCCGACAAACGGGGAAAATACCCGGTTTTTGTTCTTTTCGCCTTGCTGTCCATGATTCCGATGTTTTTGCTAACGTCTATGCAGCCGTCGAGCCTGACGTACATTTTGTCGGTGAATGCCGTGTTCTTTATCTTCTCCAACGCCCGCTTCATTCCGACGCAGGCGATGGTGACGGCAGTGGTGGAACCGCAGCGCCGGGGCGGTTTTATGAGCATGAATTCATCGGTTCAACTCCTGGCACAGGCCGTGGCTACCTACGGGGCGGGTTTGCTCGTAACCAAAACCGAAAGCGGAGCGCTGATTCATTATTCGTGGGTGGGTTATCTGGCAATGGCGGCCATTTTCGTAAGTGTTTTTATTGCCCGCAGACTTCGGACGGTGGAAGAAACCCCAGGAGCCAAAACCGATCTGAAAGCCATTGACTCAGCTCAGAAAAACCGCTCGAGGGAAGTAACGCAAACCGTTTCCTAAAATTTGATAAGCAAAATTTGGAGCGAATCAATTCCGTTTCCTATATTTGCATATAATCTATTGACAAAGTATAGTAATGGTAGTTTCTGCACAACATAGCGCCATTGGCCGATTCCATTCGGGTACTGCTCTCTGCCCTGCTTCCGGAAACGCCTGTTGTTGTCAGGTTATAATGCGAACGGGTTGTTGACGCTCCCTTCCTTTCGCTCACGGTAATTCCCTTTCCTGCGAATTTCTTAAAATATGGCGTAATTTTTGGTCAGTTACAGGTAACCAAACGCCAGTTCAAGAGTTTGTCCTAAAAACATACATAGTCTATAATCGTACTAAGCTAATGATTGCCTTTTTCGACACCGTTCACGAAGACACCGATCTGTATTCTGCTCCACAAGTATTCCGGAAGCTGGTTCCCGTCAAACCGTTGCAGTTGGGCGAAAAAGCGCCGTTGTTTGGCGTTCACCACCAGCGGACCATCGGTCAGTATATCACCTGGCAAGCCGATTATTCTAAAACCGTTCATCTACACGACTGGCTGCAAACGGGTCCTTTGGTCGTTGCTTTTTATAGCGCGGGCTGGAATGGATACGGTAAAAATTATCTGCACAAACTGATTCAGCTTCAGGCGACTATTCAGGCTTCAGGCGGAAATTTACTGGTTGTTTCCCCCGATTCGCTGGATTCACTGCAAACGCTGGTTGATCAGCACGATTTGCCGTTTACGATTGTGCAGGACGTTGACAACCAGATTGCCGGCAAATTTGGCGTTCACTCGGCGGACGATCCGGTCTGGAACTGGATCGCGGGCATTACCGAAGACGTACCGTATCCGGCCCTGTTCGTTGTCGCTCCTGACCGGCAGATTCAGTTTAGCTACATCGATAAGGATTTTGACGGACAATTCCCGACGGAAGTCGTTCTAAACCGAATCGACGGACAATCTTCGGTTAAAACGCTGGCTTTTTACGAACGGACCGCAGCCTGATGAGTCGGCAGGGTCACTAAAAACAAAAATCAGAAAACAAGTTCTGGTGGTTGGGGTTTCTGATGGAAAAATAGTCCACCTGGAAACGCCATGAACCGAAGCGAATTTCTGGCAATCGGCGGTTCTGTGCTGTTTACAACCCGAACCGCCATGCTGCAATCAACCGCGGAGCCGGAAGCCCATCTTTTTAAAGACGACGGCACGATTCCCAACAGCAAATACCCGCTGCTGATTTACCACAACGCCTTTTCGGAAACCGGCTTGGCTGGCGCTTCCTGGCTGGAGAAACGGTTTGCGGTTAACAACTGGACCAATTCCTGGCGCAACGGCGTCTTTCCATATCACCACTACCACAGCCTTTCGCACGAAGTGCTGGGCGTTTACAGCGGTACGGCCTTGTTGCACTTGGGCGGTGAGCAAGGTCAGAAATTCCGTGTTGGACCTGGCGACATTATTGTCATTCCGGCGGGTGTCGGCCACAAACGGCTCGAAGCGTCGACGGATTTTGGTGTCGTGGGCGCGTACCCCGATGGACGGGATTACGATGTTCTGCGCGGTGAGCCCGGCGACCGGCCCACAGCCGACCAGAACATTGCCGCCGTTCCGCTTCCCAAAACCGATCCGCTGCTGGGCCGGGAAGGCGGGTTAACCCGCATCTGGAAAGCCAGGTAACGTACCTACAGACTTTAGTCCGTACATTTTTTACTATTCACTCACTTCCCGACCATTAGCGTGGCTCTCACGGACTAAAGTCCGTGGCTACATTTCCGCTCATCCGCAACTTTTTTAGTAGTTTTGAATGTTATTTTTAGATGACTAACCACTGAAGAGGGAGAGCTGTTGATGACGGATTATATTTCAACCTTGAATGAACCGCAGCGGCAAGCCGTGTTGCACGACAACGGCCCGCTGATGATTATTGCCGGTGCCGGATCGGGGAAAACCCGGGTGCTGACCTACCGGATTGCCCACCTGATCGAAAAAGGCATTGATCCGTTCCGGATTTTAGCCCTGACGTTTACCAATAAAGCCGCCGGTGAGATGCGCCACCGGATTGAAAGTGTGATCGGTACGGAAGCCCGTAACATCTGGATGGGTACGTTCCACTCCGTATTTGCCAAAATTCTGCGGGTGGAGGCCAAGGCGCTTGGCTACACGAGTAACTTCTCCATTTACGATACCGACGATTCCAAATCGCTGTTGAGAAGCATCATTAAGGAATTTAGTCTGGATGATAAGGTATACCGGCCCAACATGGTTTTTGCGCGGATTTCGGGCGCCAAGAACCGGCTGGTGGGTCCGGCCGATTACCTGGCGAACCCGCTGATTCAGGCCGACGACGCGGCCGCCCGGATGCCCGAAATCGGCCGGATTTACAAAGCGTATTCCATGCGGTGCTTCCAGGCCAACGCCATGGACTTCGACGATCTGCTGTTCAACACGAACGTCCTGTTCCGCGACCACCTGGACATTCTGAACAAATACCAGCATAAATTCAAACACGTACTGGTTGATGAGTTCCAGGATACCAACGTATCGCAGTACCTGATTACGCGGAAATTGTCGGCGGTGAATCAGAACATTTGCGTCGTGGGCGATGATGCGCAGAGTATTTACGCGTTTCGGGGCGCCAACATCGAGAACATTCTGAACTTCGAAAAAGACTTTCCGGATGTTCGCACGATCAAACTGGAACAGAATTACCGTTCGACCAAAACCATCGTCAATGCGGCCAATTCCATCATTGCCCGTAACCGGGAGCAGTTGCGCAAAAATGTTTTTACCGATAACGAAGAAGGTACGCTGATCGACGTGGTCAAAGCCGCTTCTGATAACGAGGAAGGCCGGCTGATTGCTACTTCGCTCTTCGAGGCAAAGATGCAGGAAGGGCTGCGGAATACCGATTTTGCCATCCTGTACCGGACCAACGCCCAGTCGCGGGCGTTTGAGGAAGCCCTCCGGCGGCTGAACATCAAATACCGGATCATCGGCGGTTTGTCGTTCTACCAGCGCAAAGAGATCAAGGATTTGCTGGCCTACCTGCGGTTTACGGTAAACCAGAACGACGAAGAAGCCTTCAAACGGATCATTAACCTGCCCAAACGCGGCATTGGTGATACAACCGTGGCCAAAATTTCGGTGGTAGCCGCCGAAAACCAGGTTCCGATCTGGGAAGTGGTCAGTAACGTCACGAAATACGTGGCCGGTCGGGCCGGGATTGCCATTGAAGGTTTTGCCGACCTCATCAAGAGTTTTCAACTGCTGCTCGATAAAAAAGACGCCTACGACGTGGCCGCGCACGTGGCGAAAGCATCCGGAATTCTGAAAGAATTATACGACGATAAAACCGTTGAGGGATTGTCGCGGTACGAAAACGTGCAGGCGCTGCTGAACTCCATTAAAGAATTTGTCGATAATCCGGACAACGACGACAAGAGCCTGAGCGCCTTCCTGCAGGTGGTTTCGCTGCTGACCACCGCCGATGAAAAAGACGACGATGGCGATAACGACAAAGTTACGCTGATGACCATTCACGGCGCCAAAGGGCTCGAGTTCCGGAACGTCTACATCGTGGGGCTGGAGGAAGATTTGTTTCCGTCGCAGATGATGCTCGAAAGCCGGGCCGATCTGGAGGAGGAGCGTCGGTTGTTTTACGTGGCCATTACCCGGGCTGAGAAGAAGCTGACGGTTTCCTACGCTGAGTCGCGGTATCATTACGGTCGTCTGAAAGTCTGCGAGCCGAGCCGGTTTTTAATGGAAATCAATGCGGACTTTCTGAAAATGGCCAAAGTGCGTCATACGGACCGCGAAGACCGGGCGGAAGCAAAGCGCGATACGCCCAACGGGGGTTCCATGAGTTTTGTGCGGAGTCTGGCCCAGAAAACCGCCCGTCAGCAAGCTCCTCAGCCGACGGTGGCCCACGTTCCGTCGAGTGATTTCGCCCCCAGCGATACGTCGCAACTGGCTGAAGGAATGCGCGTAGAGCACATGAAATTCGGTTTTGGGCTGGTGCAGAAAGTGGACCAGGACGGCAACGACCGGAAAGCCGTCATCAAATTTGAAACGGCGGGGGAGAAGACGCTGCTGCTGAGTTTTGCCAAGCTGAAGATTGTTGTATAACGAGTTATTGAAGGATTCGCCATGAGAATCATTATTGATACGGATGTTCAGTATCTTCCGGCTTTTCGGGAAATGGCAAAAGCAGTCAAAGCCCGGCTTGAGGAAGTGGACGAAAGCGCTAATAACCCGATCAAGACAGCCGAAGAACTGGAGGCAGGTGGTATAGAACCTGGTATAAAAAGAGGGAAGCATACCCTAAGTGAAATGCTATCCCAACTCAGGGATTATCCTCTGCGATATAACGATCTTGAATCATTGCGCCGGGATGCATGGAAAAGAAACGACTAGTCTCTTTGTGATACCGGCGTTTTAATTCATCTGTCCCGGCAAGATAACAATGTAGCTAATGAGATTGAACAACAGGGTGAAAATCGGTTTGTGATCAGCAGCATAACCGTTGCTGAGATTTATTTTGGTATGAAACGGCGCGAGGCTCGGAAAACAAAAGAGTTAATTCGGCGATTCAATTCGATTTATATTGACAAAGCAATCTGTCAGCGGATAACGGAGATTCTGTTTAAGTACGGCAATCAATTAGCTATACCCGACGCTATTATAGCGGCTACGGCGCTTGAATATAATTTCGAACTGTACCGTTCAATCGCAAGGATTTTGATTACTTGCCGGGAATCCAATTATACAACTCGGTATTAAAATAACTTGCGCCGGTTGATGTTGCCACGATCATCGGCGGAGCGAGTATACCGACCAGCCCGACGTCTTTTGGTCTAAACGATTCCTCTGCTCGTTATGCACTCTGATGCCAAAACCGGTGCTGCGGCCCTGCGTGTGCCCGCCGGGAAAACCGCGAAACCCCAAAGACTTGTGTCCATCGACGCGCTGCGCGGTTTTGATATGTTGCTGATTGCGGGTGGCGGCACGTTTCTGGAACTCATGAAAGGCAAAACGGGCCTGCCCTGGGTGGACTGGATTGCCGGCCAATTGACCCATCCGGCCTGGAATGGGTTTACATTTTACGACTTCATTTTTCCGCTTTTCCTGTTTATTGCGGGCGTTTCGCTGTCGTTTTCCTTACAGGCTGGACTCGCCAATGGGCGGGAGAAGCCCGTTTTGTACCGAAAAGCGTTTCGGCGGTGGATGATCCTTTTTCTGCTCGGCATCCTGGATAAAAACATTCCGCTGGACATTTTCGATCCGGGTAATATCCGCTTCGGGACGGTTCTGGGGCGCATCGGCCTGGCGACGTTTATAGCGACGGTTTTGTTTCTGAATTTCACCTGGCGACAGCGCCTGTTGTGGGTCGCTGGTGTTCTGGTGGTTTATTATGCGGCTTTGTTTCTCATTCCGGTTCCGGGGTATGGCAGCGGTGATCTTTCCTTCGAAGGAAATCTGGTGGCCTGGTTCGACCAGACGTTCATGCCGGGACGGCTCTTGCAGAAAACATACGACGAAAATGCCCTGCTCACGCAGTTTCCCGCCCATTGCCTGACCGTACTGGGAACTGTAGCCGGTGAAATGTTGCAATCCGATAAAACCGACCGCACCAAACTGACTTACCTGACCGTCGCGGGCCTGATCAGCATTGGGCTTGGCCTGCTCTGGAGCCTGCACTTTCCGCTCAACAAGCATTTGTGGACCAGTTCCTTTATTCTGGTGACGGCAGGAATGGGCCTGCTATTTCTGACTTTTTTCTACGGTCTTATTGATGTGCTGGGATACCGGAAGTTGGCTTTCTTTTTTAAAGTGGTTGGTGTGAATTCGATTGTGGTTTATCTCGCGTATCGGTTTATTGCTTTTGACCACACCTCGGAACTTTTGTTTTCCGGTATTTATAAGTACACCGCCGAGAAATGGCACGAAGTCTTCCGGGCGCTGGGTGCATTACTGCTCGTCTGGACGATGCTTTACGGGCTGTATCGGCATAAGATTTTTGTGAAAATATAACCTATGATTCGCTTTTTTACGGAAGATATTCAATTTACCCTTTCCCAAAAAGGCCCAACCCGCCAATGGCTTACGGCTTTGGCGAAGCGCGAAGCGTTTACCGTGGGCCAACTGAATTACATTTTCTGCTCCGATGACTATTTGCTTGAAGTCAACCGCGCGTATCTGGATCACGATTATTACACCGACATCATCACATTTGACAATTCGGAAGAAGAAAACCGATTGGAAGGTGACATTTTCATCAGCATCGACCGCGTTCGCGATAACGCTCAGCAACTGAATATACCGGAAGAGCAGGAGCTTCGTCGGGTCTTGGCGCACGGTGTGCTGCACCTGTGTGGCTATGGCGATAAAACCGGTGAGGAAGCCCAGGTAATGCGCCGGAAAGAAGAAGAAAGCCTGACCGCCTGGAGCAGCCACTTACATAAAGCCAAGGCCGGTTCGTGAAGGAGTGCTTGAAAAACCGTATTTTTGGGAGCCTGCTGTCAGGCTGTTTATCCTTTGAAGCCACAGAACTGTTCCCTCAGACAACGATCCGGTGATGTGGCAGTTGACTTCTCAAAAGAACTGGAACGAACTGGAAGAACAGTTCAGTTTTGTTCGGGACATGCGCGATGTGCCTCAGGACCCGCTTCACCATGCCGAAGGCAATGTAGCCGTTCATACCCGGATGGTTATCGAACAACTCCTGCGGCTTCCTGAGTATGAGCAACTTTCTCTACTCGACCAGGAAATCTTGTGGACGGCGGCCCTGCTGCATGATGTGGAAAAACGATCGACGACCGTCATTGAAGCCGACGGCCGCATTACCTCCCGGGGTCACGCCCGGCGGGGTGAGCAAACGACGCGTGAATTATTATACCGTTACTTTCCGGCTCCCTTCGCAGTCCGGGAGCCGATTGCCAAGCTGGTGCGTTACCACAGTTTGCCGCTATGGATTTCTGAAAAACCCAACCCGTTGAAGGCGCTGCTTCGGGCCAGTCTGGAGGTTAATACGCAGCTGCTGGCGCTTTTGGCCGAAGCCGATGTTCGCGGGCGGATTTGTCCTGATCAAACCGAATTGCTGGAAAAAATTGCTTTTTTTCGGACGTATTGCGCAGAAAACGGGTGTTGGGGCAAGCCCTATCCGTTTGCTTCCGGCCTGAGTCGGTTTACGTACTTCCACAAGGAAGACGGCGAACCCACGTACGAACCTTTTGAGACGACGGTTTGCGAAGTGGTGTTGCTGGCTGGCTTACCGGGGGCGGGGAAAGATACCTACCTGGCCCAGCGCCTGGCCGGCTGGCCGGTGGTTTGTCTGGACGATTTTCGGCGGCAACTTCGCATTGACCCGACCGACCGTGAAGGCACGGAGTACGTCGTTCAACTGGCCAAAGAGAAGGCTAAAAGCTTGCTGCGGGAGCACACCTCGTTTGTCTGGAATGCGACGAATATAACCCGGCAGGTTCGCCGGCAATTAATCGAGTTGTTTGCTGTCTACAAAGCCCGCCTTCGGGTGGTTTATCTGGAAGTGCCCTACCCCCGCCTGTGTTACCAAAACCAGAACCGAGTTCATGTGGTACCGGATGTAGCCATGGATCGGATGATAAATCGATTGGAAATTCCGGCCTGCTGGGAGGCCCACGAAGTCGTTTACGAAGTTAGTATTTAATGGCTTGATTCAGTACCACAAATTTTCGTATTTGCCATTCAGACAAAACCGCATTTTATACCGAATTCTTTTATGCAATTCACCGAACAAGATCAGCATCAGATTCTGGCGCAGGGCGCTACCCTTGAGCAGGTTGACGAACAGATCCAGCATTTTATCGATAATTTCCCTTATCTGCCCGTCATCAAAGCCGCCACGGTGGGAGACGGTATGATCCGCGTTGACGAGCAGAATTTAGATACCATCGTATCGGCGTTCGACCAGAAGGCCCCGTCGCTCTCGTTGCTGAAATTTGTTCCGGCGTCGGGGGCGGCCACGCGGATGTTTAAGTCGCTGTTTGCCGCGCTGGAAGGCAAACGCGATAAGTCCGTCGACGAGTTTTTCACCCGGCTGTCGGATTTTGCGTTCTACGATGCCTTGAAAGGCGTGTCGGGCGAAACGGATCAGCACGTGCTGAGCGCTTTGTTAACGGATGAAGGCTTGGACTACGGTAATTTGCCGAAAGGTTTGCTGCTGTTTCACCGGTATCCGGAAGGGCCGCGCACACCCGTGGAGGAGCACCTGATCGAAGGGGCGGCTTATGCCAACTCGAACGGCCGGGTCCGGATTCATTTTACGGTTTCGCCCGAGCACCGCAGCCGGTTTGAAGAGCTGATTGAGCGCGTTCAGCCCGAGTATGAAGCCAAACTGGGCGTTACGTTTGAGATCACGTTCTCCGAGCAGAAAAAATCGACGGATACCATTTCGGTTAATCCCGACAATACTCCGTTCCGCAACGCCGACGGCTCGCTGCTGTTCCGCCCGGCGGGTCACGGGGCGCTGATCGAAAACCTGAACGACATTGATGCTGACGTGGTGTTTATCAAAAACATCGACAACGTCGTACCGGACTCACTCAAAGAGCAGACGTTTCTTTACAAGAAAGTTCTGGGTTCGATTCTGCTCGATATTCAACAACAGATTTTCCGGTTCCAGGAGTTGCTGAACGACGACATGGTCAGCGACGGCTATGTGTCCGAACTCGACGAATTCCTGCGAACCACGCTCTGCATTCTGCCGCCCGACGGTTTTGAAAGCTGGACAACGGATGAGAAAGTAGACTATTTCCGGCAGAAGCTCGACCGTCCGCTGCGGGCCTGTGGGATGGTGAAAAATGTGGGAGAACCCGGCGGAGGACCGTTCTGGGCCAAAAATGCCGACGGTTCGGTTTCCCTGCAAATCGTGGAATCTGCGCAGATTGACTTGGGTAACGCCGAACAAAAGCAGATTTTCGATACGGCCACGCACTTTAACCCGGTGGATCTGGTTTGCGCGCTGAAAAACCGGGATGGCGAAAAATACAACCTGCCCGCTTACCGCGATCCGCAGACGGGTTTCATTACCTCGAAATCGAAAGATGGAAAGGAACTCAAGGCGCAGGAATTGCCCGGTTTGTGGAACGGCGCCATGGCCGACTGGAATACAATTTTTGTCGAAGTTCCGCTCATTACGTTCAACCCGGTTAAAACCGTTAACGATCTGCTGCGGAAGGAACACCAGCCGTCCTGAGAAAACCGTTAAAATAAGCGGTTTTTTAACTAGCCCACGGCCTAAACCGTGGGCTAAATTCGTTTAGCTGGCCCGGTTTTCGGTATCGACTAAATTCACCACTACTTCCTGGTGTTCGGCTTCCCGGCGGGCAAAAGCCGCCAAGGTTGTTTTTTCATAGACTGCCAGGTTGGCGTCGCGAACCCGTTCCATGATGGGTCGGATGGCGCAGGCAAATTCGTCGTTGCAGTCGTCGCAGCGTACGTAAAAATTGAGCGAAACGCAGGGTGTCGGGGCGATCGGGCCATCAATGACCCGCAGAACCTGGGCCAGATTCACCCGTTCGGGATCAACGCGCAGCAAATAACCGCCCCCTTTTCCTTTCTGACTTTGCAGAATACCGTGGTTCCGCAATTCCAGCAGGATCGCTTCCAGGAACTTTTTAGGAATATTTTCTTTGGCCGAAATATAGGAGATAAGGATCGGGCCCTTTCCAAATTCTTCGGTCAGAACTTTTAAGGCTTTAATAGCATACTTGGCTTTTTTTGAAATCATCGTGCTACGGCTATAGTTTTAGGTGTCGTTCGGGCGTAATCACGTAAACAGCGTCTCTGCTAAAATCGTGCAAAGCGCGCTGAAATAATCCATACGCTGATGATCTGGTTGTCGGTCTTTCAGCTTGTAGCGCAAAAAACGACAGACGAACGGCCTAAGCTGTCGGTATTGGTTGATACGTGGAAGTAAGCAGGTTTTCAGTAATTATTCAAAGTGCCTATCCATTCAGCAAGTTACGCATATTCCAATCTATAGACAAGTTTTCAGATAGATTTTGTAGTCTAAACCGATTCCGCTAAATTGGACCCTTAAAATAAGAAAAAAGCCGGAGCAAAGCCCCGGCCTTTTCGTGCGACACCAAATATAAAGAATTGAGTTTATTTCAATGTGTAGTCGGTATTCTGCGGATCGAAGTTCGTCCAGGTTTCGGTCCAGTCCGTCGTTCCGAACGCGCCGATAACCGTGTTGGCTTCCAGTCCCGTCGGTAAAGTGCTACCGCCCGTCAGCAGCGGAGAACCCGTCTGGGGAAGCACACCTGGACGACCCGTCAGGGAGTTGAAGTTGGCGGCCAGTTTCAGGTCCGCTTCTGCGGCACCGAGCGTATTTTTGCGTTCAGCCGCTTTTAACCGGGTGGTATCACCTGTTACCACCGATTTAGCGTTAACGATAGTCAAGCCGCGGTAATCGCTCTTGCCATTTACAAAATTGCTCTGTGCGTCGGCACCTTCCAGCTCCAGACCGCCTTTCGTATACGCACCGCTCACCACAGAATTGAAAACGCTGATGGCGGAGTTCCGGCGAATCCGGAAGGCTGAACGGTATTTGCTGTTCACCGTACCCGGAGCCATAAACATACTGATGTTAGCAAATTTGGCCGACGTCTGGGGAGCATCCTGCGAACCCGTTCCATCGTTATCTGACTCAAAACCGTTCGAGTCAGAGCAGGTACACTGATCGGCAACGGCCGGGTCGCGCAGAATCAAACCGTATTGAACCGTTCCGGCAAAACCATAGTCGGTATCGAAATCGTCGTCCAGCGTCCGATAAGCCACCAGGTGTTTGGCGTTGACCGTACCACCAAACCATTCGATGGCATCGTCACCGCTGTAGGATACCTGTACGTAATCGATTACCGTTCCAGTACCCACACCGGCCAGCGTCAACCCGTTGATTTCTTTGTCCGTCTGGAAAGCAATTCCGCCAAACTCAATGCGAACGTAGCGCAGAACACCCGAGTTGTCGGCTGCATCGCCCGTAGCACCGCCCGGTACGACCGAAACTTCTTCTCCTTCAATTTTGAAATCTTTCTTGTTGGCCGGTGCTTTACCCAGGATTACGAGACCACCCCAGTCGCCCGCACGGCGCGAACCCGCGGCCTGGTTGGACGTGAAAACGATGGGTTTTTCTTTCGTGCCGTCAGCCATGATTTTAGCGCCCGGCAGAATAAACAGCGAACCTCTTGAAGCCTGATCGCCCTTGATCACCGTACCCGGTTGGATGGTCAGGGTAACGCCCGGCTGTACGTACACGAATCCTTTCAGTAAATACTGGTTGCTGGCCGACCAGGTTGTATTCGTTGTAATATTGCCACTTACTTCGGTTACCTGGCCCGGAACAGGCGCTGGTCCCAGATCATCGTCATCGTCGTCACCATTGTTACAGGAAACCATCATGCCCAGTGTGACTACGCTCATCAGCAGCGCCAGCATCCAGGTTGTTAACTTTTTCATACTCGTGTCAAATTGGTTGTTAGTTGATTGAATTAATGATCTTAAAAAACTCAGAACTTGTAAATCAAGCCTGCCGTTGAGTAGGACCCGCGCCGGAACCGCTGATACACATCGTCGGCGTCCGTAATCTTTTTATCCAGGTCCGAATCCTGAATCAGGCGGAACGGTTGATTCAGCAAATCCTGAATACCGGCCCGGATTTCGAAGTGCTCGCCAATCTGCTTCGTAACCGTAATGTCGATGGCATTCCGCGGCATTTCGTAAATCGTGGGCTGCACCGAGCGGTCGCCCACCGCAAAAATCCGGCGGCCAATGACATTGTAAAGGACGTTGACCTGCCAGCCTTGTTTCGGATCGGCGTAGTAAAGTCCGGCGTTGATCAGGTACGGCGACTGGCCTTGGAGCGAGCGGTTGTTTTCCTGACCGACGAACGAGTTGATCACCGAACTTTTGATCAGGGCCGCATTCAGCAACACCGTCATATTATCCAGGAAGCCCGAGCCACTTATACCCCGCAGCGATTTACGCGCTTCCAGTTCCAGACCCATGCTGTAGGCGTTGTTGGCGTTATCGACGGTGTAGGAAACCCCGCTACCCGAGTAGTTGATCTTGGCTTCAATCGGTTTAATAAAGTACTTATAGAAAGCCGCCAGCGAGATCAATTGTCCTTCCGACGGATAGAACTCGTAGCGGACATCGGCGTTGTGAATCGTAGCGGTTTTCAGATTCGGGTTTCCAACGCGCGACACGTCGTAGTTGAAGTCATAGTAGGCAAACTGCGCCAGTTCGCGAAACTCCGGCCGGTTGACCGACATGCTGTAGGCCAGCCGGAATAGTGACTTGTCCGTCAGGTTATACGAGGCATTGACCGAAGGAAGCGGACTGAACAGCGGATTGTCGACCCGAATGCGTTGCACACCGTTGACCACGCTTTGCAGTTGCTGGCGGTTGTATTCACCCCGGAAACCGATAGTTGCGTTTAAGCGGTCCGAGAACGGAATGTAGGCACCTACGTAACCCGACATCAGCGTGTTCTGGGCATCGTAGCGATCCTGCGTGTTCGTGCCCTCGTTGTAGTACAAGCCCGTTGATGACAGGTTGGATGACTGGAAGAACTGCGCGGGTGGCAGCGACAGAACCTCCGCGCTGACGTTGTTGGGGTTCACAATTCCGAAATACCGCGCCCGGAACGCCCGGTCTTTGTATTCGGCGTACACCCCGGCCCGCAGTTTCAGGATGTGCTTGTCGTCCGTTTCGGCGGCAGCGGCTTTTTTGTATTCGTAGTCAACCCGGCCCGTGCTGACGTATTCCGTCAGGTTCGAGAAAAACCGGGCGGCATTCTGGAACGTTGGGCTGGGCTGCTGCGGAACGTCGATGCGGAACGGCTCGTTGCTGCCCTGCGGACGGCTTGACGTAAACCGGCGGTAATCCGGCTCCTGGCGGTTCGTGAACCCATAGCCACCCGTCCAGCGCAGACGGCTTTGCCCGCTCAGTTCGTGCGTACCGCTCAACTGGCCCGTGTAAATGCTTTTCTGTTCGTAACGGAACGCGTAGTTGTTCAGCTCCAGGTTATTGTCGTTATAACCCCCCACGAACCGTGGTTTCCTTCGTGCCCAACTGGTTGAACAGGTTCCGGAACTCAAATTTCGTCCGTGGACTCAGGATGAACGCCCAGTTGGTCAGAACGCCCAGCCGGGTGTTTTCCGTCAGCAACTGGTCGTTGTAAGCGTATTGAATGTCGCTTTTTCCGGTGGTCGGGTCGGCGGCAAAATACCGGTATTGCTCAACGCTGGAGAACGTGTGCGTGTTGGTGTAGTTGATGTTGGTAAAGTTGGTCAACTCCTTGCTGCCGATGTAAAACCGTTTGCTGAAACCCAACTGCGCCCGCAAATCCGGCGACGTCATTTTGTTTTGCAGCGTGAAATACGGCGAGAGCGCTTTGAACTTGTTGATCACTGGCTCTGATGAAGCGCCAAAGGCGTTGATCCGGCGCTGCGATGGGAAATTAGATGGCAACCGGCGCGTACCGTCGTCGAAACCCAGCCAGTCGGTTTTGCCGCCCTGGTACGTATTATGGTTCTGAAACGTTGTACCGGCGCGGTAGGAGGTAGAGATACCGGCGTAGAAGCTGTTGGCGTCCGGGATGGTTTTCGTGTAAATTTTGATGATACCGCCCCCGAAGTCGTCCGGAAGTTCAGCCGCGCGCGATTTAAAGATCAGCATCCGGTCGATGGCCGAGCTCGGAATGAGATCGAACGAGAACGATTTGATGTCTACCTCCGTCGAAGGCGTAATGACATCGTTCAGCATGACGGTATTGTAGCGCTCGTTCAGCCCGCGGACAATCACGAAGCGGTCGTCCTGAATCGAAACGCCCGGCACCCGG
>Ga0181465_100140_pt1 | contig 14830 bp, 20 predicted proteins | sample InSIn3gowninarea_FD_119076 | JGI IMG/M metagenome (GOLD analysis project Ga0181465, IMG submission 119076) | Clean room microbial communities from NASA Spacecraft Assembly Facility at Jet Propulsion Laboratory, Pasadena, California, USA -... ... | reverse complement strand
GCTGCCCAGTCTAGCTGTCCATCGCTCGCAGCCTGCCCATCACCTATACACTCACGCCTCGTTCGTAGCGTACCGCGACCTGGTCACGCCACTGTACTCTTCACAAATCTCCCATTTGGCCCTTGGCCTGCGAATGCTGACAACGACGTGCAGCCTGCTGTATCGCCCTTTGTTCCTCTTGAGGCGTCTTGTCCTCCTGCCCCTGCCCCTCCTCCTCCTTCTCCTCCTTCCCATTCGACACTCGGCATGTCTTCTTCCTCAACTTCCTCTCACACATCGGGCATCACGACCCCACATGTCGCCGGTGTACCAGCCACCCCTTCGGGTCGCGACTCGCGGTCTCCAACTCTCTACTTGTACGGAAGCAAGTCATCGACGTCAGGCGGTTGTACATGTGGCATGTGCGAAGCGCTCACCAAGCACAAGAAGGTACGCATCTAGAAGAAGAGTGGCAAGCGAAGCCAAAGCTCGATACTGATGGTTTTCAGGCACAGGAATGGGCATCAAGTAAAGGAGCTTCGAGTGGGAAGGTGATGCCACGGGGGTAGGACGTCGTCGGCTGAAGGTTGTGGCTGTGTTGAAGAGTCAAGGGAGGAGAGCGTGAAGGAGTGCCCCGCTAGCCCACCCACGGCCGTGGTTGTGCATTCGTCGTCAACGTGTACAATGTGTACATCTGGAATCGAGCAATTGCCTGTGTTCGCAGCGTTGTCTTTGGTCGAGTGCTTGCGCACTTCTGCTGCGCTCACACTGTGTTTCCTCTGCTCTCTCCCCCACCTCCTCTTACCTACCTCCTACCAAACAATCTGGCCCCGACCTTCACCACCTTCAGGACATCTCTGAACGTAAGACTGATCCTCGTACTCCTCACATTCACACGTCCGGCCTCCTCAAACCGATCTCTATGCCCCAGCATCTCCCAATTCACCACCTCCTGCACATTCTCGTCGCGCTCCACGCCGTCAATCCCGTGTAGTAGCTCTTTATAAGCAGCTCCCCGAGTGACCAGGAGACTGCGGGGTTCTTGTAGGATACGCCATTTGCGAGGCGTCGTCGTCGTCGCCGTGGCTTTATCCGTGGTCCTTGACAAGCGCTCTCGTGTGCCTGCATCCTCATCGCCATCTGCTCCACCTCCTCCAGCGTCATCCACAGCGCCCGCCTCCCCAGTATCATTCGCTTTCTCACACACATCCAGACAGACCGCCCCACCCAAACTCACCGTAGCCACAACATCCGCATACGCGCCTCCATCTTCATGCGGCATAATGCCCCGTCCAGGTTCATACTCATTAACGAGGCAATGATTCGGCTTTCCATGCTTTGTGTCCCCAAACACGCCCAGCTTCTCCATCCTCGGCACCACCGACTCTGTTAGCCACGACGGCATGTCTTTGTCGGCGAGGAGGACATTGTTATTGCTTAACGGCGCGGGGTAGACCTGGAGGCGGCGGTGCGAAGTCGGGAGGGTTATGTAGCGGGAGGAGGTTATCTGGTGAGGGGAAGGGTGGTGTTAGTGCTGGATTCTCTGCTGAATTCTCCATGATGTTCAAAGATGCTCAAAGGGAGCCGCTCTCGTGGTGCGGTGGTTTGGGATGGGAGCAGGAGACCTCACTGTCCTCATCCTCAGACTTGCCTCACTTTTGCAATGAGTGCCTCCTCCTCGGCACGCGTGACGAAGTTGGGGATGTAGTAGAAGCTAGGCGGGAGGCCTGGGATGCGGTGGTCTTCGAGGTTCATCGTCACGGTATCGAGACTCATTGGGGACTGTTGTGCTGGTGTTGGTGTTGTATTGTCGTGCTGGTGCGATGGTCTGGTGTCGTACTGAGATGGTATTGTGGTGTCTGCCATGTTGTTCTGGCTTCACCTTTCTGTCTTCGATGGTGGATGGCAAGCTTGGATTCGCATGTGAGGTGCTGAGAGGAGAGCGTGCTGTAAACACTCGCGACGATCATCGTAATGCACGATGATGTCAGGTCTTGAGTGAAGTCGTCGCGGAGGGATGTGCGTGCTAGGACATTTACATTTACCAACCAGCTTACTTCTGCGCATAACTAAGTATATACACTACCAATGAGACCCTCCCACTCCCAATCCCTCTGCTTCCCGCCCAATCCCCAACCGTCTTTTCAACCGACGGCACCCTCCTCACAAAAACCTAGGCGAACTACCATGCCCGGCACTCTCCTCAACCTCCCTCCACCCCCTACTTCCCCTCTTCCCCAAGAACTCATCCACCATAATCTGTCCCTTCGTCGGACTCAATCTCGCATTCTCGTCTCCCCCTCCACCCAACATCCCGCCCTTGACCAGTCCACCAACACCCGTGCCTTTCCTTCTCGAAAGCAGATCGGCAGAGTCAACACTGCTTGCTTTGCTCGGCAACGAGGAATTTTCCTGAGCATACGGGCCTCGCTGGAATCTCGAGAGGAATTTGTCGTCGAGTGGATTGATGAGTTCTGCGGCTTGTTGTGGCGCTACTTCTCGAGATCGTTCTTCTGCTAAAAGGTGGGCGAGGGACGGCTGTTCTTTCATTGTAGGGGCTTTGGAAGGCAGCCTTGCAGCTCTTCGTTGCTCTCGTGTGCTTTGCTCTCGTGTGCGCATTTGTGGTCGAGGAGGTATGGCTGGTGCATCCATCTCTGAACTCGACATGACATGCAGAGCTAGGTTAGATGGCTTCCTAGTAATGGGAGCATTGTCTGCCTTGAGATTGCCTGTACTTGACTGCGAGACCACTGAAGATTCACCATCAATGACCTTCGCTGTCGAGGCCTTTGATGAGGAGGTCTTGCGGGATGAGCTTGGACTTGACTTTTTGTTCTTCTTCGCAATGGGCAGCATTGGGAAGCGATCGTTCATAGAGTCTGACTTGGTATCGAGTAGCTTGGGACGTGCCAGAGGCAGGTTCTGCTCGAGGTTGAGGTCCAGTTGCTTCAACGCTGAGTCCATCACTTTGGCGGCGTCCATAGAAGCACGTCTTTCCGCTCTCTTCGAAAATGGGTTGGCTCTGTGCTTGATCACCAGATCTGTCTCTGTCGCTCCAGGCTCCAGATCGGCAAACTCCTCTGCTGCCCATGACCTCCACTCGCCACTCGTACTGATGGCAGGCTTGGTGGGAGAAGCGTTACCAGCCAATGACCATTTGCTAACTTGATGGCTTTCTGTGACATATGCCACACCCTCTGGACTCAGAGCACGGTCAGGCAGAGATATGGAACTATCCTGAGGGTGCTTTTCAGCAACACCTGGTCTGAAGGAGTATATACTAGGGGACATCATGTTCTCCCGAGCACGCGGAGACGGTATGTTGTCGTCTTCTAGTTCTGAATCTTCTGCAGATGCTGCAACAAAAGGGAAATCTGGTGTAGCAAAGTCGCGAATGCTGGCTTCCATGACGACAGGTTCCTGTTCTGCTTCACCATGATGCTCCATAGGCGTAGCTGATCGACCAGATGACTGCCATGACTGCTGAGTCGACTTCGATACAGTTCTCGTTTCAGTGCTGCGCTGTTGGCGTCTTTGGTTTGTTGTCATATGTGTCCGTAGCGCGGAAAGCAGCCGTCGGCTGTCAAGCTTGCGCTGATCATCTGGTGTGGAAGCCTGTGCTTCTTGGTCGTCCCCTCCGTCCTCAAACATCTCCATGTCGTGCTGCAAGTGCTGCCCATGAGCGTCATGGAGTGAAGCAGCTTGTGAAAAATTGCGCTGTGGATTCTCCAGTATGCTCGGCAAATGCGACTCGAGCTCGCGAAGCTTTGTCGTATGGTCTTTGCTCGAGTCGGTCATCCAGCTTGTCACTCTTGATCGTGTGTAGTAGTAGTCAGCAGGGGCGAGAGTCCCGACCTGGTCTCCATACGCATCCCGCCTGCCTAGAGACGGAACTGGTGGTGGACTATGTGAAGAGTGATGGTCGCTGTGCTCATTTGACACGCTGCGAGATGTTGTGAATGAGATACGCCTCGAGGCAGACGTTGATTCGCTTCCGTAGTGTGGTCTACCAGCTTGGACTTGCTGAGGTGGTATCTCGACCACAAGGGACGTGGGACGTCGGCCAAAGACACGTCGAATGGTAGTGGTGATACCAACAGATATCCTCCTGGACTTCCTCAAGGTGTCACTTTCCGCAGCTTTGTTCTCTTCCATGGCAGGTGAGATATCGTCCGAGCGTTGGTCATTGTGGTGTTTTGGTCGTCGTTTCAAGAATGACAGGGATGCAAGTGATGGAGTTTGTCTCAGCTCTTTCTGGCCTCTTCCTGCATCATGCTGTAGACCAGGAGTTTCAGGCCTGATGTTTGGCTCGACCTGGTGGCACAAAGTAGTTGTTTGACTTGTGGCAGGTCTTGGTGGTACAATGGGTGAGGTCTTGTTCGCAACTGGCGTAGCTGACATCGCAGGACGATCAGGTCCAGGCGAGCTCGCAGCTGGCTGCTTGACGAATGATGCCTTCTTCTTCAGCCTGTTCCTCGGGGGTGGTGCAGCTTCTGACATGCTTTCGTCTGTCTTCCGATCGCTCCGGTGTTTCCTCCTGCTCGCCTGGATGTGTGCACCAGGTCCAGCGAATTGGTATTGTGCTGACACTACAGTAGTAGCCGCTGTCGGTGGTCTTGAGGGTGTCGTTTCGATGCGGGCGTTGGCCGTTGTCGTGCGAGCAGGTCTGGGTCGTGCAGGTTTTCCTTTGCTGCTGGCGTTTGATAGGTGTCGAGATATATGGGAGCCTTGACGTTCGATTGATGGGCGATTCGCTCTGGACGGACCGTCTTTTTCCATTGAGGACCTGGGTAGTCCGTAAGCTACTTCGTGAGCGCGTACTGCACCCACAACAGCTTGTTCGTGTAATACTGCTGGATCAGTGATTGTTATCCGTCGTTCACGTTTTGGCGAAGGTCCTGCTTTGGCTCGGCGAACGCGTTTTGCGGCATCACTATTGCCTCGCTGGAGCATCGCAGTGACGGGTGCCGTGAAGGTGAGATGAGTTAATTGTAGCCTCAGGCACAATCGCAGTTGAGATAAGGTAAGAAACTGTGCTGTAAGTCAATGGGATGATGTCTGCACACGTCGAAGCTGGAAGCTTGTTGCTCTCGACAGTGATAACGAGTGTTGAACGAAAGTCCTTGGCCAACTTGACGTGGCTTCCTAACCTGCGAGGCGAGTGCCGTTAGCGATCTGCGAGCGGTAGAGTAGAGAAACAGGCAATCACGCTAGTAGCACCGAATCGGACACATCACCGACAGAAGTTGCACAGCGCGTTTCAACAGATGGAAGAAAGACATGTTCGTGCATTTCATTTTTCGGCCGTCTCTCATCTGCTGTTGTTTGAAAAGCTCGATCCCGAGCCGGCTTGTGAACTACCATCTGGAGGCTTACTCCAGAAGTCCAGACTCGCTATCACATCATCTCCCATTTCATCTTCATAAGCATAAAGGATCTGTAGACCTGGTCAGCGTTCGTTCACTTAGATTGACTATCGTAGCTTACCTCTCGTGTCGAAGAATGTAACATCCGCACATTCTTAGCAGTCAATATGTACACTAATGCAGCAGTATCCATATGCCTCATCTCTATGAAGCTGGGCTCAAACGCCAATATGTAAGGTTGAAATACTGCAAAGCTTTGAGGAGTTCCCTCCCAATTGATCTTCCACTCTGGGAAACGACGCCAGCCATGACGATCAATGAAGAAGGAGAAGTCGCTGTAACAAAGGAGGAAGTCGCCGCTGATGCGCTCGACATGTATAGGCTTGAGGTTCTCCCCTTTCTGTGCTACAAAATCAAATGACGTGTCCGCTTGGTCGAGTAGAGGTTGTGTTTGTAGTGTGTCGAGGGTGACAATTTCGAAGCCACGCGCACAACCGACACAGAGTGATGAGCGCAGGAAGTGTACTGAAAAGGTCTCGCTTGGCACGTAGAACTCCTAGGAAACTTGTTAGCTCAAACTCTATTTTAACATGACCTCAACATACCTTGTGCGGCTTCAAAACCTCTTGGCCGCCAGCAAGCATCTTCGCGAGGCCGGTCTTCTTCTTGCTATTTGGCATAGAGTCTGGCTTGTAGAGCTTGATGTCACTAGAGTTGTTGAGTGAAGTTGGCTTCACACAGCAGACAAGATGTTGGCCTTCGAAGACTCCGATTTTGAAGAGACTGGCATGCGAGATCTTCCTGCCGCGTTTCGAGGGCGCACTATGGCCTTCCTCAGGGTCTAGCGCATCGATAGAATAAGAGTACAATGTCTTGTCACACAAAACAAGAAGGATAGAGTGCTGTTCAAGCACATCGAGTTGAGTGACGTTTTTGATGTCCAAAACACGCTTTGGCTTGATAGACGCATCCTTTACCTTACGCTCAGTCACGTAGACTCCGAAGTCAGTACCGACGACCAGTTTACGGCCACCATCTGGAACGTGTCAGCTAGGAAGAAGTCATGCGTAGCACAAGTAGACTCACCAATCGGGACACAACAGTTGATTCGTGTACCAGCACTGTTGAAGAAGCCCTCACTCAGGATGGTCTTGGTGAAAATGTTGCTGCGTTCGCGCAAGATGTTTTGCTGAGAATCGACATGCTCGTACCACTTTTGACGCTGTATTTGTGATGTACAATACAACGTCTGCTCAAACCCACCTCTACCCAAGTGCTTGAAGGTTATGGGATAGCCACCTGCTTTGGCCGTCTCGGTCCGCGAGACCATACTTGTTGCCGATCTCGTGCTAGTCATGCTCGGTGCTGATCTACTGTTCATCAGACTGGATGATGGTCGTTTCGATAGTCCTAATCGCTGAGTGTAGTCATCCGAGGACGACATCACAAGTAGACCAAGAGGAATTGGACGCTTGTATACCTTGAGCGTCTCGCGCTTGTTGTACATCTTCTTGCGCACGAACAACAATGCGTGATCAAACAAATATGCGTCGACCTCGCCAGTCGCGTCCGTAGGACTCTTGCGCATTGGGCCTTTGAAGACTAATTGACGCTCATGATCTGTGAGCTTGAGGTTGACCTCTTCGCCTTGAGGCCACAAGAGATGAGCGTCGAGCTGCATAAGGTTGAAACGGTTCTCCGACTTGCCAGACTCAATGTTGACCTCAGACAGGATGCTCCTCACCCTAGCTATTGCCTTTGGTATCGCAATATAATCTGGGTTGTCCTCCGCTGTATACTTCAAAATATTCTCCAGTAGAAGCGGGTATCTTGCCAATCGGGTGGTTGGTTTTGTAAGATAGCCATTGAGTTCTAGCTTGCGAGACTCTTTCGCTCGTTCGATCTCGTCTGCAAACCTGTGAAATGCCGGATTGCCCTGTTTTTCCTGTTCGTAGACATGCTTGCCCATCATCTGACCAGCGCCGTACTTGACGAATGGACCAAGATCAAGTGCAGAGTCCAAGAAAAGATCTCCGACGTTGTGCACAACAGCATGCTGTTTTTGGCGAGCGTTCAGCGCAACACAAAACTCCTTGTTGACTCTGTAAATCTCCATACAATTTGAGAAGACTTGTCTGACAAACTTATCTCTGCGCTTGTCAGGTATAGGCGACGGTCGTGAGGGGGAGGGCGAGAGTAGAGGCGTGATCCAGAAATCGCGCAGGTATTCCAAGTCCTTGCAGAAATCTCTTTCAGTATAGCAGAGTTCCGAGATGACCTCTTGACGTTTCTTCTCCCTATCAGAGACACTATCTGCAACTTCCTTCGAGACTGTTTGAATCCATAGCTGCTGCTCGTCCGGACGGTCTTCGTGAAGACTAGTGCGCGACGCTTCTCGCTTAAGACCTGGTTGTGGCTTCATATTGAGTCGCTTCATCTGCTCGGAGCGGTGGGGGCATGCTATAGAATAGCATAACCTGTCTTTTGTGCACGTAGGCGAGTAGCATTCTGTCATTATCGTAAGCACTCCATTGACGTCCGCTCGCTCATAGAATTGATAGAGTTCGTCATCAGAATCTCGCAGGCGATGAGCATAAGTGACTTCGTGAAAGAGCTTTTGGGTACTAGAGTCGAGTGCTCTTCCTAGCAATAAAGCAAGATTTCTGTCGCGACTATGCATGATATAGCATAGTAGATCCACTGCCTCTGTACCAGTAAATGCGTTCGGATATACTAAACCGTTCTTGTTCTTTTCAGTCGTCGCCATTTGCTCTCGAAAAGCGTCCGAAACCTTCGACAAGAGAGATGCATTCACAGGCGGTGCTCTTCTTCGTGTTTGTGACTGCGACGAGGACCCGTTGGCTTGTCCAGGTAAAGATGGTCGTTGGGTCATGGAATAGCTTCGATCAGATGGCGTGACCGATGGTGCTATTGAAGGTGCTATCGTGGATGCCATGGACATTGTTCTTATGGACTGTGTAGCAGTGCTAGCGCTTCTGGTTTTGCTCCCAGGCAGCGATTGCTCGTAAGAACCGATATAAGTATGTGAGGTGGCATAACTTTCCGCTGATGGTCGTCCCTCCTCTTGCTCTTGAACTGTAGACTCCCTGCGGCGGTGCGGGATGACTCTTCCATTCATGGTCTGCAGATGTTCCTGATCTCGGTTGAGAGAGGACATCGACATCGATCGCTCGTCAATACGTTCCGGCACGACACGTCCTTGTGCTGTTGTGTGGGCGGAACGATTGGCATATGGCTGTTGTCGGAAAGCCGAGGCAGAAGAAACGTTGTAGCTATTCGCAGGATTGTATATCGGCCGCGCAGAGCCTGCCGTCGAGTGTGTACGGTAAGCATTCGAGTTGAGTGCTGTTGTCGGAGGGGCTGGGATTGGTGGGTAGCCGCGGGGTACATTGGGATTGTAAGACACTGGAGGGAGTGCGCCTCTTGTTTCGATCCTTTGAGGAGGGTACTGGCGCCGTTCGGGATGTACAGGTTGTGGCAAGATTTGCGGCTGGGGTTGCTGTTGATATGACGAAGTCTGCTGCGGGTATGTGGTGCCGTTTGGCTGTGGGTAGCCATTTGGGAGCTGACTGAAGTAGCCTTGTGATTGCTGTTGCGGTTGACGAAGCGGTGTTGGTCGTGAGCTCATTTCTGAAGCTTGCGACGACATGGATGACATGGTCTGAGTTCTGCCGGTAGGGGAGGGCGATTGAGATGTCATGGTCTGACTTCGACCAGGCGGCGGCGCGGCGCCAAAGATGGAGGAGAAAGCTGCATCTCGTTGATGCGATGGGACTGCTTGGCCATAGCCTTGAGGCCGTCCAGCATTGCGTCCTTGTTGCGATCCGTAATCTGCCATCGATCTTTACTGGACATGGATTATTGTCGGAGAGATACCAGGCATGGGTACTGGTAGCTAAAGAAAGACTGCTGCAATGAGCAATGAGGGGTTAACATAGGTCCAGCTTGCGAAGACACGAGCGATCCTGTCGGGGCTGCCCTTTGGCTAGGTTTTATGGCGAGAAGAGACTGCGGCCAGCGCAAAGTACTGTACAGATTGAGTATGAATGCCTATCGTGAGCAATATGAGGTGAAAGACGCAATCGTCTTACTCTATCCCCACAGATTACCCTGTCGGTCTTGGCCATCGCCACTCCTAAGCTACCTTACCTCATCGTCTTGACTTAATCTGAAACATTCACGTCTCGACTTGGAGCCAGTAGACTTGCCTTCATTCCCACCATTAGCATACAAGAACACACTGAAAGAGACAAAGATGTCAGAAGCTGAGTTAGCGCCCAAGTTTGCGCCCTTCCTGGGCATGGTATGCTCTGAATCTGGAACCAAGATAAGAAGACCATCTTGCTAATGAGATTACAGGCAGGTATCGCGTCAGCTGTATGTCACTCTCAATCTCCTTGCGTACACCAGGTCACTGCTAATCAGATTTGCACATCAGATGATCTTCGGATGTGAGTACACCAGACTTCAAGTCCCAGGAGCAAGAGCCAGGCTAAAACTACCCAGGCATGGGCGCAGCATACGGAACAGCAAAATCAGGCATTGGTATATCAGGTGTTGGAACCTTCCGACCAGACCTCATCATGAAAGTGCGTTGTCCCTTTACCTTCGGTGGTTCGCGGATCAGGGACATGCCTAACAGGAAATCACAGTCCCTCATACCAGTGGTCATGTCTGGTATCATTGCTGTCTACGCTCTGGTTATCGCGGTTCTCATTGCGGGTGACCTGGCCCCACCGCCAGCAACCTATGCTCTGTTCAATGGATTCATGCACTTGGCAGCTGGTCTGTCGGTCGGGCTTGCTGGAGTAGCTGCAGGTTATGCCATCGGTGTAGTGGGAGATATGGTATGGCGCAGGCTGTTCTGAGTACACCACAAGCACTAACACCGTCTAGGGTGTACGATCTTACATGCAGCAGTCACGAATCTTTGTTGGCATGGTTCTTATTCTTATTTTCGGCGAAGTGCTTGGTCTCTACGGGTTTGTATACTCTGATTCCGCCGTCTGTTCATTACTGACTGCTTCATAGCCTTATCGTGGCACTGATCCTGAACACGAGAGCCTCCAGCTGAGTGACTGAAACGCCTTACTGTATATATCTACTTCTAGCGACGAATACTTGCATAATTGGGAAAACCACGGCGTTACTGCCTTGGCTCAGAAGATATAGACGTACCCTTGGCCTCGGGGTCGCATACCAAGGAGGGGCTTTCCCTGCTCGTCTGATGTCTATGAGCTGCTTCTAACAAGTGGGGCGCCCACTTCCATTCGTGACTGGAGAGTTGAGAGGGTCGGCCTGCGGTCTGGCAGTTGACCTTATGTAAAGGTTATGGATTCAAGCTCGGCTGCTGAAGCCGTGTCGAGTCGACCGCTCCTCGGAGGGCGCCGTACTTTACTAGGTGCGGCATGGTCGATATCGTGTTGTAACAGTAGTAGATGGAGCAAGGACAGAGAGTTGCGCATCCATTCCATACTGCAGCTGTAAGCTTCTAGAATTCCACCCAATCACCTCAGCCGGCTGGGTAAATGCAATGCAAGTTGAATGGTTCGCGGATCAGCAATACCAAGCCTTTCTCCAAATTCGAAACTCAACGCACGCCCAGCTGATCGTCCAGATTCCGACTTGCGCTCCCTCCGCTCTGCCTTCTATACAACACAATACAATACACTACCCACTACCCACTACTGCCTGGCCTCGTCGCTCTCACCTCTATTCCCTCTTCTCAGCGCCCTGTCCTTTCCTACATAACCTACAATTGCTCTGCCTCGTCCTCGTCCCTCCAATTCGCGCCAACCGCCGTCTCGCTGTTCGGCACCTTTCACCCCACGTTACGTCACGGCTTCTGAACAAGGTCGCTCGAGGTCCGAGCACCACACCTCGTCCACTCAGCGCTATACCACCTCGCAGACACTGTGAAAGTTTGATGACAATTCCGCGATCAACAATGCGCGCATAGACACACGGCCGGCACCACCACACCACCATAACGCGCAATGACGACCAGCTCGAAGCACTCCTTCGGCTTGCACAACCCCTTCCACCATCACAGCAGCCGGAACTCGTCCAGCTCCTCCCGAAAAGTACCAGAGAAGCGCGAGAGCGCTGACGACTACAAGCGATGCAAGGAGGAGGAAAAACACTTGATCGCATCATTCGAAACTGCTAGCCAAAGAACACCCTTGAGTCCCCAAGAAGTTGCAAAAGACCCAGCGCAGAAGGGTGTCGGCCAGCCAGCAAAGCACTTGGCAGTGAACGATTTCAAGTTTCTGAAGACACTCGGGACTGGTGCGCACAAGTAGATGAGCTTCTAATTAGGATAATGCTTATACATAGTAGGCACATTCGCTCGAGTATCATTAGTCAAGCTTGATAAGCCTCAGGAAGGGGATGAGAAGACCGTCTTCGCACTGAAGGTGCTACGCAAAACAGAAGGTGAGCTTCAAAAGCTCGCACCTGTAGGCGACCGAGCATTATCTGACACATTTCTTCAGTTATCAAGCTCAAGCAGGTTGAACATGTACGCGAAAGGTCCCATGACAACTTCTCTACCTGGTCTAACACAACATTCAGGTCAGAAGCGAGCGGAACATCTTGGCTCAGGTCGCTGGTCACCCATTCATTACAACGATGGTCGCAAGTTTCCAGGACGATGACCACCTATACATGATCGTAAGACGTTTTGACCACTTACATCCTAGCGGACAGTAGCTGACTGAGTCCGCACAGCTCGACTACTGCCCTGGCGGAGAAGTCTTCTCATACCTGCGAAGATCTCATCGCTTTGATGAGTCTACCTCTCAATTCTACGCTGCAGAGATATGTCTTATCTTTGAATTCCTACATGAACAACAAGGAGTTGCATATCGGGACTTGAAGCCAGAGAACATTCTCCTTGATGCCGAAGGCCACATCAAGCTTGTGGATTTTGGCTTCGCCAAGAAGCTGAATAATGGTATGCACTACAACCGAGCGCTCCAGCTTCTGACGGTTCTGATTCGACACAGATCAAACCTTTACTCTATGCGGAACTCCCGAATACCTCGCACCAGAAACGATCAAGAATACTGGCCACAGCTGCGCAGTCGATTGGTGGGCATTTGGCATCCTGATCTACGAGTTCCTCGTCGGCCAACCTCCATTTTGGGATCAGAATCCCATGAAGATTTACGAGCAGTATGAGCATTCCAAGAACACTCTACGCATTCTCATCCAGTGACTGACCTCCAAACAGGATCGTCGAAGGCCGCATCAAATACCCCTCCGGCATGTCCCCCGAAGCCAAAGACATCGTCTCCAAACTCTGCACCGTCGCCCCGTCCAGACGCCTCGGCAATCTACGCGGCGGCGCCTCCGACGTCAAAGCACATCCCTGGTTCAAGGGCATCGACTGGCACAAAATGTACAACCGCCAGCTCGAAGCGCCCATACGGCCACACGTCTCGAGCCCGACCGACACCCGCAACTTTGAGGAGTATGACGATGAGCCGCCACGGCGGATGGTGTATACAGCGGAGCAGAAGAAGAAGTACGAGGCCAGCTTTGCTACGTTTTGACAGCAAGCCGCGCGCCGTATATCGAGATCTTCGTCGCAAGATTGTTTTTGCGAGTTTTAAGAATTATTTGACGAGATTGTGGGATACGGCGGGCATTTGTTATTACCTTTTGAGGGTGGTCATTGAGCAACACAGACCATGTTAAACACACGAGACAGTACTATACGGTACTACACCACACTACACACAGTACACACGCTACACACACTACAACACTGCAGCCTTTTGAGCTTGCAAACAACAACGACACCCACAACACTGCAATTGTATATTCGACTTTTGTCTTCCCGGTGGCTACACAGGCCACTGTGAAAGCGAGCACGACGGACTCTTCTATTCTTCTGGGTGGATTAAACATAAGGCGAACAAGGTGTTTGCGCGGCGGAGGACTCGGTTGACTGTACTGTAGCGCACACCTGGGACAGCAAGGGGCCTAGTTAGCTATGCTCCTGTAGTAATAGATATGGATATGGTATACTTCCTTGCTTCTGCATCTGCTGCGTAAATACCAGGCTGCTACCTACCTCAGTCAAGAAGTGAGTGGGTGTCACATGCAATCCTTGGAGAGTGCCGTTGAGGATTTAGGAGCGCTATATAGGTACGGGAGGAAATCGGGCTTACACGAGAGTACTCAGGGATAGGTCAAGAAGTGTACCGGAGGGAGAGGCGAAAAGGTCTTATAGAAAGTGCCGTTAAGGAAGTCAACTCAATTATCTCTCTAGTGTGAGGAACACCCCTTGACTTACTAAATGGGGTAGGTACGAAACAAGCCTTGGCATACCTGACTCGGTCCGAAGTCTCAATCGTGTTTCAGATTTCCTGGAAAGTTGTACCTTTCACAAGCTCCTACTAGACTACTACATCTTAAACTTGCGCCTTATATCGTAAGAATGCCACCTACACATCTCTGCTCACGCACTGTGCCATTGAGCAAACACTGCCTTCGCCTTCGCCCTTCCAGACGCACATTCCACATCCCATCCCATCTCCAGAACCAGCAACAACCTCCACAACCTCAGCAACCTCCACAACCTTCACAACCTTTACAATCCTCCCAACCGCAAACCGCTCTACCTCACACCCCACCACATCGACCTCACACCTCTCACCACTCAGCCCACACTCCACCACCACCACCACCACCAGGAAGCAGGGACCGCCGCCAAATCGGCCGCTTCTCCCTCCCCGTCTTCCTCTTCTTCGCTTTTACCTTCGCCGCAATAACTACCTCTATGGACACCGCGCCGCGCCCCGTGCGCTCACCGTCTCGCGCTTCTCCGCGCGTCATAGTGGCTGGCGGCACGGATGATCTGGACGCCTCGCCCACGGCGCAGTCGGACTTTGTAGACGACGAAGGACGGCCGCTGCTCCCCGAGTCCGATGAAGACGTGTACGCGGACGAGGATGGGGTATATGCGGAACCGAATCGAGGCAACGCAAGGGATGTGGACAAGGAGAGACAAGAGGATACATTTGGGCGACATGAGCGGTTAAGGCGGATACCGTGGACGCTGAGGGAGAAGGCGGAGGCGGAAAGGTGGGTTAGGGAGAGTAGGGGGGAGGCGTTGAGGGTTGAGCAGCATCGGAAGAATAGGATGGAGGTGGAGCAAGAGCGAGGGGAGAGGCGGTAGATGGAGAAGGCAGGTGGGGAAGATGTGAGGTGGACTGGGCTAGACCGGTAAATGGGGCACGAAGTGCTGCTCGGAGTGGACAAGAGCGCGAGAGCGGAAGCCAAGGGTAGGGTTAGCTTCTGATATACGCACTGGCTCGCACGTCTAAGCACTTCTCGCACGTCTGACCACTTCTCTCCCACCAACCCACCCCCGCCGCCGCCGGCCACCACCTTCCCCACCCTCCCAAGGGTGGTGGCGCCCTCGCTCATAGCTGCACGTCGTTGTCAGCATTCGC
>Ga0181465_100304_pt1 | contig 14833 bp, 11 predicted proteins | sample InSIn3gowninarea_FD_119076 | JGI IMG/M metagenome (GOLD analysis project Ga0181465, IMG submission 119076) | Clean room microbial communities from NASA Spacecraft Assembly Facility at Jet Propulsion Laboratory, Pasadena, California, USA -... ... | reverse complement strand
CAACAACTATATAGGCAGAGGCTAAAACGAGTAGATGTACTACTGCGCGTACATTGGCAGCTTCGGCGAGTTTTCCTGCAATCCTCGCACCCTCAGCTCCTCACACCTCAACCACATGGTCTCCCTCGAAGGCATCGTCACAAAATGCTCGCTCGTTCGACCGAAAATCATCAAGAGCGTGCACTACAGCGAGTCGGAGCTGAAGTTCCTCTTCAGAGAGTACGTGGACCAGACGATGACAGCAAGTGGCCCTACAAGCACAAGTGTATACCCTACAGAAGACGAGAACAAGAAATCGCTGATAACGGAGTACGGATATTGCACATATCGTGACCATCAGACAATCTCCATACAAGAAATGCCTGAACGAGCGCCTGCTGGCCAGCTGCCTCGAGGCGTCGACGTAATCATGGACGATGACCTGGTTGACCGTGTCAAGCCGGGTGACAGGATACAGCTTGTTGGCATCTACAGATCCCTAGGAGCCCGCGGCGCAGGTAACGGTAGTGCGACCTTCCGATCACTGATATTAGCGAACAACGTCATTCTGCTCTCCTCGAAGTCCGGCGGTGGGATCGCGCAGGCTACAATCACTGACACTGACGTCCGCAACATCAACAAGATATCGAAAAACAGGAAAGTGTTTGATTTGCTGTCACAGTCCCTAGCGCCGAGTATCTATGGCCATGACTACATCAAGAAGGCGATTCTTCTCATGCTGCTGGGCGGTATGGAGAAGAACCTCGATAACGGTACTCATCTGAGAGGGGACATCAACATCCTCATGGTTGGTGATCCGTCGACTGCAAAATCCCAGCTTCTCCGCTTCGTCCTGAATACCGCGCCTCTTGCCATCGCCACAACCGGACGAGGATCTTCCGGCGTCGGTCTCACAGCTGCCGTGACCTCGGACAAGGAGACGGGCGAACGCCGCCTCGAAGCAGGTGCCATGGTTCTTGCTGACCGTGGAGTTGTCTGTATCGATGAGTTCGACAAGATGAGCGATATCGATCGAGTCGCCATCCATGAAGTCATGGAGCAGCAGACTGTGACCATTGCCAAAGCGGGCATACACACTTCACTCAACGCGCGTTGTAGTGTCATCGCCGCCGCTAATCCCATCTATGGCCAGTACGATACGCACAAGGATCCGCATCGGAACATCGCTCTGCCTGACTCTCTACTCTCCCGTTTCGATCTGCTCTTCGTGGTCACGGATGACATCGACGATGTTCGGGATCGCCAGGTTTCTGAACACGTCCTGCGTATGCACCGCTACCGCCAGCCCGGCACCGAAGAGGGCGCACCAGTCCGGGAAGAAGGCGCGCAGTCCCTCGGCGTCGGGCTGGATCAGGAGGCCGACACCAACAGGCCGACAGATGTCTACGAGAAGTTCAATGTTATGCTGCATGCCGGTGTTACAGTAACCATAGGCCGAGGTGCTGCCCGACGGGTCGAAGTTCTTAGCATACCCTTCATCAAGAAATACATCCAGTACGCCAAATCGAGGATAAAGCCTGTACTCACCAAGGGCGCCGCGGATCACATCATAACCACATACTCGGCGTTACGAAATGACGAGCTAGAAGGCAACCAGCGGAAGACCTCGCCCATGACAGCCCGTACGCTCGAGACACTGATCCGTCTCGCGACCGCGCACGCAAAAGCAAGGCTCTCGAACCGCGTCGAGCAGAAAGATGCCGAGCAAGCAGAGCAGATCCTCCGCTTCGCTTTGTTCAAAGAAGTCGTGGCCGATGAGCGCAGAAAGCGAAGGAAGATTAGCAGAGCCCCTGACGCCATGTCCACGGACGACGATAACTCGTCCGACGACGACGGCGGCGACGAGACTCAGAGGACGCGTAACGGTACCACGCCTCGCACACCTTCGCGCAGGCACGGCGGACGGAAGACGAGGAGCCAGGCCGCGACTAACGGGACCGCAGCCACAAACGGCCATGCGTCGGGCTCTGCGGATGAGGATGATGCAGACGATGACCTCTACAGCGGCACCCCGCGCACGCAACGCACACGCACCAGCCGCACAAACGGCACAGCAGTAGCCTCGTCCTCGCAGTTCTCGATGGCGTCGTCGCAGCCAGCATCGCAGCTGCTGCCGTCGCAGACAGAAGACGACTCGCAGAACACGACGCAGGGTGCCCAGGCGGATGAGACTATCACTGCGGCGCGGCTGCAGACGTTCCAGACGGCGCTGGGTCAGCTCATTGATGGGCCGTTGTTTGCTAATGATGCTGCGGATGTTGAGCCCCTGGTTGGGGCTGTTAATGCCAGATTGCCGGGCGGGCAGGCGCACTTTGGGGGAGCGGAGGCGGAGAGGGCGCTTGAGGCGCTGAGTGAGAGGAACAAGATTATGTGAGTTCTTGATATGCGTTCTTTGAGTGATCGGCTACTGACTTGTGATTGCAGGTATTCTGGAGGCATTGTGTACAAGATTTGATGGGTCTGCGTTTCTGCCTCCGTGTGTCAAGGTTCGTATGGGTGGAGTTTGTAGGATGGATTCCTGGGTCGTTGGGATGAGGCACATGAGTGTAGGGGATCGCGGCTAAGAAACGCATGGAGTGGCTCGAAGGGAATTGGCATTCGTACATGATGTACACCCGCTCAGGTCTTTCGATTTGGATAGTCTTCCAGTGTGTCTACGTTCTGACGATTCGAGAATAAAGACACATACTCTTTTCATCGAAACTACGAAGGCCCATGATGTCCTGCCTCCACTCTGGAGTATTGTCACCAGGCGGATTGATTGGTTATCAGTCTCTTCTCTAACTGTGCTCTTCGACTGTTGTTCCATGCCACTCCATGTGACTTTGAAATTGCAACTTGTCTACTACAGCCTGCCAGCAAGAGTTTAACAACGACATGCGATAGTAGGTATTTGTTAGTTGTTACCCGCCCTACTAATAGTCTATCAGCGAGACTCTACAAAGTTTTCTTTCCTGTCCTAGGAGGTGGGTAAGTTTTTAGGTGAAACAGGTAATATATACTGGGTCTCTCACCATAACCCACCTATCGTGGCGTAGCGGAGTGGCCCCCACCTCCCGCAGCTGGGGCCACTAGCGCGCCACAAGCGCTTCGGAGGTGGCAGGTCGTCAGGCATCATGTTCCCTTTTTATATCCCTGACCGGTAGCTAGCGAATCGAAATGTTCTGTGGCTTACTTCCAACCGTCTAAGCCGCATCCTAATTCTACCAGGGGCGTGTTATTTAGGCAGATTCCATCCTTCGTTGAAAAGATGTGTTCACCCAGAACGTCCTGTCTCTTCGCAAGCAGAAGGAGGTCGCTGCATCATCAATGGATCCTCCAGTCTCACCGGTAGAACTGGACCAGGCAAGATACAGTGCTGCGCACAGTCGTTTGAACCCGAGGGAAACATCTAGTACGGGGTTGCAAGATGAAACTCCGAGAGTCAGCATTCCTCACGGGTCGGAAGAAGAAGGACCTGAGCATTGTCTCTTGCCTTCAGAAGAGCGACGATCATTGAAGGAACCAACGCTTCATGCCACTCCCGATGACACTGACCTACGGGCATGGAACGTTAAGTCCAAAAGTCCAGAAGTCTTGGGCGATCAAAACTTCTGGAGCCCACTGTTTTTACGACCTTCAGTCCTGGTCCTTTTCATCCTGTTATTTATCATCATGTTGGTCGCGTTGGAGGTACTTGATCACATTTCGAAATCCAATCATGGCTTGAGCACGACAGAGCGCAGCAAGCGTTATCTCTGGACCTACGGGCCTGTTGCTGGTAATCCTTCCTTCATGTACTTCCGTACTTGATTGCGAGCACTGCAGCTAACGCATCATGGAGTCTTCACTGTTGTCGCCGCCTTTTGGGGTCAAGTCGAATATCGAACCAAGCAGGTAATGCCCTGGCGAGCCATGGCCACAGGTCCGACACCAGCTCTTAAAAGCGTACTTTTGGACTACGTATCTCCGTGGAATGCCTGGGCTATGATCTCAGCAATCAGAGCGTCACACTACGTTGTTGTGCTGGCCATCATTGGTTCACTTATCATAAGATTCGCGTTAGTCGTGTCGACGGGTCTTCTCATGCTTCAGAGCGTGGCTATCAAAAATCACGATACAAGACTTGTCGCGACCGACAAATTTGACCTCGCCTTTGACGGAAGCTTTCTCACCGACAACAGTATTGATTTCAAATCATCATTTGCCGCTTATGGGACGAGTGTGATGAATATGAGCTACCCTAAGGGCACTACTAGTCAATATGCGATGCAATCTTTCAACACCTCTGACCAGACCATCGGTAAGTTATCAGTCTTCTTTTCCAGTCGTTAAATCTGCATATCTGCTGTTCCGGTGATTGGGATTTCGGTAATGAGCGATGATGTTTTGCGTGCACATTGATAGTACGGCAAATCCTCTGTGGGCCTAGATGGCACCTTAAGCGGAAACAATCCTTGAATGCGAAGCTTTCATGTCAGCAAAAGGGGCCTGTTTGACCATCTGAGCATCAGAACTCAAACTCAGCATCTACCCGAGTCCGTCTCGACGCGGTCTCTGCTATATTGATGCTGGGTTTGCTGAGACACCAGCTCCCAACCCGAAAATTCGAGCTGTTTCATTATCTGAGGAAAATGCTAACGAATCTCTGTAGCCTATAATTCCATTCTTCAAGGGACCGTTGATGTCTTTTCAGCGGAACTTCAATGTGAAAGCGCAAGTCTTGTGTTAGATGGACGCAATGACGGGGGGTCCATCCTAGCCACTGTTCAGACCCCGACTTGTCGCATACATACGCTGTTCGACCCTGATGGATTCAATACTAAAGTGCCCGGCGACACTGATGAGTCTTACACAGGGGCATCCACCGATATCTTCGGTAGTTTTTACATCGGCAACTGCTCCAATCAACCGTCTGGGGATGATGGGAACCGGCTTGTGTTCTCTATTGTACGGACTGACCAGGGCAATGTGAGCTCGACGATCTTGATATGCGAGCCTCGATACGCTGTTCATCGTGCATCTGTCTCTTTAACGGAAGCCGAAACACCCAGCGGTACCGGTGTCAGTGTCGACCTTGATTCAGACTCGATCTTCACACTGCCGATGGTATCTAATTGGGATATTGCTATGGGCTTTCGAAGTGCACTACAAGCGGCTCCAGCAAAATTTGACGTGCCCTTTACAAACAGCCGAGATAAGAACAGTAACCCGCCGGTCGTAGCGGGTTCTACTTACGATGTCTTCTTCCGATTCTTAAATGTAACGCTGCCACACTCGACGACTCGTACCCGCAGTGAGGAAGAGGCAGATCTTGATCTCATGAACACCCTCATGGACACAGAGGCATTCAAAACACATGCGAACCAACTTTTTACTTCCGTAACGGCTCAGCTTGCAAAAGAGTATCTAATGATACCCACTAATGAGTTATTCATCGGTACTTCGATCTCTGCCCAGCAACGTTTGCACGTTCGTGTGGTGTCGCTTAGGCTCATGGAAGTTTCTCTTGGCCTCCTTGTCGTTATCGCTGCCGCCATAGCTGCACTCAAGTCACCTTCAGGCGTTGCCCGTGATCCAAGCTCTATCGGCGGGCTCTCAGCGGTTCTAGTTGGCTCTCCTGAGTTCGTGGAGTCCGTTCGTAGCACCGGTGCTCAATCCATGACCAGAATTGCTCGCCTACTTTCAAGTCGACTTCACGAGAGCTGTATTGACCGAAGTGCGGACCGGACGGCGAGATTCCGCATCCAGACAATCATCGATTTGAAGGCCGGTATGCAGGAAGAAGAGCGTTACAAAGAACGGGGCAACTCCAATGGCTCTGACACCATCGAATGGTGGCAACCATTCTCTGTCACAATTGTGGGTCGAACGGTGTTGCTCGCAGTGGCTATCGCCGCCATTGTCACTTTGGAGTTGCTGTACCGGTCCTCGCAACGACATGGCGGTATCGCAGATTTGCCATCTGATGATGCAAGATACGCCTACACCTATGTTCCAGCTCTGGTTATGACAATCATTGTTGCCCTTTTCAGTTCACTCGATTCGTCTCTGAGAATTTTCCAGCCCTATCGTAATCTTCGAATAGGCGGATCAAGCGCACAACAAAGTATTCTGGATGATCAACTCGGGAAAATGTCCATACAAGCGTTATACAGTTCTCTGTCGAAGCGACAGTTTGCTCTTTCGGCTTCGACCCTTGCTGTCCTCCTTGCTCCATTTTTGAGCATCGCAGTCAGCAGCTTGTATGGACTGGACTCCTTCGTTTCCCAGTATCCCGTTGTCGTTCGACAAACAAACGGCTTTGATCCGGAGTTGTCCTTGCCCGACTACTATGATATACGAGTTAAGGATGGAGCCAGCGCGGCCACCATGGTGATGGGTGCTAATCTATCTTTTCCCGCTTGGACGTACAACGAGCTCGTCTTTCCGGAACTGGAGCTGGATCTGCTACCATCCTCTACCCACTTGAACAGAACAGCCTATGAAAGTGGCTCTGCAACCCTGAACGTGATTGTTCCAAACGTTCTAAGAGCTACGGCAAATTGCTCATCTACTGGAGTTTACGGTTACGATCTGACTACGTTGTTCAACTCCAGTTCGAGGTACGGTACGTATCAGCCCTACATCAACGTATCCGTTCCAAGCGGCTGCGGTGCACCTGGATTCTCCGAATTGTCGGAGGCATTCTTAGGCTATCCACCACAAGCATCTTATTTCGCGTGGGTGCAAGATGGTGTACGGGACGGCGGGAAGTCATACTGCCACACTCCTCTTATGGCCGTTTTGGGACATTGGTGGACAGATGAACGACCCTCGGTACTCCTCTGCAAGCCTTATATGCAGCAAGTAGCAGCCAATGTTACATTTTCGATGCCCGACTTCTCAATCGACTTACAGCATCCCCCAGTAGCCATCGAGTCTACTGCGACCTATTTCTCGAACGCCGCCGTGAACGCTACTCTCGACGGCCGTTTCCAACAATTCGTCGACGAATCTAACAATCTCACCCAGTTCTTCTCCACTTTAGTCCACGGCCGTGACGGGATTCCCATCACCGAGCTCGCCGGGCCGAGCAACGAACAGCGCCTTATAAACGCAGTGGACCATCAGTATCGCGTGCTCATGGCTCAAGTCTACAACACCGCAATGCGGGTCTCGTCCTCTCCATCTTCACCAACCAGCGGTGCTGTCTACAGTCAAATGCTTAACGGAACCTTGACCGCCCCAAACCGCAATCGTATCGTTCAGGACCGCGCCTCTACATACGTTCTGGAAGGCATCCTAGCGGCAATGGTGATCTGCGTAATTGTGTCTTGGGTATGCATGGACACCCGACGCGTGCTGCCCAAGAATCCGTGCAGCATTGCTGCGGTCGCGAGCTTGCTGGCTGGATCGGAGATCCTGGGGCAGGAGTTTTTGGGCAGAGGCGCAGAATGGTTATCCGATGAGCAATTGAAAGAGAAGTTCGAAGGATGGACCTTCAGTCTGGGCTGGTGGGAGCAGGCTGCGGGCGGCAGGAGAAGATTTGGGATTGACGTTGGGAACGCAGATGAAAGCCGATAACGTCAAGGAAGAAGCAGGAATAAAGGTGCCCTCTCAAAACCGTTGTAGCCACTAGAACGTACAGGTAGTCGGGTTCAGCGTCTGCGTTGAAAGTTTCATACAAGAATCTCGTCCCCGATACACACTAACCACAAGTTGAGGGCTGAACGGATCGACACCTGTCAAGTAAATACTGTATTCGCTTTGCTTCAGATATCCGCTGGACAAACAACTATCCAGAAACTTAAGATGCGGGACCCTGCTCGTAGTGGGAAGCAGTTCAAGCTGCATTCCGCTCTCGAAGTCCATGGCGTGATCGTCAGAACGCCCAAGGCCGTGATGGTCGCCAGTCTGCGCCCGCAAGTCCCCCCGCGAGACGCATGGAGCAATCACGAACACCTCACCGCATCTTCCATCCTCCACCGCCTCGAAGCCTTTCCTCGACTCGCACGTGCTTTGTCCAAGCCCATAACCAGCATGACAGCGACACTCCACTTCAGTGTACCCTAAATCATAGAGTTATTCCCTGATACATTGACAAGCCCTCTTCCTCTTCACCCCTTGCCCCCCACAACCCTCCTAACTTTCTCAAGCAGAAGTCCACTCTCCCTCCCCAACTTCCGCTTGCCATCCCTCCCTTCTCCTCTCGCTTTCGCCATGGCCTTCCTAAACCGCTCCCGCTCCGCCAACTTCGCCTGTCGCTGCCGCGCAGCCTCCTCGCGCGCCGCCTGCCGCGCTTCCGCTTCCGCTTTGCGCTGGGCCGCGTACGCCGCTTCCTTGCCGAAGGTCTCGTGGCGGGGTTTCTTGAGCCTACGCTCTCGGGGCCTGGTGCGGTCCTTCGTTTCTACGTTTTGGACAGGTGGTGAGGGGGAGCGGTCAAGGCGGGCTTGTCGGGAGGGGTGGAGTTCTAGAGTTGCGGGTGGTTCTGAAGCGGGTTCTGGGGCATCTGCACCGTCTGCGCCGTCATCACCGGCCGCAGTCGCTGAAGGGGAATGTCCGTTGAACTCGCGCTGCTTGATTTTGGCGTAGGACTTCTTGACTTTGGCCTTGTGTATGAGGTCTTTCTTTATTTTCTGGACTTTGCGCTTGTAGGTCCCGTCTGGCAAGTTCGCGGGTCCAACAGAGAACCCCTTGTTCTGCTTCTTTGCTGGACGCGAATCATCGTCGTCTCGTGATCTTTTGGGCGCCATGGTGATGCGCGGTTTGGTTGATATCAGAAAGTGTCGGGGGTTTACGGCGCCTCGGCGAACGGGCTGGCGGAGATTTCCTTGGTGGTGCAAGACGCTGGTGGTGCGAGACCCTTGCAGGAGCATCATCGTGCGGATGGGGCGGGCGGCGACCAACTCCGCCGAGCTTGAACTCAAGCTTTGACTCACACCATATCGTTACCGACTCTTCCTTTCGTAGCACCGCAGTCCCGATCTCTCAACGCCTTTGACGGCTTCATCTGCTGGTGGAACCTCTTCTGCAGCTCCGGTATCGTGTGATCTGCAAGGCGCCGTTCATGCGCTCATGCAGCAAAGTACCTTGCCTTTGTCTGCTGCCGGTCGACCTCCACCGCACTTGCTGCTCTTCTAAGCAACACTGAGACAGTGCTGGTGCTGATAAAGCTTCACGCGGCTCAGCTGCCTTCAACTGATCTTCTGGACTTGCATCACCTCGCCTACGACTGAGGCACCTTGCACCGCTCTGGCTTCACGACTCCAAGCTAGATCTCCCCGCTCGGATACGATGACCGCATAAACCTGCACCCAATACGCCGCCGCCAGTCCGCCAACCCCCTCTCGACCAGCTTCATGAGTGTTTCGGGAGGCCTTCCCTGTCACGATGCCGATATTTCATGACAGAGATGACGCCCCGAGGCCAAACGTGTGCCCGGACCTCGACGCTCAGGTGGCGGAAGGACGAATGGCACAATATGCAGGCTGGGGACTGGGGGGAAGACACGACGACCGAAATCGCACTTCCAACACCACTGTAGACGCCGAGTCTCGCAGTAGCGCAGCTTATGCGACCAGCGATAGAAGATCTAGCACCCTCGACCGTGGAGCATTGATCGAAAGAATCAAGAGATGCCAAAGCCCCATAGGCACAATACAGCAAAACGTAAGCGCAAGATAGCTGCTGTCTGCTTGACTGGCTTCCTATATATAGTTATTCGAGCAATGAGAATTCTCTATATAGTGTCATTGGCGACTGACGGATGGTGTATAGTTCTCGCATCACGTGCCTGAGCGGCCTTCCTCGAGACAAAAGACATTATCACCACTGTTGCCGGCAGCAGAGATTAAGGACTCAACAAGCGGAGCTGCGGATTATAATGCTCAACAAGCCGGGCTGGAGATCGAGCGCCCGAGATCTGCTTTGCACTCCGGTGATTTCAGGCAAGAGAAGGATACGGCCAGGCATAGGGACGAAGCTACCGTTCTAGCAACTTCTCCCGTCGTGCCGTGGCACCAAGACTTCCCAGCAGCAGCTTTTGGACCACCCCGTACCGGTCCTCAATATTTCTCCCGAGAAGCGCCTCAGCACGATGAAAGCATCAGTCGATCCAGAGCGGTTTCCCATTCGTCTTCCTCTCGCTCTCCGAGCTTCATCTTTATGCCCCCGACGAGTCCTTTGGTGCATCAATCAAACAACCCGGACTTGGACTTTTCTCAGAAGCCTTTGCCGCGTCAAATGTCGCGAAGCCCTGAGCAAGGCAACAGACGTCACACGTTCTCTCCCCGTTCTCTACAAACCCTCCGAGCCTCGTCTGACTTGTCGTCGGTGCACCCGCTCCCGGCAGGCCGTACGCTACCATCAGTTCGTCGAGAGGGAACCTTCCCATATCAAGCCCATCAGCCGAGACGTTCGCTGACCGGCATTCCTGGCTTCCATTCGACCTCTACGCCTCAGACCCCTCTTTTACGGCCGCGCAGGCCCTCAATCTTTACTGAATCTACTCCGCTGCACCACGCCCCGATGGTTGGTTCGTACGAAGAATCAATCTTGCGGGGACGGATGTCCACTACTCCCTCGGGACCTCTGGATTTCGTGGCCCAGATCGGCGTGCTTGGTAAAGGCGACTGCAAATCGAATCTCCGTTGCCCTCCTCACGTGACTGTGCCTTTTCCAGCCGTCTTCTACAGCTACGGGAGCGGCAATGGGCGGATATCGGATGACCAGCCAAGTCCTTATGTCGGGATGATTGACTTAGAGCATATGCTCAGACCTTCTGAAGATAACGGTGAAAGTCGGAAAAGGAGGAGATATCATGCGCCACCCAGCGATGTTGAAGACAATGCTCCGAATAATGTGGGTGACGGCGACTCTGATGTTCGAGCCAGCACTCAGCACCGAAGACGTGAGAAGATGAAGCGGAGGTCCGCATCGCCCAAGGCGCCGCCTGGAGGTAGCTACCGTATCCCGCAGCAGGGTCAACTCCAGATCGTAATAAAGAACCCCAACAAGACCGCCGTAAAGCTCTTCCTCGTACCGTATGACCTGTCGGACATGGGCCCCGGGCAGAAGACGTTCATTCGTCAGCGTAGTTACTCTGCCGGGCCGATTATCGATATGCCAATGGCGTCTCGGAAGAATCTGGGCACTGATAGGCCAGAGGCCGCTTTGTCGCATTCGGACGATCCCAACGACCGCCCGGTGTTGCGCTATCTTATCCACCTCAATGTGTGCTGCCCATCGAAGGGCCGATTCTTCCTCTACAATAGTGTTCGGGTGGTTTTCGCGAACCGCGTGCCTGACGGCAAAGAAAAGCTTCGTAATGAGATTCAGCTGCCGGATCCAAGGTACAGCTTGTACAAGCCGTCGAAGACGTTGCTGTCCGCGTCTAATGCGATGGCTCACGCGGCTGCTGGGCTGGTGGGAGAGAAGGCGCTGTTGAGAGGTGGTGTGGGTTTTTCGTCGGTTCAAGATCGTCTGGACGCGGTTGATGGTATCTCGTGCGGTGGTCGCGTGTCCGCTAGTGCAAGTACTTGGACGCCGTACTCGCCGACGGATCGGTACTCGTCGCAGCCCGTTGCTCCTATTCCCTTCACGTTAGCCAGGCTCGCACCCCTCGAATCACGTCCGGGATCTCGAGACGCTATGGACCTTGGCAGTCCTTTCACTGGGCTGGCAAGTTCTCCGGATTATCAGTCTCCGGAACCGCCACTGTCTGGCGCTGGGTCTTCTTTGGGGTCGCTCCTGATCTCTCGAGTCGGCTCGTCGAGTGGTGCAGGCACCGGCAGCTACGGAAAGCTGAGTCCTGGCGATACAGGGTACGGTGGCAATGCGTTCGGCGCGCTCAGCAGCGGTGCAGTACCTGCCGCCGGCCTCCTTGCGCGTCGTCTCAGGGAGCTTGATGTGGAGACTGGAGACTCACCCACCCGTTAATGTGGACTTCAATTGCCGTTGATGCGGTTCTCGATCTCGTCCAACATCTCCTCAAGCTCGTCGTCGGGTTCGAGCAGCCACGCCGCCAACAGCGCGAGGAGAATTATGATCGGCAATGGGAGCGTGACAACATCGCGCTCATAGGGGCCAGTTGATGGTGTCTCGATCTCCATGGTGTTGGTGCTGGTGTTGGTAGGTTTATGGAGTTGGTTTGGGAGGGAAACTGGACCTTGGCGAAACGTTGGATACGTCACTGGCATATCGGGAGTCGAGCATTCGGGCGCACTGATCGTGTACATACAGGTACCGCACACATAATGGCAGTACAATCACCTTTACGAGAACCAGGTAATGTGTCTTGAGCTGCTCCCTGCTGCGCATTCGGCGGGTTTTCGCATCTTCTTTGAGACTGCTGTAGCCATCCTGAGACAGGTATCATTCCGACACAACGCTGCGATCAAACCGCAGCTTTCAGAAAAAGGGGCTTTCTGACGTGCATCCCATCAGCAACATAAGTATAAGGGATCTCCTACTGCCACAGCATCATCTGATGGCATCTCTCCCGATCCTTTGCCGTTCTCTCTGGCTGCGGTCAAACTCACTTATACATGTTGGGATGAAACTGGTCCTCCGGAGAGACCGGAACTAACGCAGACACTTCTCCCGCGTTCACCTCAGCGACGGCTATACGATGCAGAACCGCGAGCCCATAGTGTGCACTGTTATTACTCTGGAGGTAAACCAGAGTCTCCTTCATGTCCTTGGTTTCAACCCAGGATGTAATTGAAGAGCCCGGTCTGCTCATAGTTGCACGGCTGGGATGAACCGATCGCACTGATCTTTTCATACAACTATGTTAAAGTTTCTTGGTATCAAAATTTCTTTGTGTTCAACAGCAGCATTGTCCGTGTATATGTGAGTTTTCTTTGTGCTGATATAAGAAGACCTACTGACATGCCATTGTACATCGTACAGAACACTGACAGTGACTGTACAATCAGTCCAACTCTATACCATCGACGTTGTATACCATCCGCGCCCTCGAGATCTGGGGCCTCATATCGACCTCAGGATGGGCTCACCACCTGCATCAACGATGTGTACAGGCGCGGACTTCCAGCGACTCTGCAGGCGGTTCTCTCAACTCCTGGCTGTTGTCAAATGTCATACCCTTGTAGTCCTTCTTCCTCTTTGTGTCCGTGGAGACACTGTAAACACACAGTGTCTCACACAGTGCTCCCGTGAAAATGTATATCCCGGCTTGTGAGACAAAGGGATTTGCTCTATCATCACTGTCGGCTCATTTAAAGGAAGGGCATGTCCTGCTCCTAAGAAGTCATCGCACTCCGCGACCTCCATTTCAGAAAGAAAAACTCAAGAATTGTCGACATAAACTCAGCTGATTACACCCACTACTACCATGGCGCATCTCGGAAACCTAGAGGATGTCATCCAGGCCATCACCTGGTGCCTTGATTGTGATGAGCAGGGAGGGGGAAGCTGCCACACGCATAGATACGTGCCTCCTCAAGCTCTCGTATCCCAACAAGCTCCGGCTCCTACGCCGACCCGAGGCAAACACGATCCGGCCAGAGTAAAACAAATCCTTCGACTGCCGGTTGAACTACAGATACAGATCTTTGGGCGGATGTCGCCTGAAACCTTTCTTAGTCTTGTCTGCATCGTTCCGGAGGTCAGGGAGCTGTATCACTCGAGCTCTTCAGCGATCACGAAACTGATCTTGAAAGAGCACTTGCCCCTGGAGGACAAGCTGTTCGGACTCGACAACAACGATGGCTTACTACGGGAGGGCCATGCTAGCACCAAGATGGAGCTACTAATACGGCTCTCCCTGCTGAAGAAGACGTCAATGCTCGCCGCTGACTTCTTGATCAAGCACTTTAATATCGCCAAATCGAGGACCCCGCAGTTCTATCGGGCCATCTCAACCCTGTGGCGCTTCTTCCACACCACGCCGGCATGCCAGGATCGGGATCAGGAGCCTTGGAACTATTTCCACACCTTGTCACACGCTGAGCGTCGTGATATCGACGCACTCTTCTGCTGGATCGGGCAGGGGATATTGAAGAAATTCCCACCCAGTTTTCCTTGGTCGCTTCCTCCGCGCTTGGTCAATGAGTTTGTCGAGTCGAAGATGCAGAACCTTGTCGCATATCACCTTGCCGTGGGCTACCTCCAAGAAGGCCTCCTTCATCTACGCATGCAGGTCATGTCCACCAAAACGCCGGATCCTCAGGCCGCATTCGGCCCCGACGATTTCTGGGACGACATGTGGTACTGCGAGAGAGAGAGAGCTACATGAACTTCGATCATCGCACCTACACACTCTCTTGGACAGGCAACCGCCATCAAGGATTGCTTGAGGCCACAATGATACAGATGAGGCACTGGTTGCCAGACATCATGCGCGGCATGACTGACGCCAGCGCCAACGGCGGCCAACGGCTCGACTGGCGCGAGTTTCTTCAAACGACCTGGGGAAGTTCCAGCTATCAGCGACCCAGGCAGTTTGAACTTGACTGCTTCAGCTGGCCAGAGACACTAGGGACGGAGCTCATGTTCGGGGCCGAGGAGGTGCTCTATGAGATCCAACAATCTCGCCGGCTACAATGTGCTAAGAAGCGGGAGGAGTTGATGGAGATGAAGAAAGCCCGCGAGCAAAGAAGCAGAGGAAGACGAAAGGTCGGCTAAGGTGAGAAGCGCTTTAGGTTGTCAGGCCATCGCCCGAGCCATCTATGGTCGGGTTTCCTGGGTGGTTGTTTAGATAGATCGGGTGGTCCATTTTTGTAAGTACTCCACAGATGCGCTTCTGGTAAGCAGCAGCCCAAAAAAAATTTTAAAATTGGGACTTGCCCCTAACCTTATTTGTCCTCACTGTCCCGTAATGGCTAACTGCCGCACACATAATGGCAGT
>Ga0181465_100353_pt2 | contig 14834 bp, 17 predicted proteins | sample InSIn3gowninarea_FD_119076 | JGI IMG/M metagenome (GOLD analysis project Ga0181465, IMG submission 119076) | Clean room microbial communities from NASA Spacecraft Assembly Facility at Jet Propulsion Laboratory, Pasadena, California, USA -... ... | reverse complement strand
TTATTGCACTTGTACTTGTCTCGCTTTCGTTGCCCTGGTTTAACGATTTAGCTGATAAAAAGATGAGCATGTTATGGTCTAATCCATTATTCTGGATTATCAGCTTTGTTTTTGTTGTTGTTACCAGCTTAATCTCCGGAAGCTATCCAGCTTTTTACCTGTCTTCTTTCAACCCGGTAAAAGTGTTGAAAGGAACCTTCCAGGCTGGGCGCTTTGCCGCACTTCCGCGCAAGGTATTGGTGGTACTTCAATTTACTGTTTCTATTGCCCTCATTATCGGAACCATCGTTGTATACCGGCAGATTCAGCATGCTAAAAACCGCCCGGTGGGATACAGCCGTGAAGGCCTGCTTTCGGTGCATATTAAATCGCCCGATCTGCTGGAAAAAGCTGATGTCTTAGCACTTCAATTAAAAGATAAAGGGATTGCAACTGAAGTAGCCCGTTCAGGAAGCCCATTGACAGCAGTATGGTCCAACAGCGGCGGCTTTGAATGGCGCGATAAAGACCCTAATAAAGTAGATGGCTTTGGTATCATCTGGATCACACACGACTATGGTAAAACCGTAGGCTGGGAGTTTAAAGAAGGACGCGACTTTTCAAGACAGTATGCCACGGATTCTGTAAGCAGTAAGGAAGATAAAAATGTTACGTATAATGTTGTTGTAAATGAAGCGGCCATAAAATATATGGGTTTAAAAAAAGGCGAAGGGGAGATTATAAAATGGGACGACCAGCCTTTAAAAATAATCGGTGTTATCAAAGATATGGTTGTGGAGTCGCCCTACGAACCGGTACGCCACATGATTTATCTTGTAAACGAAGACCGGGCCGATAGCTGGATCAACATCAAGCTTCGTCCGGATATAAGTGCCGGTGCTGCATTGCCAAAAATGGAAGCAATTTTTAAAAAATTGGTGCCGGCCGTGCCCTTCGACTACAAATTTGCTGATACGGAATACGGTTATAAATTCGATGCAGAAGAACGGATCGGTAAGCTGGCTGCTGTATTTGCTACGCTTGCGGTGCTTATATCCTGTCTTGGTTTGTTTGGTCTAGCCGCTTTTATGGCCGAAAAACGTACAAAGGAAATTGGCATCCGCAAAGTATTAGGCGCCACGGTTTACAATCTTTGGAAGTTATTGTCGAAAGACTTTGTGGTATTAGTATTTATCTCGTGCCTGATTGCCGTTCCGCTGGCGTTTTATTTCCTGCAGCAATGGCTAGAGAAATATGAGTATCGTACAAATATAAGCTGGTGGATATTTGCTGTTGCCATCAGCGGCGCTTTATTCATCACCCTGTTAACCGTGAGCTTCCAGGCTATAAAAGCCGCTTTGGCAAACCCAGTAAAAAATCTACGAACCGAGTAAATGAATATGAGGTTTTGAAAAAGGTCGAACTTTTTCAAAACCTCATATATCATAATTACTGTTCTTAGTATTTGCAAAAACAAAATTGTTCATTCCTCCAGTAACCGGAAGTGGTTCAAAATAGTAAAATCGTACAATATCAGCTTTCAAAATAAGGGGTGAAGAATATGTATGAACAAACTTTCTTTATTACTCAACAGTTGAAAAAGGCTAAGTTGAAGTGCAAAGAACAGCCAAACTTCGGCAAGCCGTATTTCGTTAACTTCCATTTCATGCACATACATTAAACTATATAAGGACATTAAAACTTGCTGCTTTCCTTTGTTATTATCTCATTTAAAACCCTCTTTGAGGTTCCTGATGGTGGCTATGATCATCCCAAGATTGTTACCCTAAAAGATTCTAACTTCTATTACTATCCTTTAATGGATGCTTAACCGAAAAGTGGTTCCTGTTTGAACACATTCATGCACCGGATATACCAGGTTTTCGGGGAGCAGAATCGAATCGTTAAACCAAGGTACAGGCTGCTGAACAATTGGCGCAAGATGCTGTAAAGCAATTACCTATTATTCATTTTGATTGATTAGATAAGCTTGCATACTGCTGCAACCTTTTAAGTCTTGCAGGCATTTACCAGCTTCCGCCACCCCCACCACCAAAGCCGCCACCAGAGGAACCGCCACCGCCAAAACTCCCGCTGCTGCTGCTAGGTTTACTGTAAAAGGTTGCCGACATTTTGTTCATTGTATGATCCAGTCTCCTTAAGAAGTTGCCCGTATTAAAATTGTTGTAATGACCCGTGTACCAGGTTGGCGGCGGAATATCCAAGCCTTCCAGTTTATCTTTCCAGGAATCGGCTACATTAAACACCACTGCGTACGGCAGAATTTTATCAAAATAATGTTCGTCCTGCTTTAAAAACTCCCGAAGCCTGTCTTTCTCCACCAGGCAAATAAATTCTTTAAAACCTGCCAACTTTTGATACAGCAGGGTACCTTTCCTGGTGCGTTTGCCCATCAGCAAACCAAAAACTAAAAAGAGCACCGCACTGGCTATTAAGGCAACGCCGTACCAAAGGCTTTCGTAAAATTCATTTACAACCGAACTGAAACCGTAAACACCCAAGAGCATTGCCACTATAATAAATGCAGCACCCACTTCGCGGGTACCTTTTACATAGTATTCGCTTTTACGAACCTCCTGTTCCAGTTCTTTTTTTGCCATTGCCATCGTTTTGTACAACACATTTTTCAGATCTTTCAACTGCGCCCGGTCACCCAATTGGAAGATGCCGTTAAATAGTGTTTTTTCAAAGCCCATAGCTTCAGGCAGCAATTCCTTCAACTTGACAAACTCATATTCTTTTGTTTTTACAAGACCAAAAAGTGACGTGTTTTCGATTTCGTTTACCTGTAAATAACCACCAGCACCCCAATAAGGCACTAGTGCTGTCAGGTCACGCCTGTTCAGTCGATCATCAATGATATACCCCGAGATACTCGGGCTGATGTTTGCAGGCGGATAATACTCCGTTTGAATGGTAATACCTTCGTCTTTACCCCAACGTTTCCATACATAAAGCAAAAGGCCGAAAATAGCTAATGGCAGCAACAGCCAATGAATACCGCGGAACCGGTAATCGGGCTGTACTAAAAAGCCCTTTGGGAACCGGATACCTACTGTAATCCCTTCATACGCACTTAGTGCCTTCGTACTGACTCCTGCAAACACGCTCGTGCCGTGCCATTGTGAAAAGGTATGGTTTTCCGTAGAACCATAAGGACCTGTAGCTACAAAATAATCCGGGACAGTCGGTAAGGTCTTGTATAAGGTAACTGAAAAGTGCACGGAGTCAACTGTTGTAGGCCACTTATCACCAATTACATTGAAATAAAGTTCAGAGAAATCATTGAAAAAATTAACGGCGTTCAGCATCCGATATCGAATAACGTATTGCTGATCACCGTCAACGTACTTGTCGGCTGAGCCGATTTTGATGACTTTATAATTGCCCTCATTGCTCACTTGGTACTTCCAACCCTCTACCTTGATGTTTTCAACTAAGGTATGCGCCTCACTTCCGGTCTCTAGTGGCCGGTGCGCCTTTTCAGTGCCCAGAGCTACTGTTTGTAACTGGTACTTATACGGTATAAATCGGAAAATGCCATGCCGCTGTTCCGTAAAATGCACCCGGATCTTCTCACTGATATCTAAGGAGGCATCCGCATTTACAACAACGGCAACCTCGTACCGTTTGATCGTAAAATATTCCTGTGCTCTGGAGTGAGTGAAGCATCCGGCAAAAAACAGGAGGGCTATAAACGTTTTCACCATAGCCGGATTTAAAACTTTACTTCTACATTTCGTGCCTGGGCAGCATCTTCCAGTTCAAAGAATTCACGTTTTGTAAAGCCGCCCATATTCGCGATCAGGACACCAGGGAATTGCTCGATGGAAGTATTGTAATCCCGCACGGTAGCATTGTAATACCGGCGAGCATTTCCCAGATCACCCTCAACCTCTTGCAAGGCTTTCTGCAATTCCAGAAAGTTTTGATTGGCTTTAAGATCCGGATAGCTTTCGGCAACCGCCAGCAATCCGCGCAATGCACCATCCAATGTCCGGTTGGCCTGCGCAACTTGTCCCACATTCCCGGCAGGGACACTGGCCGCAGCGTTACGCGCTGCCACAACCCGTTCCAAAGTTTGGCTTTCGTGCGCGGCATACCCCTTTACCGTATTCACCAGGTTTGGAATCAGATCAAAACGCTTCTTCAGAAAGACGTTAATGTCACTCCAGCTGTTATCAATCTTTATACGGGCCTTTATAAAGCCGTTGTACATGGCAATGAACCAGAGAACAAGCAAAGCAATAATGCCAAGAATAATCCAAAGAGCCATAAGTGTTAGTTTAGTGTTGGTTGGTAATTAAGGCACACCTATTTGAACAGATGCAATGATGAGGGTTTAACAAATCATCTCTTTTAAAGTTAGAGCAATTTTATTAAGGAAACTGCCATTCGGGTATTAAAAGTCGACCTGCTGACAGCAAAAGTCAAGATGTGTTTGTTATAACACCAATCCCAAGCCTACCACGACACTGGCAACTAAAACGGAAAAAAGAGTAAATGGTACGTCATTTCAAGTATAATTTTTAGATTAACACCTAACACTACTTATTATCTAAGAGCATTCATCTTTACGTCCTCAGATATCTTACATGGCCAAAAATATTTATTTTATTACTCTTGCAAAGGACAATACTTCTATGGGGTATCATATTTTATATTGATAATACAATAGAGCATGGATTAGTTTGTGGCCCTCAAGATGTTGGTCCTGCTAAATGGGGATGTGAGTTAACTTCAAGCTGTTGAACTTCGCTTGAAATTGGGGTAGGGGCAAAAAATACAAAGGCTATTATCACAGCTTGCTTAGAAAAAATGTTCCTTGCTATGGTTTGCGATAGTGTCGAGCTTAACTTTTACAATGACTGGTATATGTCGTCAATAGAGGAATTTCGCCTTATGTATAAGTATTTGCAAGAAAAAGGTAGGGGCAACTACAGTAATATTTATCAGAGTCCTACAGAGTATGACAACAGCAGGGCCGGCGGTGAGAGGCAACACGGTCTACTTCACCGAAGCCGGGCCCATTCCTCACCATCCTGAGGATGCAAAGCTCATGTCTCTGTCTGCAAACTCGTCCACCGCCAAAGAAGTTGCCTCGGCCTCCGGGTTGAATGTTGGGTTATTCGTTGACGTGGAATTTGGCCTCGGCAATGCCATCTTTGCACTCGCACAGGGCATGTGGGACGGTCCTTTTGAAGGAGCACCAGCGCAGCCGAACACCGGCGCGCTCCTGATGCTCAAACCGAATGACATCTTCAACGTCATCGCAGACAGCTTGAACCTACCCACCTCGATCGAGTTCATTGGCAACAAAGCCTACATAGTTAGCCTCGCTGGCGAGCTCTGGGAGATTAACAATGCCTCGTCTTCTTTTCATGTTTACTAATATAGCGTGTCTGGACCTGAATCCTACTACTTCGCTAGAGCAAGCGAACAAAGGTTTAATCCTAAAAGGCATTTTACGCCGTTGTTAGTGTTGAGGCGAAGGATTTGTAAATAGCCTACCAACAACTGTTGTTGAGGCAAACAGCAAAGTTAAGAGTAGTTCCTTACTTCTGTTGTTGGTGCAACCATTGCACAAGCTCTCGGGAATAACACCAACAACGGCGTAAATAATGCACTTTTCCTAAATACACCAAATCCAAACAACAGCGAGTTTCCAATGACGCTTCCAACCTATCGACAGGTTCTGCACTGACGGACAAAGGTCTGCAGAGGTATATAATGACGGTCAAGGATTTGAAAAACTCTATGTAGTGGACGAACAGCCATTCGGCTTTTTGTACAAGCCAGCTATCAGAAACCCATCCAACCCACTACTGCCAACATCAGCCTCTTGCAGTAGTGGCTGGACGGCATGGGCTCAACTCCTAGATTCCTATTGAACTTAGTGTGTATTTAGGCTGATTGAAAACAGAATGCCACTACTGCTGCAAGCTGGCCCATTAATAATTTTTCACAGAACAATAAAACCAAAACGTATGAAGTCTCTTCTTTTTTTACTGCTGACAAGTTTTGCCTTCCTTGCTAGCTTAGGGCAACGTTCCAAGGATGAAGATTTCGTAAAAAAGGTAATCAATGCGTTTCAGGACGATTTCAATGATGGCCGTTTTAAAATGCTCCTTCCTATACAACCTCAGACTGGGAACACCTTAATCCGGGAGGCGGAATTACCAAAGGACGTGATGACGTTTTGAAAGAAGAGAGAGAAGTTCATCAATCTATTTTAAAGGGAGTTAGCATGACTATACAAAGCATGAGTATGCGCTTTATTACTCCCGATGTTGCCATAGCTGATGTCATTCACAAGATTAGCGACTTTGAATTTCCGGCTGGCGTGAAGCATAAAAATGAACTCAATTTAAAAACGTATGTCGTTGTAAAACAAAAGGGAAAATGGTTACTGACGCATGATCAGAATACAACTGTAGCGGGTTCTAATACAGCAGAAAATCCAAAGTAAATATTCTGACAATGTTAGTTTGAACAAGAAGCCAGCAGCCAACAGCAGCTTTAAAAATAAGGACTGACGAACATAAGTTGAGCAAATTACCTTGGTGTCTGAAGAATATAAATTTCTCTTTTTATCTTCAATGAGCAGTAGTCGTTTGCAGGCAGAAATAACAGAGAAGCCAACACTGCATAAACACTTCAATGTTCGCAGACGTGCCAAATAACCAATATGGAACTTCAAACAGAGCGCCTTCTATTACAAGAACTGTCCTTAGCAGACCTAAATGACGTTCATCAACTACATTCATTACCCGAAGTTGACGCGTTTAATACACTTGGCATTCCGGAAACCATCCAAACTACAGAAGCATTACTGAACGAGTGGATGGAACAGCAACAACTCAACCCAAGAAGGTCTTATACGTTTCGTATTACGCTTGTTCAAACTAATCAATTTATGGGACTGATTGCTTTGAATTTAGGCAAACCCCATTTTAAGATTGCTGAAGTATGGTACAAACTTCATTCTGCTTACTGGAACAACGGTTATACAAAAGAAGCTTTGCTAAAACTTTTACAGTTTGCTTTTCGGGAACTAAAACTACATCGTGTAGAGGCAGGATGCGCCGTAGAAAACATAGCATCAATAAAAGTGCTTGAAAATGTTGGAATGATAAGGGAAGGAAGGAAACGAAACGTGTTGCCAATTAGAGGAGCCTGGATTGACAATTACTTTTATGCCATTCTTGAAACAGACTTCCAAAAAAATGAGCTTAAATGAATGCGTTCATAGGAAAGCCATGTTCGATTTTATGATGGACACCAGAACGTTTATGTGCCTGCTGATGCCGAAGTACCAAAAGGCAGAATACGAAAAAGAATAAATGACACCTATGAGGAAGCTATCTCGAGCGACTTGAGCGCCATTCAAACATTTATTAAGAACAATGAAAAAAACCTTACCACTTTTCGTGTCTGTCTGCATTATAATACACAGCTACTCCTAAAAAGTTATAGCGTCTAATTATAGCGTCAATAATTTTAAGTTGTGTACTATCGCCTGTCTCTAATTTATTTAAATAATTTGTATAAAATTCTTCTGATAGCCGGATTGTGTTCAATTCAAGTTCGCTGTTCAATTTTTGCCGCTCTGAATAAATTTGAAACGCAGTGAACCCAAAAGCCACCAACCCTACCGCCAGAATAATTGATAATATAAGTGCAACATTAATCTTCATGCCTTATCATATCTCAGGGGCAAGTTATGAATTTAAACAGGATGCCTGACAGGCGAAAACAAATAAGGCATTCCAGGAATACCGAAAGCGAAAATGCAAAAGTGTTGTTTTAAAACCGGAAGTTCTTCCATTCTGCCACCATTTGCCTGTAAATCCCGAGGACAAACCTCGCCCAACTTTGGCATTACTTTTTAAGTATCACCCTCTTGGTATTATAAAATATTAAAATATTATTTCCTGTGCAATAAATATTAGAGCTCCGGCAAAAAATCCAGCAAGGGCAAGCCAACTTATTTTTTTTAAGTACCAAATGAAATTAATCTTTTCTATTCCCATCAGAGCAACACCAGCAGCAGAACCAATGATGATAGCAGAACCGCCTGTACCGGTGGTAAGGGCTAAAAATTGCCAAAAGCTGTGATCAGTAGGATAGTCAGCGAGGCTGTACATGCCTTGCGAAGCAGCTATAAGAGGCACATTGTCCACCACAGCCGAAAGCAATCCAAGAGCTATAGCAATAAGGTAATGATTGCCTAACCCATTACTTAAAAGTAATGCCATATGTTTTAATAACCCCATTGCTTGTAAAGCTGAAACAGCCAATAAAATTCCTAAAAAAAACAAGATACTTGGGGTATCTACTTTCCGTAATGCGCCGTGTACTGTGCCTTCTTCGCTGTCATCATGTTTTTTGGAATGAAGGACAGACGAGATGATCCACATTATGGATAAAGCGGTGAGCATTCCTATAAAGGGAGGCATATGGGTTACAGTTTTGAAAATCGGCACAAAAAGCAGCAACGCAATACCAGAGATTAAGATGATTTTACTTTCTCTGGTTGCTGTACCATTTATCTTTTCGATATTTGTTACTTTCTGTCCTTTAAATTTTTTAAACAAAATAAACATGGGAACAGCACAAACAACCATGCTTGGGACTATTGTTTTCATAATAATGTTGATCGCTGTAATCTGCCCACCAATCCACAGCATTGTTGTGGTTACATCACCTAAGGGCGACCAAGCCCCACCGGCATTAGCCGCAATAACCACCATGCCTGCAAACCAGATGCGGTCTTCTTTTTCATATAACAACTTTTGACAAACAGAAGCCATTACAATGGCAGTCGTTAAGTTATCCAAGAGAGCAGAAAGGAAAAAAGTAATCAGGGTAACAATGAGTAACAACTTGCTTTTTGAGGTGGTTGTAATTTTGTTGGTAATAATGCCAAACCCCTTATAGGAAGCAATCACTTCGACTATAGTCATTGCACCCAAAAGGAAAAACAAGATGGAAGAAATTTCCGCTACATGATGTAATAATTGTTCATTGGCTTCATGGGTAGTTTCAGCATGTATAAAGTACAGGAGCCAGCATAGGCTACCTGTTAGTAAAGCAGAAGCTGCTTTATTTAATTGCAAAGGATGTTCAAAGGCAATGGCTAAATACCCAAGAATAAAGATAATTAAAGCAATGATCAGCAGCATGGCAGACAGTTTGTAGGCTTTAAAGTTAGGAGTAGTGACATTTGCTTGATAGAACAGTCTGGCAGACCTGCATAAGTACCATTAAAAATACGCCAATCGCCACAACGGAAAAATGGCATCCCAATTTTCCAATACCGCAAGCTAACATGAGTGCAGTTGCAACGGCGTCGCAAAAATGAGAAATGCATATTTCGTGATATCGGCAGTAATAGTAAAGGAGAGCAGTTGCAACATCCAATCCACCATAAAAGGTAAGGCAGCTGCTATAAAATAAGCCGCCAATTCGGTTGTGATTAAACTCATCCCATGATTCAAGTACGTTAAAAACTTTTGCACTGAACAAACCGCCATTCGGCGCCAGAACAACCATTTCTTCTACACGCTGGTGTGGATATACGGGCACTTCCTCTGTAAGCAAAGCTTTGCCATCATTTTTTAACGCATACTTCTTTGCCTTGCTATATGGCAAATACTGCGCTTGTAAAAAACATTCGGCTTCTTTACGTTGCAGCGCTCTCTTTGAACGCCATGCTGCAGCAAGAAAAGCTAGAACAATAAAAAGGTCTAAAGTTTTTATGTTGCTTAAAAACACCGGCATGTCAGTTCTAAAAACACCTTCTAAGAAATGTTAAAAATCTGGATACATATATAAGTCATTCTCTTTGTTAATAGTTCTTTTAGTATTCCATTTCACTGTTATTATCACATTTTACATCGAGCAATTTATTTTACTATATTAACTCTTACATGGAAGATTGTAAGAGATTTTCCCAAGATGAACTTTTCACAGCCTTGTTAAGAATAAAATTTACAATTGTGGAGTTCTTAGGAGGGAGCACTTATTGCATGCACGAATAAACATATTTATTGTTACTTTAATTTATATTTTTGCAGCCCTCTGAATTTATTGTAATCGTCGCGAAACCCTTTGTCTGGGGCACCACCCTGCTTTCCCAATTTGAAAACCCAATCCTTAAAAAGATGCTCCTGTTAATGTATAAACGAGAAAAGGTAAGCGTCTTTACCATGCATGCCTTCACTCGTGCTTCCATCACATGTATAAAGGTATATTTTAGTACACTTATAAAAGCGGGTTTTGTATGTCGTGAAAAGACGGGATATAATATGAATTACACCTCTACTTACGAAAGACTCACCACCTTACGTGAATGTATAAAAGAGATTGCCTAATGACCTTATACGAGTACAAGCAACTGGAAGAGATAACACAAGCATTAATACTGTTGGATAAAGGGATGCATTTGGGGGAGCGTTCTAATAGTGAACACAACATTTTTCTCTAACAAATTGATAGTTTTTATTTGGAAGTATTTTATCATCCGGATCACAATGCTATCGTGCGGCTGCGTAGCTTTAGAAGTACCGGCCAACTGCTGCCTTATTTAGACACGATGGAAGTGGCCCATCTAATTTGAATAGTACCTGTCCATGAATTGCCCCTAACAAAATCCCCTTCAAGCAAGAAGGGGATCGACTAGCTCGGATTCGTTTTGTAAGCATTGCGGTTCACAATTCTTACATTTTCGTATGGTAATAGGGGCGTTTTCAGGTAGAGTACCCGTCTTTCTTTAAGTATTGGATAGGATGCATTGGTTTTTTCAGGGAATGCCTTTATTCAAGGGGTATTGCTGGATTCATTTTCGAAGGGTTATTCTTTAAAGAACAAAGCCCATGCCATGGAAAATAAAAAGGGCCGGCATATACATGCAGCCCTTGTGTAAAATCCAATATCCTTTGAAAAACCAACACGAATGCAAGTAATTCCCCCTACCTCCTTCCATCATTTTTTATTAGCGTATCTAGACACAATGATGCTGGTGAGTAGCAAACCGGGTCTACAATAAAAGCCATGCTATAACGAAGCAGGGCTTTGTATAAATAAGGTGCGACACGTTTTGCTCAGGTGCTGGAATTGTGGTTTGTCGATTAAGAATAAAGCATCGTACACAAGGGGAAGCTGCAAGCGGCATTTTACAAGCGCTACACGCTGCTTCAAAGGTACAGCTCTGCCGCCTTATGCCGTTCCATTCAGAGCCCTTTCTTGCCAAATTCTTTACCAAAAAGCACTGGAAAACATGCCATGCCCCATATTTGCACTGATGCTTTGATAGCTATAGTAACCAAATACAGTTTATGACCCTTTATGATTTTATACAACTGAATGAAAAAGAGCAGGCCGAGGCGCTTTGGAAGGCCACCTACGTGGGCAGCCGTGAAGACAGCGAGCACCGCATCCTTTTGTACCAGCTTGATGCGTTCTACGTGGAGGTTTTCTATCATAAGGAACAGAAGCGTATCCGCCTGTTCCTGCCCTTCAACACCTCAAAAGCGATAACTCCTTTTTATAAAATGAGTTTAAATTAAAGCAGCCCTGCGGCATGCTGGTGTTGTTCATATCTGTATTGAAGACTGGGTAATGCGCGTAATGCAGCATTCTTCTACGCAGTCACCATCATGGATACATGCCCCTGCATGAGGTACTGACCTTCAATTAACGCCTTGGACTCTTATAGCCTCTACATCACACCTATTCCACGCTAACTTCTAGATGAAAACATTGCTGTAATCACAGCCGTTTTGAAGACAGGAAACCACGCAGCGGTATGGTGTCTTTTTCCTTGTGCCTTTTTCTGTATGCAGGCCGTTTCTTTTGCTTTGGCACCGTTGTAGTTGTACCTACACATGTATCAGTAATGTCTTTATTTAAAAGCTCATGTGTTCGCTGATTGTCAAACCATCGCGGTAAAGATTTATACTTTATGCCATGACAACCTTCAGAGACGAACCCTCCATGCAGGCTTTTTCGAAACGTGTAAAGATTTACTCCAACGTCCTTACTTTTATTTCACCTTCTTTGAGATACCCGGGGAATCGTATTACGTGATTTCAGTAGAGGATGTGAACCGAATCTTCCATTATTTCCAAATGAGAAAACAGGGAGATACTTGTGTATTGGTCAACCCGCTGCTGAGTCGGTTCTAGATACGAAAAAGTGAAAAACAATTATCCGACACCATCACCCATCACGTGCTGGTGAAAGAAAAGTGAAAAAGACAGGTAGTGGCCCAACTTGAAAAATCCTTATGATGACCAAAAACAGGCCGAGGTATAAACCTCAGCCTGTTTTTAATCTGTACCCTATGAAAACTGGTGTAAACCCAAGGGAATTCCCTTATAAGCTCAGCTATTTTTAGCATAGCGTTAAAGCTATCAGGCAACAACGCATTGGTTTATCGTACCCCAAGGCTTTTTTGTTACGCGGCAAAACCTTAGTGCTATTCGTGAGCATGCAAAAAGGGAATACGTGTAAATAAAAAATCCATTCAGTAGACACTGCCTGGGTTACATCTAATTAATTCAAGCTAACAACAATACTAATATATGTGTTTTTTTGAAAGCAAAAAACTTAAGCCGTTTTTTGCTGTGCTCCTACTTGGCCTTGAAATGAGGTTACGGCTTCTTGGATCTGGGTTGCTGTAAAGTTGGCTCTACGAGTACAGTCCGTAGCGTTAAAATGAAAGTTCCGGAGTTGTATATGCGTTTGGAATGCCCAGAGCTGTTGCATAAAAGGGAATGACAGGATTGTACGTTCCATTATCGTGTAACAGATGAATGATCCTACAAAATACAGGATTGCCTTAAACGCTTTGAGGGATTTTTGCCAAGAATCATACAAGTAGGATTATGAACCGGACATCAACCAGGTCACGCCAATAAATTAAAATGCACCGTTTAATTCCTATGTCCAACACGCTAATGCCCCTTCCACCCAGAATTTTGGGCAGCACAAGCCAAGCTTGCAGCCACCCCTTTGATTATCAGGCTTATTGGTTGTGCCTGCCTACGGCCACAAATATTGAGCAAGCACCCAAGCTCATTTTTTTAGAAAAAACCAGAATGGGCTGCAAGGCTTCCTGTAATGAGAACGCCCTTGTTCAGGAACGTACAAAGGCTCTTGAACGCACTACAGTCGCAAAAAACTCAAATGCTGCACTTTGTCATGCCTGAAAGACAATAACAAGCATAGGATGAACCGTGCGGCACTACATAATTGCTACCGCAAAGCAGCCTGTGTTCACCCTATCCTCTTAGGCTAAGAGTACCTAAATCAAAAGAAACGCAAACGCCACTTCTCATTACAAACATCCATTTACGTGTGGAACCCAATTGCACGTTTGCACATATAAAAGGTTATATCATTCAATGGTTTTACGTTAATTCAACGAAAATTCCATTTAGAGATAGCCCATATTATTATTCCACAATGATGGTTCTCAAGCCATTACATTAAAATGCAACAGCATGGCCGTAACGAAAGGGAAAAACCTTTACACATATTACGTGTTAAATAAAAATAAATTACATACATCTAATTTCCAGATATGCACTACCTATTACTTTCAAAAAGTGAACAAAGCATAATACTACTAAATCTTTCATATAGCAAGCAATCATTAAACGCCCACTGTTTCTACAAGGGGCTTTTTTTCTTTATTCATCTTAACTAATACATTGCCCAATGAAAGTTGTGAATGCTGTCATGATACTTTTGCTGATTCCCATTAAGTTCCTGCTTAGCAGGGAAAAAAGCTTTTTTGAAGAAGAAGGTCTTCGTAGCATAAAGCCATCGGAACTGTAAGTTAGTTTTAGGGGAGGCAAACGACCCCATCCCTTTATGAGTAATTTTATTTTTTCCTGACCATCGCATTGTGTTATCTTGACACGCAAACGCAACCAGCCCTTCAGAAATCCGGGAAATCGTAAATGCAAACATTACAGCTGTTTTTGGTATGGTGATGAAAAGGCACAGGACACTATTCATTCCAACCTTGTGGATGTGGAAGTGCAAATGCTTCCGAAAACCTGCACGGCCATTCAAACGTTTCTGGAAAGAAAAGTAAGCGCCAATACTAACTGTTCACAAGTATGAAATCAAAAGCTATCGGCTTACAGCTTGGTGAAAGCAGGATATTGATGTTCTTTTTATTCACCAACTTGCTGTTTTCGAATAATATTAATTGGTTCAATTCATATTCATCAGCCCTGCTTTCATCAAGCAGATGTTTGGTACTGTTATTCTTCTTTCTGTGTCGTTCAGCCACCTAAAACACACACGTTTTACTCCATTAGTGCAGTGTTTTTCTTTGCTAAACGTTTTCAAAATAGCGGCATGCTTTGAGCAGGTTTTTGTAATTTCTTGCTACGCAAGTACGTAGCCATTTACAGAGCTATTGATGCCCTTCAAGTTAAGGGTTCTTTTTTGTGCATAAGGAAATTGATGTTTTACTTCACTGTACACCTCTTCCGTTACGATAATTTCACCTATGCCAGCAGCCCCCTGAAGTCTTGACGTTAAGTTAACCACTGGACCTATGGCGGTAAAGTCTTTGTAAGTAGTTCCCACTTCTCCCATGTAGCATTCACCAGTATGTATTCCAATGCCCACACCAAGGGTGTGGATGTCACTTAGGCCAATTTCCTTTTTCAAATGTTTGCAGTCTTGTTGCAGTTGAACAGCTGAACTTACCGCATTTTGTACATGCTCTTTCCTGATGAGTGGAAAGTTGTAAATGGCGAGGACAGCATCGCCGATAAACTTGTTGACAATCCCATCATTTTCCCATACTG
>Ga0181465_100234_pt1 | contig 14848 bp, 15 predicted proteins | sample InSIn3gowninarea_FD_119076 | JGI IMG/M metagenome (GOLD analysis project Ga0181465, IMG submission 119076) | Clean room microbial communities from NASA Spacecraft Assembly Facility at Jet Propulsion Laboratory, Pasadena, California, USA -... ... | reverse complement strand
GAGAGGTTCCGGAAGGTGTAGAATACTTGTTACGCAGAAAAAATGGAGGTGCGCCTGTGAGCTATGCAACACAAAAATTAGCTGAAGAAAAAGTTTTCAAAGATCCGGTTCACCGATACATACACGTGCGCGACCAAGTGATTTGGGACCTGGTAAATTCCCGTGAATTCCAGCGTCTTCGGCGCATCAAGCAGCTTGGCACCTCCTATTTGGTATTCCACGGAGCCGAACACAGCCGCTTTAGCCATTCGCTGGGGGTTTACGAAATCGTCCGAAGAATTTCAGATGATATTTTCCATGGCCGTCCGGAATGGGATGAAGACGAACGGCTCGTCGTGTTATGCGCTGCGCTTCTTCACGATCTGGGCCATGGCCCTTTTTCGCATTCGTTCGAAAAAGTGTTCCATGTCGATCATGAGGAATTCACCCGGGAAATCTTGCTTGGCGATACCGAGGTCAATCAAATCTTGCTGAAAGTCGGCGAGGAGTTTCCGAAAAAAGTGGCAGAAGTCATTGCCAAAACCTATGCCAACAAACAGGTTGTTTCCTTAATATCGAGCCAGATCGATGCAGACCGCATGGATTACCTGCAGCGGGATGCTTACTATACCGGGGTTTCGTACGGGCATTTTGACATGGAGCGGATTCTCCGCGTCATGCGCCCGGTGGACGACCAGGTGGTCATCAAATCCAGCGGCATGCACGCCGTCGAAGATTACATCATGAGCCGCTACCAGATGTACTGGCAAGTGTATTTCCATCCGGTCGCCCGGAGCGCGGAAGTCATCTTGCGGAAAATCTTGCAGCGGGCAAAGGAACTGAGTGAAAACGGCTATAAATTCAAACAGCCGCCCACTCATTTCATGGCGTTTTTCGACCGCTCGTTCACGTTGAAGGATTATTTGGCGCTTGATGAAGGCGTATTGATGACCTATTTCCAGCTGTGGATGACGGAACGCGATCCGATTCTGTCGGATTTGAGCGACCGCTTTGTCAATCGCCGGCTGTTCCAGTATGTCGATTTTGACCCCGGCAAGGATTACCGGAAACTTGGGGAACTAGCCCAGCTGTTCCGGGAAGCGGGCATCGATCCGGAATATTATTTGATCGACGACTCGACGTCCGATTTGCCGTACGATTTCTATCGCCCTGGCGAGGAAGAAGAACGTTTGCCGATACATTTGCTGATGCCTTCAGGGGAAATCAAAGAATTGTCCCGGCAGTCGCAAATCGTGGATGCGATTTCAGGCAAACGAAGAACCGATTACAAATTGTATTTCCCCGCGGAATTATTAATAGATGGCAAAAAGAAAGCATCCAAACAGAAGATATTGGAATTGCTTAGAAAAGGAGGGGTCTAGTTGCTGCAGGAACACGCAAAAATCGTGGATTTTATTGCCACGGCGAACGGGATTACCGGACGGAAGAAATTGCAGAAAATGATTTTTATCTTAAAGAAGATGGGTGTGCCGTTTCAGGAAAAATACGAATTCCACATCTACGGCCCGTATTCGGAAGAATTGACGGCCCGCATTGAGGAATTGTGCGATATGGGATTTTTGTCCGAGGAACTCGAAGACAAAGGATCGTATGTCCGCTATAAATACAATGTGACCCAGGAAGGGAAAGACTTCCGCGGCACCTTGAAAGAATCGGTAATCGACAACCCGCAAATCGCTGCAAAGCTGAATGAAAAAAGCAGCCGCTTTTTGGAGTTGACGTCGACGCTTTTGTACTTCGACCAGTTGGAGCGCACGGAACAAATCGAGAAACTGCATGTCGTCAAAGCGAAGCTGCATTTCACGGCAGAAGAAATTGAAGAGGCGTTCGGTTTTATCGACGAATTGAGCCAAATGAAAAAACTCCCTTGACGGGAGTTTTTGTTTACAAAAGGATGTTTTATTGGATATCCGAAAAAAGTTTTCCTTTAACGCCGTAATCGGTTTTTTTCATATCTTCGATAAAGACTGTGACGTTTTCGATCGGTGCTCCAGTTGTTTCGGAAACAACAGCGCTGACTTTTTCAACTAAAGCGCGTTTCTGATCTTCTGTGCGCCCTTCGAGCATTTTGACAGTTACGTATGGCATAATAGATACAGCTCCTTTTTTAAATTAGGCTTGGTTAAAATTGATTGCGGAATATCCTTAACAATAAATACAAGCCTTGATGAAGATATCTCAATCATATCAGAACGGAGGGAATGTACACATGGCTAATGAAGAAAAACCAAAACAAAAAGTAGGATTCACCATTATAAAAAACGACCCGACAGACGGCCACAAAGGCTACGGCATCGGTTCCTTATCGCTTGAAAACGTATCTCCGCTTTTCATTGATATTGAAGACCAATCGGCATTTATTGACATCGGTGCCATGCATGCGCGCAGCCAAGTCGAGAAGGGCATCAAGTTTACGACGAACCGCGAAGATTCAGCGGGCGGCAAACCGTATTGGCTGGTCTGGATCACCATCGATTTCAACCCGGCCGGACCTTATTATGCCGGCGTCACGGCTTGCGAAATGGTCGTGAACCGGGAGAAACGGCGCGGCTACAAGATTTTGGCGGAGCATGTCAACTTGATGGACAAATCGATGAAACGCAAAATTATCGTTGACCACATGGACGATTCTTCGAAGCAGGTATTGGCGGAGTACTTGAAAACGCACAACGCTGAAATGTGGGAACGCAGTGAACCGAAGCTTCGTCAAGAGCTAACTGTATAAAAAAACCAATTTAATGTACGAATTGTGACATTTTGGATTGCTTCTGTTCGGCGGTTGAAGTCGGCCAATAAACGCAGTAAACTATAGTTACAGCTTTTAAATAGAAAGCTAGGACACCTGTGAAGCGGACAAGTGCCGTGAGCCATTGCGACAAACCCAAGCCCAATGCCTCATGTCTCTTTCTCCGTGCCATCAGGCTTAAAAAGGTTTTCTGTGAAGAGATACATTCTCTCCGCAGAAAACCTTTTTATTTTGCGCATATTGGCAAGCGCAGCGGGTAAAGAGGACAGTGCAAAGAGAAACTCAATCAGGGGGCCCTTGCCTCCCTGATTGTTAGTTGATCCAGTCGGGCTTTTAAGGACCGTAATCTTCCGCTCGGAAAAGCGGAAGTTATACGGATCGTTAAAGCGGGACAAAAACTTATTGCACTTTTGTTGAAAAGAATTATACTTTTTTAAGTAGTTTTAATTTGACTGAAAAGGAGTTTGATTATAGATGGCAGGAATTTGGTATACAGAAAAACAAACCAAGAACTTCGGGATTACGATGAAAATCAATAAAACGCTTCACACCGAGCAAACGGATTTCCAATACTTGGAGATGGCAGAAACGGCTGAATGGGGCAATATGCTATTCCTAGACGGCATGGTCATGACGTCTGAAAAAGACGAATTCGTTTACCACGAAATGGTGGCGCACGTTCCATTGTTCACTCATCCAAACCCGGAGAACGTTCTGGTTGTCGGGGGCGGCGACGGCGGCGTTATCCGCGAAGTGCTCAAGCACCCATCTGTGAAAAAAGCGACGCTTGTCGACATTGACGGCAAAGTGATCGAGTACTCGAAAAAATTCTTGCCTTCAATCGCTTCAGGCCTTGAAGATGCACGCGTTGACGTAATCGTCGGCGACGGCTTCATGCACATCGCAGAATCTGAAAACAAGTACGACGTCATCATGGTGGATTCCACGGAACCGGTTGGCCCGGCAGTGAACTTGTTCACGAAAGGCTTCTACGCAGGAATTTCAAAAGCTTTGAAAGAAGACGGCATTTTCGTCGCGCAATCAGACAACCCGTGGTTCAAAGCCGATTTGATCGAGCAAGTGCAAAAAGACGTGAAGGAAATCTTCCCGATCACAAAATTGTACTTGGCGAACATCCCGACTTACCCGTCAGGCCTTTGGGCTTTCACGATCGGTTCGAAAAAATACAACCCGCTGGAAGTACCGGCTGAGCGTTTCCACGACATCGAAACGAAGTACTACACAAAAGAATTGCACAATGCGGCATTCGTATTGCCGAAATTCGTAAAAGATCTGGCAGGCGAATAAGATGCGCTTTGACGAAACGTATTCAGGAAAAGTATTCATCAAAAGCCATCCGAACTACGAAGAATCGAAAGCAGTCCTTTACGGCATGCCGATGGACTGGACCGTCAGCTACCGTCCAGGCTCCCGTTTCGGCCCGAATAAAATCCGGGAAGTGTCAATCGGCCTGGAAGAATACAGCCCTTACCTTGACCGCGAACTGGAAGATGTAAAATTCTTCGACGCAGGCGACATTCCGTTGCCGTTCGGCAACCCGGAAAAATCGCTGCTTGAAATCGAGACGTATGTCCACACACTTTTAGCGGACAATAAAATCCCAATGGGCATGGGCGGCGAGCACTTGGTGTCCCTGCCGGTCATGAAAGCCGTTGCGAGCAAATACGACGATTTGGCGATCATCCATTTTGATGCCCATACCGATCTTCGCGAAAACTACGAGGGCGAAGAATATTCGCATTCCACGCCGATCCGTAAAATCGCGGACCATATCGGACCGACAAATGTCTACTCGTTTGGCATCCGTTCCGGCATGAAAGAAGAATTCCAATGGGCAAAAGAAAACGGCATGCACATCTCTAAATTCGAAGTGCTCGAGCCGTTGAAAGAAGTTCTGCCGACGCTTGAAGGCCGCAATGTCTATGTCACGATCGATATGGACGTCTTGGACCCGGCGCATGCGCCAGGCACTGGAACAGTCGACGCAGGCGGCATCACGTCACGCGAACTATTGGCATCGATCCACGCCATTGCAGCGTCCGGCGTGAACGTTGTCGGATTTGACCTTGTAGAACTGGCACCGGTCTATGACCATTCCGACCAGACAGCCAACACCGCAAGCAAACTCATCCGTGAAATGATTCTTGGGTGGATTAAATAAGAAAAGCGGAAACACCTGTCCAGTCCCGATAAGCGCTGGAGGACTTACAGAAAATGGCGTCCTTTGCCATTTGCAGGAAGGCCGAAGCGACTCGAGGGACTAGGTGCTGGAGCTAGACAGTAAGAAAAGCGGAGGAGCTAGCCGCCGAAGCTGGACAATAAGAAAAGTGGAAGCGGCTGATGCCATCCGCTAATATTCAAGCCGGCCTGGAATTTTCGAGGCCGGTTTTTTTCTGTGAAAAAGCTTAGTTGATCATAAAAGAGTTCTAGTTGCTCGTAAAATCCTGAAAGTTGCTCATTAGAATAAGAAAGTCGCTCGTAAAAACGGCTTGCTCGCTCGTAAAACCGCTCTGGCTACTCGTAAGTCAACAAAAAGCTGCCACAAACCTCCCAAAATAGAATCTTTCATTGAAAAACGGTAAGATAAAAAAGACTATTAATCTGGAAGAGGTGCTGACAATGGAATTGTATAAATGGACAGGCCAGCGCGACCAAGGCGTAGCGCTTCTCGCAGCGACGCCAAATGCGCGGCTGATTTATTTGGTGGACGGCGAAGAATCGACCGTACTTTTTGAATCAGAAGGCGGAGCGGCTCCGCAGGGGTTTGAAGCCTACCAAGTATTGAACGCCGTCGGCGACATCAACGACGGCTTTTACGCAGTATTCAACAACATTCCGGTGACGGAAGAAGGACGTGAGCTGTTTGAGTCGCGCTTCCAAAACCGGGCCGGCATGGTGGAAAAAGAGCCGGGCTTCGCAGCCATCCGCGTCTTGCGCCCCGTCAATTCGGATACGTACATCATCCTGACCCTATGGAAAGACGAAAAATCGTTTACCGATTGGCAAGAGTCCCAGGCTTATAACCATGCGCATGCGAAACGCGGCACTTCAGAAGGCATCGACAAAAAGCCGAACATTTTCCCGCGCCCTTCATTTGTCAAAACCTATATTCGATGATCCGCAGCAGCCGATCGGAGAAGCACCGATTGAAAACCACTCATCCGAGTGGTTTTTTATTTCATGGCCTAAAAACTGAAGGGCAAACGTGATTGAAATAGAACATCAAATCGGGCTATAATGGAAAGGCTATTACATAAAGGAGGCGGCGGCATGCAAAAAGCAGTGAAAATTAAGCTCACGACGATCATCCGCCAGCCGGACGTGGAAGATCAGCAGATGGAATTGTGGTCGCAGGGAACGCTGACGGTAAAAAATAACCGGCGCTATTTGCAATACGAAGAACAGTTGGAAGAACTGTCGATTCGGACTACGGTGAAAATCAGTGAAAACGAAGCAGTCATCATGAGAAGCGGCGGCCTGCAGATGCGGCTACCGTTTTTATTACATAAAGAGCAAACGGGAAACTTAACGAATGAGCAAGGTTCCTTTATGCTGACGACAAAAGCTCATGAGCTGTCGATCAGCGATACACGCTTTAAAGTCCGGTACGACTTGGCGATGGGGTCCGCTCATGTCGGAGAATACGAAATGGAAATTCAATTTTTGGAGGGAAACCAATGAATGCAGTAGAAAAAGTGCAGCACGACATTAAAATGGCCATCAGCGAAGCGGTTCAAAAAGCGGAGCTATCGCCGGAACCGATTGAAGTTCACCTGGAGTCGCCTAAAGACAAAGCGAACGGCGATTACGCCACCAATATTGCGATGCAATTGACGCGTGTAGCGAAAAAAGCACCGCGCGTAATTGCGGAAGCGATTGTTGGAAACATTGACAAAGATTCGGCGAACATCGAAACCGTCGACATTGCAGGGCCTGGCTTCATCAACATCACCATCAAAAAAGACTACCTATTGGATGTTGTGAAAACTGTGCTGGAGCAAAAAGAAGACTACGGCCGCACCAATTCAGGCAACGGCGAACGCATCCAAGTGGAATTCGTTTCGGCTAACCCGACAGGCGACTTGCACCTTGGCCATGCCCGCGGTTCATCCGTCGGCGATTCGCTGTGCAACTTATTGGATCTTGCTGGATACGATGTATCGCGAGAATACTACATCAACGATGCCGGAAACCAGATCAACAATCTGGCGCTGTCCATCGAAGCGCGTTATTTCGAAGCGCTGGGCCAGGAATTGAACATGCCGGAAGACGGCTACCGCGGCCAGGACATTAAAGACATCGCGGAAGAATTAGTGAAAGAGCATGGCGATAAATTCGTCCATCTGACAAAAGAAGAACGTTTCGATGCATTCCGCAAACACGGCTTGAAAGTGGAACTGGCAAAATTGCAGAAAGACCTGGCGGATTTCCGCGTCGAATTCGACGTCTGGTTCTCGGAGACTTCCTTGTACGAAAAAGGCGAGATTGACGTTGCATTGGCAAAACTTCGTGAAAATGGCCACATTTTCGAAGAAGACGGCGCAACTTGGTTCCGTTCGACCACATTCGGCGACGACAAAGACCGCGTCTTGATCAAAAATGACGGATCCTACACATACTTGCTTCCGGACATTGCTTACCATGAAGATAAGCTGTCCCGCGGCTTCGACAAATTGATCAATATCTGGGGCGCTGACCACCATGGCTATATTCCGCGCATGAAAGCGGCAATCGAAGCGCTTGGCTATGACCGTGATACGCTTGAAGTGAGCATCATCCAAATGGTCCAATTGTACAAAGACGGCGAGAAAATGAAGATGAGCAAACGTACCGGCAAAGCGGTGACAATGCGTGAATTGGTTGAATTGGTCGGCCTTGATGCGGTCCGCTATTTCTTTGCGATGCGTTCAGGCGATACACATATGGACTTTGATTTGGATCTTGCCGTATCGCAGTCCAATGAAAACCCGGTTTACTACTCGCAGTATGCGCATGCCCGCATCTGCTCGATCCTGCGCCAGGGAGAAGAACAAGGGTTGACAGCATCAACAGATCACCTGGAATTATTGACTTCTGAAAAAGAAATCGATGTCCTGAAGAAAATCGGTGATTTCCCGCAAGTGGTGGCAGATGCTGCAAAACAGCGTGCGCCTCACCGCATCACCACATATATCCATGAATTGGCGGCGCATTTCCACAGCTTCTACAACGCCAATAAAGTCCTGGATGCGTCCAATGCCGAACTGACAGGCGCACGCCTCGCTTTGATTACAGGCGTTAAAACGACCTTGGCAAATGCCTTAAGACTTGTCGGCGTTTCGGCTCCTGACAAAATGTAAGATACACCAATAGAATTTGGTGTATACTAGTATTAATTAACTGAATACTTCATTCGTAAAGGTGCTTATGTCTAAGAACATGAGTTAAAAGGGAAGCCGATTTGATTCCGGCGCGGTCCCGCCACTGTATGTGAGAGCAATCTGCAAAAAGCCACTGAAGCAACGCTTTGGGAAGGTGCAGTTCGCCATGATCACGAGCCAGGAGACCTGCCTTTGCGACAACGCCCATTAAGCCTGCGAGGACCGGCTTGGATGCACACGTTTTTATGTCGTCCTTTTAGACCTCCTGCAGCATAGCGGGAGGTCTTTTCTTTTTTACGATTACACAATTGGAGGAATACATCATGAAGAAGTACTGGAAGTTTGGGGCAAGTGCAGGGTTGGCAGCGATGCTGCTCGCAGGATGTGGAGATCAGGAAGCGCCGACGGGGGAAACGGAAGAAACGCCGGTCGAGACGCCAAAAGAAGTCGCGGAAGTGGAATTCCCTGTGACGATGACGGATGCAACCGGTGAGGAAGTGGTCATCGAAGCGGAACCGGAAGCCATCGTTTCGATGATGCCGTCCAACACAGAAATTATTTATGAACTTGGCATGGGCGAGAAAATCGTCGGAGTAACCGATTTTGACAATTATCCGGAAGAAGCGGCAAGTATCGAGAAAATCGGCGGACAGGAATTCAATGTTGAAAAAATCATCAGCCTGCAGCCGGACCTGGTGCTGTCCCATGAAGGCGGGCTTGGCGTCGGCGAAGCCGGCATCCAGCAATTGCGGGATGCTGGGCTTGCAGTTTATGTTGTTTCAGATGCGCAGAATTTTGATGAAGTGTATGAAACGTTTTCTGTAATCGGCCAGGCAACCGGTGCCATGGAAGAAGCAGATGCCCTTGTCTCGGAAATGGAAGCCCAAGTGGATGAAATCGAAGAACAAGCGAGCACCATCAAAGAACCGAAAAAAGTATTTGTTGAAGTCGGAAGCAGCCCCGAAATTTACACGACCGGAAGCGGCACATTCATCGACGAGATGCTGGATATCCTCAACGCTGAAAATACGACAGGGGAATCGAAAGGCTGGGTCAGCATGGACCCGGAAGCCATTGTTGAGAAAAATCCCGACGTCATCATTTCGACAGAAGGCGCTTATGTCCCGGACGCTGTGGAAAAAATCAAAGCCCGCAACGGATTTGCGGAAGTGGCAGCTGTTAAAGAAGATGCGGTATACAATGTGGATTCAGATAAAGTTACCCGTTCCGGCCCGAGATTGACAGAAGGCTTGATGGAAATGGCGCAAGCGATTTACCCGGAGGTCTTCAGTGAATAAAAACAGCCTTGCATACATTGTCTCTTTCATCCTTTTGGGAGGGGCTGTACTGCTGGGAGTGACGGTCGGAACAGTGACGATTTCACCGGAAGTGCTGTGGAATCCGAAATCGGATGAAACAGCTGCCAATATTTTATGGAACATCCGAATGCCTCGCGTGGTTTTGGCTGGCCTCGTGGGAGCCTCGCTGGCGATTGCCGGAGCGGCTTTCCAGGGCTTGCTGAAAAACCCATTGGCCGATCCCTACACTTTAGGAGTGTCATCCGGCGCCTCAGTCGGCGCCGTTATGACGCTCTTTTTCGGTATTTCAGTCCCGTTTTTAGGAAACTATACATTGCCTGTCATGAGCATGCTTGGCGCTTTGGCGACCATGTTTGCGGTCATGTCATTCGCCAAACTGGTCGACCGGTCAATGAAAATGGAAACGGTCATCTTGACCGGAATCATTTTCAGTTCTTTTCTCGGTTCGGTCATTTCATTGATGATTGCACTGACAGGAGAAGAGCTTCGCCAAATTATCGGCTGGCTGCTTGGCAGCGTGTCGATGCGCGGCTGGCCGTATGTCCAGATGTCTCTGCCATTTATGCTGATTGGCTCGTTTTTATTGTGGCTGCAGCGCCGTGAACTGAATGCCATGCTGTTCGGGGAAGAACGCGCCCAGCATTTAGGGGTCGATGTGAAAAAGAGCAAACTGATGATTTTAATCAGCGGCTCCGTACTGACCGGTTCGGCAGTGGCCGTTTCGGGCACAATCGGCTTTGTCGGTTTGGTCGTTCCGCATATGACGCGCCTCATCTGGGGTTCAGACCACCGCCACGTATTGCCGTTGTCGTTTATTAACGGTGCGGCTTTATTGATCATCTGCGACTTAGTATCGCGCACCATCATTTCGCCGACAGAATTGCCGATCGGCGTCATTACCGCATTTATCGGGGCACCGGTCTTTGCATTCATCTTTTTCCGGCAGCGCAAGGGAGGGAAATAACATGCTCAACATTACAGAACTGGTCGGCGGCTATGGAGAAAAAAATATCGTTAATAGTATTTCATTCCAAGTGGAAAAAGGGTCGATTCTTGGCATTTTAGGGCCAAACGGCAGTGGAAAGTCCACGTTGATGAAATTGATGAGCGGCATCTTGCCAGCAACTAGCGGCAAGATTGAAATCGAAGGCAAATCGCTTGCGGACTTCGGCGCTAAAGAACTGGCCAAGCAAATGGCCGTGCTGCCGCAGCTTCATGCCCATGCTTTTTCGCATACCGTCCGTGAAACCGTATCGCTCGGACGCTATCCTCACCAAAGCGGCTGGTTTTCCTCCTGGTCAGATGAAGACGAACAAGCGGTTCTAGAGGCGATGCGCTTGATGAATATCACGCATTACGAAAATACATTGATTGACCAATTGTCCGGCGGGGAACAGCAGCGCGTATTTGTCGCACAAGCCTTGGCGCAAAACGCGAAAATCCTCCTGCTGGATGAACCGACCAACCATTTGGACATCAATCACCAAAAAGAATTGCTTGATACCATCAAAAAGCAGGCGATCGAAAAAGAATTGACGATCGTCTCCATCTTCCATGCCATCCATAGCGCACAGCTTTTTGCCAAACAGCACGACTTGCGATTTCATGTCATTTTCCGGTTTTAACAGAATCGGATTCATATTGACGGTTGCCACAATTCCTGCTGCTTCAGCTTGGACGCCCTGTGCCCGGCCGATTTCTTCACCCCATATCGTAACGTAAGAGTTGTTCGACATGTTTTGGGATTTGAACGGCGCTACCCGATAGCCCTCTTCAGCCATGATTCGGCAAAAGGCCGTACAGATCATGCTTTTTCCGACATCCGATGAAGTTCCTTGCACCATGATTCCCTGCATTCCATCACTTCCTTCTGTAAGCCACTCCATTTTCCACTTCATATGCCTGATCTGACTGGGCAACGAGCCAAAGATGAATTCTTCCGAGCCATTGCTGATACGTCCGGTCGCGGATGAAATCATCCAGCACTTCATTCGATACGATGACGAACAGCTTGGTGCGGTTTCGGATTTGCTCGACGGTCTTTTGCAATTCCGCCCATTTTTGTTCCATGCAATCTGGCCGTTCCACACAAGGATTCCCCTGCTCCCAGCCTTCGTATAATTCATTGGCAAGCCAAGTGGTGGCGCAGTCCCATAAAACGGCATCTTCTGGAGCGATTTCAGGAACCGCCCGTTCCAACTGGAGCGGCTGTTCAATCGTATGCCAGCCGTGTTCTTTCCTATCGTCGCGGTGGCGCTGAATCCGTTCTGCCATTTCTGTGTCATTTGCCCATCCGCTCGCAAGGTACACTTTCTTCTTGGCAGGCGTTTCACGGATCAGCCCTTCTGCCCAGGCACTTTTCCCGCTTCTAACCCCGCCGCTGACGAAAATCAATTGTCCTGCAGCCACTGGACAATCGCTCCTCTCAGTTCTTCCATCCGATCGGCCGATTTCATGCCGATGCGGAACCACTGGCCATCCATGCCGCGAAACGATTTCGTGTGTCGGAGCACAATTCCTTTGGCTAACAGCTCCTCGAAAAAGCGGTCTGCATCTTTTCCATGCGGCAGCCGGAATGCCAGAAAGTTCGCCGAAGAATCCGTCGTTTGGAAACCGTTTCCGGTTAAAAAACGCACCATTTTGTTTCGTTCCGCTACCGCTTCTTTTACGACCTGATTCCGGTAAGCTTGTTCTTTGAAACAGCCTGCACCGATATGGGACGAAATGGCATTGACGTTCCAATGGGCAGCGCCTTGTTTCAATTCATCCAGTATCCCCGGTTCACCAAGTGCATAGCCGAGGCGAAGTCCCGGAATGGCGTACATTTTCGTCATCGAGCGGACAATGATGACGTGCGGCAAGGATTTCTGCAGCGGAATCAGTGAAAATTCCTCTCCGGCGAAATCGATAAACGCTTCATCGAGCACCAGCTCACAGCCCGCTTCGGCACAGGCTTCTGCTAATGCCAACAGTTCAGATTGCTGCAGCAGCCGGCCCGTCGGATTGTGCGGATTGCAGATGTAAACGGCGGCGCTGCCTTTGGCGGCTTTTGCGGCCTGTTCAATATCAAGGCGCCAGCCGTTTTCTTCGGTTAACTGGACCGTTTTGATTTCCGCGCCTTCCGCTTCCAGTGTTTTACGGTATTCGGAAAAAGCGGGTTCAATCAGTACAACACGCTTTCCGCGGTAACGGCGGGCCAGCCAGGTAAAAATCTCCGCGGCGCCGTTTCCGGCAATCACCCGGTCCGGCTCCACTTCATGATAACGGGCTGCCGCACTCCGGAACGGCTCGCCGTCCGGGTCCGGATAAGAAGTGATGAGGTGCTGCAGCGATTGCCAGCTTTCCCCGATAAAAGCCGGCGGCCCGAACGGATGGACATTTTCGCTGAAATCCCAAATCCTTTGGGGACGTTCCATTCCCATCTTTTTATATAAACGCTGCGGGTTCGCCCCGTGGTCAGGCAAGTTCAAGAATCAGCCCTCCTATAGCAAAAAGGATAAAAAAACAAATTGTCGCGATGTGCATATGGCGAACGGCGCCTTTAATATGCCGTGCCTGCAGTGCGTAAACCGGTGTTCCCATACGGGCACGGACCGATTGGATACCCTTGTATGTATTGACGCCGCCCAATTGAATGCCCAATTGGACAGCCGTAGCGGCTTCGAGCCAGCCGCTGTTCGGGCTTGGATGTTTTCGAGCATCCTGAGCCCATTCCCGGAAACGCCGACGCAAGGTCAGTCTTCTTTCATTGCGTGTTGACAGCAGAATAATCGCTCCTGTTAAACGGCTCGGGATGAAGTTCAACACATCATCCAAGCGCGCCGAGGCAAAGCCAAACTTTGAAAATTCTTCGTTTTTATAACCCACCATCGAGTCGCAGGTATTGACGGCCTTATACAGCCAAAGCCCTGGCGCACCCAGCAAAAAAGCCCAAAACAGCGGCGCGGTGACACCGTCGCTTGTGTTTTCCGAAACGGTTTCCACTACGCCGCGTGTAATTTCGCTTTCATCCAGATGGGCGGTGTCCCGGCCGACGATCCAGGACAATTTTTCCCGTGCCAGGCTCCAGTCTTTATTGACTAAAGGCTGATAGACATCTTCCGCTGCATCACCCAGGCTTTTTTGTGCAAGACCTGCAGCAATTAAAACCGTCTCGACGAGAAAACCGAAACTCCAGTGAATGGCAGCGGCTCCGGCAACCAGCAAATAGCTTCCTGCGAAAGCGATAGCAGCAACAATGGCCACAAGCCCAAAACCGTTACGAAAAGCATGAGATCCGTGATTCCATTTTTTCGTCAATTTTGCGATGAGTGTTCCGAGCCAGCGCACCGGATGCGGCCAATTTGGCGGATCCCCGATGATGCGGTCGAGGAGCAAGCCACAGCCAATCGCCAGAATATGGCTTACCATGCTTTTTTCCTCTCCCGGTACAGTTCAATCGCCTTGACTGTACATTCGTAAACGCCGCTGCCGATCAGTTTGCCAAGTTCCGTAATCGGACCGGCATACGGCAAGTGTTCCCCTTGCTGGGTCGCGGCAACGAGGATGCTGTCTGTTGATGTCCCTGTGGCCAAACTGCCGGTCAAGGGATCTGTCACTTGTTCCTCGTGGAGCGCTTTCGTTTTTGCTTCTGTGGCCGTGATCATCGCCTGAATAAAGGCTTCATCCGATAAATTGCCGTTGACCATAATCCAGGTATTGATGGTCCCAACCCGAACCTCACGTTCGAGTGCTTTGGAAACGTCCACTGCATTGCCCACTCCAGCTGTTACAGCAATGACAACCGAACCAAATGGCGCTTCGTATTCTTTTACAATGGCATCTTCTGTCCGGACGGCCGTCATCATGCCGACCGTATCTGTCGTTTTAAATCCGAGCTCTTCAATAAATCCCGACATTTCGATGAAGCTATTATCAATATTGTAAGTCATGTCGACGTGGCGATTGATAAAGGTGCGGAACCAGCCCGCTCCTGCATTGATTACCGCTGAAGAAACCGTCTTTAAAGGTGCCTGGCTTTGAAACAGCACCATTTGAGGCGATAGGATAAAGTCGCTGGCACGTATCGTCGTTTCCGCCGCCTGCCGGCTGACTCCCGGCAGCAAAGTCACTTGCGGCTTCGGCAATTCCGGATGCGGGTAGTTGCTGATGCGCGTCTGGTAAACCGCTTCAATGTCCTCTTCCCGTACCACTTCATGCGGCTCGCCCATCCGGACAATGCGCCCTTCATCAAGCAGCAGCAGCTGATCGCAGTAGATAGAAGCAATATTGATGTCATGGAAGATGGAGACGATCGTCAATTCTTTTTCGATCGCCTGCTTTTTGATGGTATCAAGCAATTCTTTTTGGTGATTGATGTCCAAATGGTTGGTCGGTTCATCCAGCAGGAGGATTTTCGCGTT
>Ga0181465_100607_pt1 | contig 14860 bp, 10 predicted proteins | sample InSIn3gowninarea_FD_119076 | JGI IMG/M metagenome (GOLD analysis project Ga0181465, IMG submission 119076) | Clean room microbial communities from NASA Spacecraft Assembly Facility at Jet Propulsion Laboratory, Pasadena, California, USA -... ... | reverse complement strand
TAGATTTTTTTCTTCCTTTGGTCCTCAGTTTGGAATCCTTCTACCAATTTACTTCCCAACTTAAAACAACCATATAGAATGATGTGTAATATATAAGAGGTAAAATAAAATATATTTTTCATAGATATCAATATTATATCACTCTGTGAAAACAAATAGCTATGATACCAGATGATGTACTTTTGTGGTAGGAGGCTAAAGGAATGACCTTTAGAAATTGAAAAATAATATGGATAATAAATCCAATAGAATAATCAACTTTTTAACCCTCTACAACACTAAATAGAGGCAATCTATGCATTGTATGGTTGAAGATATTCTTTTGATATTTTGTTTATGTGGTCCATTACAAGGTGATATCATGTATATGCACACTTTTTGAAGATTATGCCATATTTTTTCAATGCGCAAATGTGGTATGGATAACTATATTTAGGGTTTACCTATAAGAGAACAATGTGATTGAACATAATTGTCACAAGATTTCCTTTATCCTTTCTTCTATGTCTTATCATCATTCTTTGGTTCTATGATTATTATTACATTTAATATACAATTACTTTAGGAATATTATTTTATACACAATTTCATAAGTACTAGCTTACTCTTATTAAAATACCCTATAAAAATTTAAATTGTCAGATTTTTCAAATTATTTTATAGACTCTTTTATAGTTACTAATGTACTCTCAATATAATATAGTAGTTTACACCCATATTTAAATTGCATGTATTTTTAAAATGTTCATCACTCTCTCAACAATCTTCTCCTCTTTCTTGCTTTCTTAACGTATTTTCATGTTGTATTATTCATATCCTCTTCCTTTCTATGCATTCATACATAATAAAAATAGTCTCTCTTTACTTCGTATAATTTAGCACACATCACAATTTGTGATTAGTTAATGGGATAAAACTCTTTATACTTATCATCACGGTGTAAAATTAAGGCATGCCATTTGATTTAAACTATAATTAGGTCTAAATAAAAATTAGGTGTTATCAAAAAATATATTACACGGTGTCTATAGAACTTTGGAGTTTTATGTTATTTATTAAAAAATCATGGGAATTGTATACTATTTGAGTAAAGATGATATGTTATTATTATTAAAATAATATAATAAATACATAATACCAAACAACTAACACTAAATACGTAAAATCTAACTATAAGTACTACATATTAAATAATATTTAATACAAAAAATAATGAATAAAATAAAGAATAGACAGCATCAAACAAAGAACAAGTCATAGGGTTTGTAATTCCAATGGGAATGTAGAACCCAACAAGGGAGATGTAAGCATGCAGATGGAACATTAGACATAATAAGTAGCACATGGAATGCTAATAGAAAGTCTATAGTGCATGGAAAATCTTTTGAAATGAATAAGTAATTTATCAAAGAGACCCAAATAAAAATGGAAATAGAAGCATAGATAATTATAATAAAATAAACTACACAAAAAATATAAGCAATGGCTAATTTGTAGAGCATCATAGGGAATGACTTTAATGGCACCTCCCTATAATAGACATAAAGTTGAAGAATGATCCCTAGTTCTACATGCACACACACATGTAGAAGAGGACACATGCCTTTTTGTCAAAAGATAAAGAAATCATAAAGCATTAATTACATTTAGAAAGAACAAAAATTTCTTCAGAAAAGCATAAGGGAAGGCCCAAAGGAAGAAAAAAATCTACTACTACATGCACCTAGAAAATAAGAAACTATGATGAGTGATTTTCAAAGGCAATGTTAAGACCTCCTATTGGTAATGAGTGCACAAAAGGAAGGCCTATACTCTACTACTACATGCCTAGCACTAAAATGTCCTTCCAAAGAGCTTGAGGATGTGGTCCTAGTTTCCAATCCTACTTATCCCCAAGGGCATCCACCATGTCCCCCATCCTATAGATTCACAACCCTCATTCCCTCTTAGATTTATAGAGGGTATTCTAATTTATCAAATTCACTCTCTTCTTCTCTTTCCCTCCCTTCAATTGGAAGGACCTCATAATCTTCTTGAACTTATATAATATTCCTTTCAATGATGCCAAAAAAATAACATAAGAAGATAGGAAAAGAAGTAAGCATTGAATTTATTAGAGTTACCTTATGTGCTAAGATGATCCAAACTAAATACCAACCTTTAATTTAATTTTATAATTTATGTATAGGTGGAGAGAAATCAATTACTCTTAATGGATTTAAAGATAAAGATGCACCAAGGTACCTTGTTGGAGAATGGAAGGTATCCCTCTAAAACACTTGGATCCTACATGTTCTATTGTGTAATATAAATTAACCATTCATTATTAAAATAGAACTTCTATCCTTATTTTCAAATCCTCTAAATTCCAATAAGAAGGTATTTAGAGATTCTTTGAATACCTTCATATTTTCCAAAGAATCTTTACCAATGTAATTATATTAACACATCATATTACACATATTGAAGTAAGTAATGCAATGGATAGATATGGAAATGAATACATCATATTGCATACATTATATTGCACTTATCATCAAAGATCCAACTCATGCCAAATCTCATTTTACAACATTGGAAAAAACCAATGCAAATGTGGTTAAGACTAACAGGTGAAGGAGATGAAGATGAAAATGATGTGAATATGATTGATATAATAAAATGAGATGTAAAATTGATGATGAATAAAATTATGGTATTAAAAAGGATGAAATACATGACAATTATGAGAATAAAAATATTAGAATGATAATTTTAGAGAAAATGGGTTACAAATATATAGGATTAGGAAAGAATGAACAAGGAATCAAAATTTCAATTGTAGAAGAAATAAGGCCAAAGAATATGGGTCTCAAATATAGTGAATTTAGTGAACTAGTTCAAAGGAAGGATCAATATATGTTCCAAGAAGGAATATCTTCAAGGATGAAGTCATTTCAAAAAAGTTTTAAAAATGAAAAATCAAAATAATAGAATAAAATTCAAATGCAAGAGTATAAATGGAAAAGTAATAAAAGTACATGGAACTAAAGAATGAGTTATGAGATAATGTCTAATTAAAATTAAAGATATAAAAAAACATTAAATTAAAGAAGAAGCTATTATGAATCGACACCAATAAGCATCATGTGTGCATGGATGGATAGTTAAACATGGAATAAGTTCAATCAAAATTTGAGGACTTCATATCATTCGGTATCATCAAAAGTTAAAATTATCAATGGATGTACATAATGAAAAGAGAAGAGTATAAGAATTTTTTTAGCCTTATAACTCCTGAAGAAAGTGTTATTGAGTGTTTCTCACACACCCACAATGAAGTTAATATTCAGGTGTCGCAACCTACACATTTTAGTACTCCTACTAGAAATAGAGCACAAGGTATGGAAGACTCTAGTCATATAACTCAGAGAAGCATGGGAGTCTTCAAACCTTCAAGAGAGATTCTCAAGATGAATAATGGCAAGGTCCCCGCCACGATGAAATCCTAACTATCATTGACTACTAGATAATAAAAAGAAAAAAAAGGAAAGATGGGAAGGTAGGGAAGGTAATGAATATACTGTAGACCGACGAATAATGAAAAATTACACCAAAGCATACAGGAAATAGCTAACGCTCAGATCCTTAATACCTTAGTATTTAAAATGGGTCTCCCAAGAAAAGGAGGAGGGTGAAGCATGGCACAATATCTATGGGTTCTTGTCACCAAGATAAATTGTCCAAAGGATAGAAGAGTTGTTCGTTCTAGTCGTATGGTTGCAGCAACATTATACATCCGAATACAAGGAAAAAATTGTCAGATAGTGGGAGATGACCACATAGATTACGGATTGCATCAAGAAAATCCTTATATATTTATGTTTCGTGGGTCCCCTACCTCAAGTGGAAGGATAACTAATTCCAACCTTTCTACTTATGAATTTTCTACAACATGAAGACGGAAGCAAAAATGAAATTACATTCATAAAGAACCATTGAAGACTTACACTTCCACGACTATATAACATTATTCAACAAATATCATATATCACATGAATCCATATCAAATATCACATGCATTTGTATCAAATATCACATGCATCTGTACTTAAGAAAATTGAAAGAAAAATTCCCCAGAGGAGTATGCCATGTATATTTTCATATGCAAATTCAATTTTGATTATAGGGTGCACACCCAGACAGGTGGCCAAAAAACCAAAAAAATTGATTCAAAACGGGCCATGCACTAGAGTAATGGGAGACCTTTGGGAGAGTAAGGCTTCTCTCCCTCTAGTATGATCCCTTTACAAAACTCCAACCAATGGCTCTAGTATCCTATCTCTTTTTATATTTTTTCTCTTTTCTCTCTTTCTCCCCTCTCATCTCCCTCTTTTTGTAAAAACTTTGTACAATATATATTCTTCCCCTTAACCCTCCTAGTTAATTTCTAAACCCCTCTCGACTAACTCCAATTCCAATCATGAGCAAAAGAAATGATTAAGAACTTCACATGCCCCTTCATGCTAATAGTGGAGGATTTTCATGCCTAATTGGTAAAGGTATGCTTCAATTCTTGGCAAGCCATTGAGGTGGATCAGGGTCTAATATAGGCACAAAAGGAAAAAAATGGAAAGAGTTGCTTCAACTTCCTTGACTTTAGTGGCTTCTTAGATTGTGCAGGGACCTATATTTGTCGAGTTGTTCTAGGGTAAGCTACATACCATCAGCCTAATCCTTGGGAGGATGACAATTGGATTCAGGTGAGAGCCAGCTGCTAATATGAGACAGCTCATGAAAGACATGGATCATTATGGTAGAGCTTCTCTGGGTAGCATCTTTGAGTTGTCAGAGCTCTTCTCGTATTTCCTTCAAAGATTTATCTAAATTAGAAATTCATTCTTCAAGGGACCTTGTTATCTCCTTATCCATGAGATATTCCTCCCAATGAGCTACATGAGTAAGGGAATGCAAAATCACTTGGCTCCCTTTTGGATCACCTTTACCTGCTCCCCAGTCCATAACATTGGTTCTTCACTCTATCAACTTTGTTGGACGTCTTAACTTCCTTGGGTATATATGTCTAGAAACTAGAGGAGCCACTCATCAAGTGTGCTTGATGGCGCGTGCTAGATGTCATTTCACATGAGGGCTCTTTAGCATTAGATTAGTCTGTGAGATGCTGAATGGGATGGGATGTTACTCATTGATGATGGGTTCCCTTCCCCTCCAATTATCGAGAAGAAAAACTATAAGGAAGGGCCCTTTCCCACGTCTTGGGCCGCTTTATATCTATCATAATTAGATTCAATCTGAGAGGTGTCAACAATAGGTACTATGATCCTAGAATCCACTTTGGATATAATTTTATTATGTTCAGCTAGGACAAGATCAAAGAACTCTTTAAGGCATTATGTTCGCTCTACCTTTTTGGCTACGTACACCACAAACTCATGGAGAGATTGGTTATCCTATTCCTCCACCAATGCTAACTATTATGAAAACGATTTGATGAATTCTCCCAAGCTATTATCTAGCTCAATCTTCTTAGGAATAGAACTATTAGGCTTCCTTACTAGGAGTAGCCCAGAGTTATTCAATAAGGCCTTGATATTCTACATGGATGACTCTAATTATCTATTGGATGCCACCAATAGAGTCCTTCCATCTTCTAACGCCTATTTAGTCCTAGCCAATATACTCTCATAGGTTTCTACCTTGTCAAACCCTAGTAATGATAGATTGGATCCTCGATTTGGCCTTAGCCAATTACATCTTGAGCCACTATGTCCTTCTTGCTATGGATGGCATGGTGAAGGGTTATTTCCCTATTAGGCTAGAGGCACCAACAAGGGCCATTATAGGCCCCGTATAATCAATCAAGAGAGGAGTAGTGAGAGATCTCCCTTGGGCGTCGGTGGGAAGTGTGATCGGCAAACTCCACATCTGTGGCTTGAGGGAAAGCAATGGAGATAAGTGAATTCCCCTGGTTAAATTGGGTGGGGTGAAAATCCATAATTTTTAGCTCTCTAGAGATTCCTCTACTTAAGTAGTGGTGGCTCATGGGGGCCCAAGAGAAGGGGATACAAAGGGCATTGGGGAGTCAGTGGTTGCGATCTATATGGGCACATTGAAAATGGTGGATAGACCAACTTCCCCCAGGGATTCATTGATAGATATGGATACATTAAAATTGGATGATTATAAAAGTACAAAAGTGGCAACACTGATGGGGATGGTGACTGGGTTCACTGCCAAAGGGGTTATGATGGGTGGAGAAGCCATGTCAAGAACTTGATCAATACTTTTCATCTTATATGTGAAGGTTGAGGTGTCCATTTAGGATATGAAACCCATCTATAGAGAGACATGTGGATGAGGAACCACGAAAGAAGTGCACAGGGTGATGGTGATCTTGACAGGGTTTTGGACTACTATCCTCTTAGTCAGGAGGCCTCCGAGTAGATGCCTTACCAACACTTGGCCAGTTTCTTTAATTTCTTTCTCATCTCAATGGGCATCCTTGGCCACCTATATTCTCTTCTAAAACTCCTCCCAGCTAGTAAGGCATAAGTTAAATCAATCTTCTTACTCGTTGGGTTGGTGGTGGTAATCTTGGTTTACTTTATCATTTAGGGCTATCAGGTGTTGTTGAACTCTGTTGAAGGGGTCCCACTATCTTCTAGGAGCTCAATGTGGGAAGTTCAGGCCCTCTATCTCTCTCACTACCTTAGTTAGGGATGGATAATTCTAAAAATACATGTCTCCAATGGAGAATAGGAGTTACGGGTACAGCTTTTAACTGGCATGCATGCACCTCCCCGCTACCCCATACTGGCACTACATGGCCACCTCATAGGCTATCACCCAATTTAGGATATGGATGGGAAGGAGAGTAGGTTCTCCCTCTACCTAGATGATAGTGAAATCTTTGAAGAACCACCAGGCTCCCAGGTTGTTCAAATCATCCTTCACTTAGGTTGAAAGCCTGGGCATTTATGTCCTACGTATGGCCTTGTATACCACCAAGTAAAAATAATTGTAGATGGTTATGATGTGATGGTAGTATTTATAAATATAGAGAGCATAAAATAACACATGAATAGGGGCCCCTGATGGGTGAGGCCACTCGGGAAGCTGTGGGTTCCAAAAATGAAAATATGCACATAACACATCTACAATATAAGAGGCCATGAAGAAAATCTTACCTCCCCGGGTAATTTCCTAATTTTAATGTAAGTTATAAGAGAGGATCTCAGTAAAGTCTGGTTTCTTACTATTGAGGATGATCTCCCCTTGTAGAAGCACCCAATGTTGGTTGACGTGATCGGTGTCAGCCATTACCCATAGTCTGTTGACCATTACCATGCTATTTTTTATTAACTTCTAGTGTTAATATACTGGGTAGTTGATATAAGTCTAGAGTTTGAATCTACTGGGGTCTTCTGCCCAATCCTTTAATACCTCCTTTACTAAATCTTTACAATGACTGATTCGATATTATATAGGTCCAGCTCATGCATTTTGTAGAGGTCCTGGAAGACCAACCTAGTGATGAAATCTAATGTCCCAGCCTAGGAGACCATCAAACCTCTTTTGATCCTACAAAAATTCACTGTATTAGCGAAAAGGTCCTTATATGGAAATACCTTTGTTTGGCCACTATCCTGTGGAGCCCTAAGGCCTTTAGAGACATTAGGTCACTCTTATACTGCTCATCTTCCATAAAAATTTTATCCAAGTCTAAATATAACTTCTCTTCCCCTTCCATCTCGTAGTAGATGTATGTGCGTATTATCTCACCCATGAACACTTCTTTTTCCAAGAGGGTGTCTATGAATTATAGGTAAGTGTCTTATAGGGGTCCTGGTATAGGTGTTTTGGAAGTCACAAAAAGGGAAAGATGCTCCTTTGAGTAAGACTTACAATGTGTGAGATGTCTAAAAGGATAGTCAAAAGGTTTACAAGTGGCTCTGGGTAGGAATTACTATGACGTAAATAGTCTGAATGCAAATGATCTTTCCACTGTGGAAATCCCACCCTTTATGGTCCTTTTAGGAGGGGTGATCTATGAGGATTCTATAGATCTTCTCTTTATGTGTTGGATCAAAGGATTTAGTGGAGCCTTCCATGGCTTGAGCGAGTTTAATCTCATTTAAAAGCCAATAATACAAGTGGCATGATCCTGCGTGGCAAAGTTTTAATGCCATATACCACTAGCTACTCCCCTCCTTGGTCATTATAGCCTTAGCTGGTGTGAGTGGGGAGGGAAATGAAAGAAGGGTGCCTAGTATCCCACCGTGCATTCGAGGCCTCAACTTATTTTCAAATCTCATTCCTCCTATAGGCATTGCTTAGGGCCATCAGCTTATAGGACTTGGACGCCTGTCCAAATCTTAGAGGGTTCTTGATTCTTGAAGTCTTCTTCTACCCATTATCCCTCATGCCACTACTCCTTTTTCTCTAAAGTGTACTTCTATTATTCCATAGAGAGGGGGTGTGAGAGGATGACACATTTCATTATGTGGCATATTCTCGTTGATGCACCAAGTGGATTTCCATCTTCGCTTGTGACCATTCAAGCCTTAGGCCTACCCCAAGTTCTTGGGCTCAGGTTCTCCCCACATGTCTTGGTCTTGGATCATGAGGGCCCCTGGGGTGCTTACAAGATCATATCATTTATAGTTAATCTTGAAGTCAAATCGTAGGGCGATGTAATAAGGGCATGCCACTGGGCAAGATCTCGTGACTCACACACCTACGCATGCATTTCAATATATAACCCATGAAATATATTTTTCTGAATTATATAGCACGCCCAATTTGACTAAATATGGCTCTTTGGAAAGAAACAAAATCTTCTTACTTGTTCTAAATATTCTCATTTACTCTCAGTAACCTGGGGAAATTTATAAAGTGGAGGGCACCACAAGTCGTGGAGATAAGTGGATTTTCCATGGGTTGATGACAACCTATTTTTATTGTAGAATTAGTAGGATTTGATATAGATAATACAGAAGAAAAGAATAAGAAAAATAGGGGGGGGTTCCCCACACTCAAATTATAGTAGGTTGTGTTGAGTAATCAACAAATAGTGATATTCACGGGGGAAAACACTCCTTAGTGTTTTAGAACCTAGATTTTCTGGTTGCACCCTTCCTCCCTAAAAAGGTATAAACTCTAGTGAAAAAAAGGGACCAAATCTTGGCAAGATGCAAACTCAACTCTGTGCTAGTCAACTATTTATCAGTCAGTTCCCACGGTGACAGTCTAGACCATTTCATTAGGCTCTAAGATTGAAAAGGGAGGGAATTCCCTTATCTAGTGGCCAAAATTATGCTCAACGGGAATGCAGGGTGAAACTGGATGGACGCGGTTCTTGGGTGACATGGAGTAGGGGGGGATATAAATCACATTAAAAAAATAAAATGCCACAAATTGAAATAAGCAGGCTACCTAAGGAAATGATCTTGACAAAAATTTAAACTTACGAGCTTAACTTTAAAAAAATGAGATCTAAATAAAATTGAAACCTACTCTTTTGCAGTCAGATACTTACCTGGCTATCCCAGAGTTTTTGGTGTAGGCTTGACCATAAAATAATGCTTGAGATGCTAGTCATTGATAGGTAGAGATAGATCATTCCCTAGGAGATCCTTCTGTTTAAACATGTTGTCACTGATTATGCTAGCTATCTTATATGGGCCCATCTAGAAGGGGTCAAATTTAGAGTGCTAGCCTTTTTTTTTGTGAGGTTTGTCCTATAATAGGATGAGGTCAGTGATCTGGAAGGACTTGACCTTGGCTCTTCTATCCAACCACCTTTTAACTATATCCTAATTCTTACTAAAATTTTGTAGGGCCCGATCATGAGCCTCTTACAGCCCCAGGATATCTAGTAGCCAAAATTCCATCTTGTCTCTTTCTTCCATGTAATCGTGTATGAATTGGTAGGTAGGAATTTTTAACGTCATGGGAAAAAAAACTTCTTATCCATAAACCATCAAGAAAGGTGATTTATTAAGCGCGACCTTCACCCTGGTCCTGTTAACTCATAGTGCATACTTGAGGAGGACAGGCCACTTCCTAGGCTTGTAAGCTGCTACCTTTTTTATTGTGTTGATGATATTTTTATTTGTAGATTCTAACAATCCTTTTCCCTATGAATATTAGTTTGATGAAAACCTCAAAGTTATGTGGTTATCATAGGAGCACTTAGTAAACTCGATGGCTTGGAATGTCAAACAGTTGTCACATACCAGGGAGAGAGAAGTCCCAAACCTAGTAACTATGTTTGCTTCCAGGAAATCTATGGCTAAGGTGGTTGTGTTATTTTTGGTGGCTATAGGTTTGGCCCATTAGGTGCAATAGTCTCTCATAGTAAGTAAGAACTTATGTCCATCGAACGAGTGGGGGTTTATCATGCCAATAAAATCGATGAACAACTATAGAGGTATCGTAGTATGATTTTCCTTCTTTGCATAGATTTATCATTGGTGGTAGGTGCTTACATGTGCATGCTCATCCTTAAATATAGTGGGCTGGTAGTAGCCTATGGGTAGGATCTTGTATGTTGTCGCATTCCCTAAGGGGTGCTTAATCCCTAAATTTTTATGGAAGTTGTTCATAATCTTACGAGTCTCCTCCTTTTTGACACATTTGAGATATATTCCTTGGTAATTTCTCCTATACATGACCCCCATTTTAAGAATATAGTGGGAAACCTTGAGCTTTAGAGATCTCCTCTAGATCCTGTTCAACTCAAGCAGGTAGGTTCCATATGCTAGGAGGTGAATGATATGGGTGTACCACTTGTATTTACTCACCTGGGATTGGTCAACTTGGAAAACTTTGATCCTTGGGTCTACCTTGGTGATTACCTTCCCCAACCCTTGGCCTCACATAATATTTATAAACTTGATCTTGTTCTTTCCCATCATAAGATTAATAGATGGGTTTGAGACTATGGTGTGAACCTTATTCTGAAGGATATAATATAAAAACTTCTTGATGGTTTTGAGTAGGGAATATGCTTTCTTATCCATCATTGAATATCTCAATTCGCCCTACTTTAGGTTGGTACTCATAAAATCAATAGGGTGCTCATCGAAATCACTCTTCTGAGTAAGAACAGCTACAATGGTATGATCTGACACAAAGGAGTAGATATAGAAATCCTAACAAAAATATGGACTAACTAAGACCAAGACTTACATGATTGCCATCTTGATATTGTGGAATATGATTTTTGTGAGGGGTGTCCATTCAATCGCAGCGTCCTATTTCAACATCACATTCAGAGGCTTGACTATCTCTACAAAACCCGATAGAAATTTTCTAATAAAATTGATCTTCCCAAAGAACGACTTCAACTCCTTCTTATTATTCGAAAAGGGAATCTGGGATATGGCATACACTCTAGAGGGATCGCTAATGATGCCTCCCTTTATAATAATATATCCTAGTAACTTACCCTCTATAATAACGAGATACATTTCTTTGGATTTAGGTACATTCCATATTTCTGATATCTCTCCAAAACAAACTCGAGGTGTTGGCCGTGTTGTGACCTATCTTTTGAAAATATCGTTAGGTCATCCATATAGATGATGATTCATTTTTTGGTTAGATGCTGAAAGGCAATATCTATAGACCTTTGGAAGGTGGCTCTCTCATTGATAGGTCTGAATGGCATCCTCTTATACACGAATGTCCCCCATTTTATTGTAAAAGCGATCTTCATCCTATGTTAGTGATCGACTAAAACCTGGTTGTACCTTGAGAAGCCATCTAAGAAGGACATCATCTTAGACCCGCTAACCATCTGTAATACTTCATCCAGGGTGGGAAATAGGTAATTATCTTTTACAGATGCTTTATTCAGATTTTTAAAATCGACGCACAACTTTATCTCATTGCTCTTCTTCCTTACTAGGACTAAGTTGGCCACCCAAGTGGAATGCTTAATGGGCAATATGATCTGAGTGTTTAATAAATTATGGACTTCTTAATGGATGAGTGGTTATAGAATGGGTTTAACCGGTCTTTGCCTTTGTCTATAAGGTTTATAGCCTTCCTTGAGAAGAATAGTATGAGTCATTACCCACGAGTCAAAGATCTTAAGGTCTCATTAAGACTAGGACATGACATCCTTATACTGGGAGAGTAGTATCTTGAGGTTCTCTTACTCCTTTAGAGTGCAATTTTTTTTGATATATACTTGTTGGGGATGCTCGGGCATTCCTAAGTTGAGGGTGATTGTCTCCTAGTTTTTCTTTCCTATCTCCCTATATTTATCGGGTGGGATTTCCAAGTAAAAAATCCTTTCTAAGGCCACCATACCCTTTGGTGTCCTATTATCTTTTAACCTCACAACGCCTTTGATCTCCTCTTGATCCCTCTCCATCTTAGAAGGTGCCTCACTAGGGTCTTCTCCTTGCTCGTCAATGTGTTGTGCTTCAAACATGCCTAAGCCAGTCATGAACTAGAGGATCTGGATATCATTTAATAAAACCTAAAAGTTCTTCATGTTATCTAGGACTATAGGTAACATGATAATCTCTATGGTTAACCTCCTCCATTCGATGTGACTTATTAGAAGTAAGTTGGCTATCAAACTTGCTAGGAGGTCAGCTAGCTTAGTTTTCTCTTTAGGGCCTAAGATGAGATTGAACGGTTTAAAAGACTCAGTCAGGTTTAAGACCTTATGTTTATACTTCAGCAAGTTCAACAACTTACATTAGAATTTACTCTTCACCTGGTTGACCACCAATTATGAGTCTTTGTATACTTGGATGTTTTCGATGCCATGGTCTAAAGCAAAATGTAATCCCAATACTAATGCTTTGTATTCAGCTATATTATTGTGCATGGAAATTATAGATGAAATGTCACTGTGTGGGTTGGCTAGTGTTACTCCCATTCCCACAACATGTTTTGATTGAGATCCATCTACATACAGTGTCCATAAGGTACTAGGATTTACCTTCATCTGGTGATCTTCATCTTTAGTTGTCCGAGTAGTTAGGGTGTATATCCTGATCTCAGTTGAGGCATAACTAACGTGATTATTTTTTGTGTTATACTTATTGATGAGATGCATCATTCAGGGCTCTTTATCCACCCTTATATAGTTTGCCACTTCTCTCTAGGGAATCCACATATGTGAGAAGTCGGTGGCCATGTATTCATTTAAGGACCTAGACCTGAATGTCCATGAAGTGTTGGACCCTATGTTCTGATGCTATTTACATGTGGACATTTAGTAGTTCACTTATCACTTTCACCTTGAATTTATCTAATTGGATGACCATTTTATTAGACTTAATGGGGGATAATCCCAATTTCTTGCACACTCCCAAGGGCATTATGTTGGTAGAATCCCCCAAATTGACCAAATAATTATGCAGCTTCTTATCAAAGATTCTAATGGTGAGAAAAAATGGAGGAACCTCTTCCTTTCCTTTGTGAATCACAAGGTCAGCATTCCCAGGATCCCTTGGTTTTTGGCTAGGCTATTTCTCGATCAAAGACTTCAGCAGAAGGTACCTCTACTCGTTAATCTAAGCCAATTTGTGCAAGGTGATATTAGCCTTGATCTTCTTTATATCCTCCACTATGTTGTATCCACCCTTGATACTACCTCCCTAGGCCTTGGGCATCGCCTATATTTTCAATGACAGGGGGGATCATTATTGGCTCCTGGGTCAGGTGGTGTCTGAGCATTGTTAAGAGGGGTGGATGATGTGAGAGGCTCTTTTTGCTTATTATGAAGTAGATACAAGTTTCTTGAATTCTACTAGAATGTGTGAACTTCATCTGTATCCTCCATAAGCTCTCCACATTCTTGTAGGATGGGTTTAATGTATCAAATACCATCATGATATTTGGCCATGGGTCATTTCGTTCTGGCCTGTCTATACCATACCCTCCAAGATCTTTGTATATGGATTGAAAGGCATTACAAAACTCTAGGAAATTGAGCTCCTTATGGTCCGTAGTATCGTGAACTCAGCAATAGTTGGCCAAGGTGACGTGGCAAATGTTGATCTCATAGGACCTACCACTAGTCGAAGGTTCCTAGTCACTTTGCCTAAGATGGTTGTACCTTTGATAAGAAAATATTTTTTGGGAGCAGTCCTAACTATCGACCTACCTTTGTATGCTGGTGAAGTCATTTATGAGTTTTTGGACCATCATTTAAAGTTGACTCGCAATTACTCGGCATCTAACATGAAGATGTCGCTTGCAAGCTCTTCCCATTCATGTTGTAAGATATGGCCTATGATTGGTTCCTCAACCTGCCTACTGATTCTATCATGACCTAGGAAGGTTTCAAAACTATATTTTTAGCATAGTTTGGTCAAATAGTAGATCCAAGCATTCTATATCAACATTTTGCTACCATAAGAAGGGAACCTAATGAGCTTATATGGGCATTTAACGCGCACTTTCAAAAAGTTAATAGTCGAATTACCCCCATTTATAAGCTAGTTGATGCCCTTACCTTTGAAATGTACAAAAATTCCTTAGACTCTATGATCAATGTTTTTCTTAAAAGGGCCATAGGCATCAATATGTTATCTCTCGCCTACGTCAAAGTGATCAATATTGACAGGGAACTTAACCCCTAGGAACACCTCTTCCCCACAGAGATTTGGGAGAACGTTAATGCACTACTACTAAACCCTATGCCGGTCATCAATGCATCACCAATAGCCCAATTACCCCCAAATCAACCTTTGGGGGTAATGGCATGGAGCATCCCTGAGGCCTTGATTTGTACTGGTTCAACCCTAGTCCTTATAAATAATAATGCTCAGGTGCCTCCACCTAACCAAAATAGGAACGAGCTCAAAGCTATCCAAATGATGGTCCAAAA
>Ga0181465_100604_pt1 | contig 14876 bp, 10 predicted proteins | sample InSIn3gowninarea_FD_119076 | JGI IMG/M metagenome (GOLD analysis project Ga0181465, IMG submission 119076) | Clean room microbial communities from NASA Spacecraft Assembly Facility at Jet Propulsion Laboratory, Pasadena, California, USA -... ... | reverse complement strand
GTCTGTTTTATTTTTAGATGTAGTAGTTCTTGTATCGTTTTCTAATCAACTATCACTTTTCTTACCATGCGATGAGTTCGCACAGGTTCTTCTAAGATCTTGCCCTGCTGTAAGTATTTTCTTCTTTAACTATAGTTGGTATTTCGCTATCTCTGTTTAACATCCAAAAAAACAGACCTAAAGCTGAAAGGGCTGAAACCAGTGAAAAAACAACGAAAAAGTAATTTAAAATATTCAGTGCGATAAAAGCACCAACAACCATTAAACGGTGATTTTTGGTTTTAGCTGCAATGAAAGGAGGTATCCAAAAAAACACATTCAGGAAAAGATATAATTGCACATTCATACCAAGATCAGTAAAAGCATGTACTGAGGTGTCTCCCAAAACGCCACTCCTGGTAAGAAAAGTAGAATATAAAATAAGTAAAAAGCTTAAAATATAAAATGCATAGGTACTTTTTAAAGAGTAACCTGTACTGCGAAAAATAAGATTGGTGTGCAAGCCTGCCACCATTACAAGCCAAGGCACAAGTGATGCATTCTCAACCGGATCCCACGCCCAATAACCGCCAAAGGTGAGACTTTCGTAAGCCCACGCTGCACCCATCATGATTCCGACACCAAGAATGCCGGTAGAAAAAGCAGCCCAGGGAATTGCTTGTTTTGATAACGCAGAATAGTCTTTTTTCCATAATCCCGCTATTGCATATGCAAAAGGAACAATGGTAGACGCAAATCCCAAAAACAAAACCGGCGGGTGTATAACCATCCAATAATTCTGCAATAAAACATTCAGACCATTGCCATCTTTCCATAGTGTGAGGTAATCCTTTCTTAGCAAACCTGTAGTTGCATCTTTAAAGATGGGCGCACTATCAAAAAAATTCTCGTGCCTTAAAAGCACGAAAGGACTGCTTCCAACTTTTGCACCCCAGAAATACAGACCTGCGAGCATAGTTGCCAAACAAAATTGGGCAAAACTAACAACGGTCATAACAGGCGCTTCCCACTTCTTAGATCTCCAAATCAGAATCCATCCTAAGATACAATGCCAGAAACTCCACAACATAAAACTACCTTCCTGTCCTTCCCAAAAACAACTTAACAGGTACTGCACCTGCAGCGCCCTGCTACTGTGCTGCCACGCATATTTATACTCAAAGAGGTGATTAGAAATGATATAATAGAGAGAAATAAATACTGCAATAACCGAAACAGTTTCTGCGAAAAAGGCACCGCGGGCAACACGAAGCCAACTATTTTTTTCGTCTATCCCGTTACTATTTGCTGCTTTGAAAAAAGCAACTGTGGCCACTAAAGAAGCTACCAGGGAAAGTATAACGAAAAAGTGTCCTGTTTGTCCTGGTAATAGATGTTCTCCTATAAATTCCATTAGCTCTATTTAATTTCTTCGCCCGGTGTAGAATTATAATTAGCTGCAGTTCCAATTTCTTTTTTTGCTGCGTTCATATCGTCTTTATACTTGGACGGACATTTCAAAAGAATACTTTGACACTCGAAATGATCTCCTTCCACCCTTCCTTTTAACACTATTCTCTCACTTTTTTCGATGTCATTCGGCTTAGTATTGTTGTAGATTACTTTTATACTGTTTCCCAGGGAGTCAACTGCAGTGAAAGAAAGATAATTGGGATTTTTAATAGGATCGTAACTCATGGAATTTTTTTCCATTTTTGCTATAAGGTGTACAAACTTTCCTGGCTTTTCTTTTGCAGAAGTTACAGTATCATAGGTGGTAATGTCGCCCATAAAACTAATAAGAACAGCAATTGATATCGCCACCAAAACCAACAAGACAATATGAGTTTTTCTCATCTCCGGCTTTTTGTGCAAATGTACACGATAAAATGTTTTTTTATAAACAATAACTGTCATTAACTACCTTTTGGCAAAAGACTTATATTCTCTTTTTTACAAAAAATAGGACAAATTCGGACAGGAATCGCGGGGGAAATGACATGACAAGTCAGTTTCAGTAAAGTAATCGTTTTATTTTAGTAGAAAAATAAAACAGGCTGCCCATTATTGAGCAGTCTGCTATATTAAAAGATGGAAGATTATTTTTTTACCGATTCTGATTTAATGCCCAGCTTCTGCTAAATCAATCTTCTGTCCTTTACTTCCTTTAACCATTAGTACAAATGGAATACAGACCAAAAACATAATCCCGAGGTAAAGAAATGCGTCCATATAAGATAAAACGGCAGCTTGCTTAGTCACAGTGTACTCTAGGGATCTGTAAGCAGACTGCAAAGCGTTATCGGATGAGAGTCCTTTGCTCATAAAACTATGCTGCATTCCCGTAATTCTTTGCTGCACCATAGGGCTGTTAATATTTAAGCTACTTACAAGGTCACTTCTATGATCCATATTTCTACGAGCTAAGTAAGTAGTGATTGTAGCGACACCAAAAGAACCGCCGAGTTGCCGCATCATACCCGTGAACGACGCACCTTGCCCAATTTGCTGACCTTTTAGGGTTGACAAAGACAATGTCGTTATTGGTATGAACAGCATACCCATACCAAGACCGCGAACAATGAGCATCCAGAAAAACGCATCTTTCCCCGTATCGGGTGTTATTATTTTATATCCCCAAAAACTATACGTAAAAAATAGTAACATTCCAAGGGCTACAAGGTATTGCTGGGGTACACCTCTTTGCAGCAATTGCCCTATTATTGGCATCATAAAAGCTGTAGTCAGCGCTGCTGGTATCATTAACATTCCCGATTGAGTTGCCGTCCAGCCTAAAGTCGATTGGGTGTACAGAGGAATGATAAATGTAGATCCATATAAACCAAAACCCAAAATAAAAGACAGTATTGTACCGACTCTCAAATTACCGTTTCGCAGTACTCTTAATTCCACAATTGGATTTCTAAATGATAATTCACGCCAGATGAAGAAAAACAGTCCAAACACTGCCGCAACGGTAAAACCTATGATAAGTCCGCTTTCAAACCAGTCTTCATCCTGTCCGCGCTCGAGAACGAATTGTAATGAGCCCACAGCGATGGCTAAAAGGGCTATACCAAACCAATCGACATCCTTTGCTTTACTTTTTTCACCATATTTTGGACTGCGTACAAACAGCAATGTAAGCAGCGTAGCAATTATACCTATTGGGATATTGATATAAAAGATATAAGGCCATGAAAAATTATCAGTAATATAACCTCCCAAAGGCGGTCCTAATGTAGGACCAATGATAACACCGAGTCCATAAATAGCCTGTGCCATACCTCTTTTTTCGACCGGATAACTTTCTGTTATAATGGTTTGCGAAGTAACCAGTAAGGCTCCTCCCCCGACACCTTGCATAAACCTGAAAGCGACTAACTCCCAAATTCCGTTTGCGTTTCCACATAAGAAAGAACAAACGGTAAAGAGCACTATCGAGGCGGCAAAATAATTACTTCGGCCAAATTGTTGAGAAAGCCAACTGGTCATCGGCACAATGATTACGTTACCGATGGCATAGGAAGTAACTACCCATCCTACCTCTGTCATGGTGGCTCCGAGGTTTCCCCGCATGTCGTTTAATGCCACATTAACAATGGTACTGTCTACGATCTCAAGCAAGGCACAAAGAATAGCAGTTATTGTAATAATAACACGGCGTGAACCGTATTCGACTAATGAATTTGCCTGTTGCATAAAATTTTTTTATAAAACTTTAGTTTGACTAAAAATACATTCTAGTCACCAATTAAAATTTACGGTTAGAGGTGTTCACTCAATCGGCACTTACACTTTCTTCCGTATAAGGTGATATTGCAGCAAATGACTTGCACTAATAACTAGCCTGCGTTAATAACTAAGGAGCAAGTCATTTGCATTCGCAACTACAGATTAACATCCACATTTACATTCATTCCAGGTCTCAATTGCTTTACCAGCGAATCATTAGCATTAGCAAATTCGATACGTACCGGAAGCCTTTGCACGACTTTTACAAAATTTCCTGAGGCGTTATCAGGAGGTAATAATGCGAAACGGGCACCAGTAGCAGGAGAAAATGAAGCTAATTTTGCCTCAAAATCATGTTCCGGAAATGCATCTACGTGCACCAACACTCTTTGACCTATCTTCATTTTATCAAACTGAGTTTCTTTAAAATTTGCTACAACCCACAAATCATCGTTAAGCACTATGCTAAATAATGATTGCCCTGCTTGCAAAAATTGACCTGCCTGCACATTTACTTTTGAAACCAGTCCATCAGAAGGAGCGGTAATGATAGCATAAGAAAGGTTTAGCCTTGCTTCATCGACATCTACCTGCCTTTGACTAATAACAGAACTTGCAACACGTATTTGCGAAGCGGTGGCGCCACTTTGACTAGTGACAGAGCTTGTCTGCGATGAAGCCTGGTTTTTCTGTTCCTGCAAAATTCTTAATTGTTGCTCCGCAGTCTGCTTTGTCGCTAAAGCCTGCTCATATTGTTGTTGGGTAATAGAATGATCCTTGATGAGGTTAGCATAACGCTCGTAATCCTGGTTTGCTCTCCATAAATTGATCTTTGCAGCTTCGATTTGCGCATTGATGGTTCCAATTGATGCCTGCGATGTTGCTATATTTGAGCGTGCTGCGGTAGTCGTGGTTCTCGCTACTCCAAGGTTGCTTTTCGCGGTTGCCAGCGCGGCCTGTGCCTGCTCAAGCTTAAGTCTCAGGTCTCTTTGATCTAAAATAAGCAATGTGTCTCCCCTGTGCACTCTTTGATTATCTTTTACGCGCACTTCTAACACATAACCTGATACGCGAGGTATTACCGGGCTTATGTTAGCCTCAACCTGGGCGTCGTCTGTTTCCTCGTGATGTTGCCCGCGGATGTACTTGTTTATTCCAAACCAGGCACCTGCTATTACCAAGATTAATAATATAATCGGGAAAACTTTACTTCGTTTTGGTTTTTGAACTACATCTTTTGAAGTTGTTTCTCTTTTTTCAGTTGATTGCGTTTCCATAAAAACTCTTTATTTATGTTTACTGTTTTATTTACTTGTATTGTTACTTAATAGACCTGCCGTTTGCAACAGCTTATTATAAGCCACTGATGCATCTGCTCTAGAAAAAGCCTCGTTTAGTCTCGCCTGCAATTGCGCTACGTCTGCATCCAGCAAATCTGTTGTTGTAACCAAAGCATTCTCAAATTTGTTCTTTGTAATCTTATAATTCTCCTGCGCTTGTGCAACCGCTTGCTGGTAAACCTCAATTTTCTTTTGGCTGAGTAAATAATTCTGGTATGCCTGGCTAATCTCGAGGTGAATTTCGTCTGCCAGCATTTCCTGGTTAGCCTCTAGTTGCTTTTCCCTGGCTTTTGCCTGCTGAACCTGAGAATTGTTCTTACCAAGATTTAAATTATATCTTACTCCTACCCCAATATTTACTGCATTTGTAACAGTAAGTATTTGAGGAATATCTGCTGCAACGTAGCCGCCGGTAAGCGCAACAGACGGATAAAGGTCGCCTCTTGCGATCTTGACCCCGGTACTTGCAGCATTTTTTCTTGCTGAAAGAGCAGAAACATCTTTCCTGTTTTGAAGTCCCGTTTGTATATAATCTTCAACCGCTTTTAACTGTACTGACGCTGGTTGCAGATCACTTTCATTTACAGATAGTTCCGTAGAGTCAGCCAAACCCAGCATTAAATTCATGTTTATATTAGCAAGCTTCCAATTATTTTCCGCGTCTAAAAGAGACAATTCTGTATTTGACTCCTGTAGCTGAGCTTTTAATAAATCGTTTCTCGCCATTAATCCGTTTTTTTCAAGATTTGAAAAATCTTTTACTCTTTGACGGTTACTTTCCACGTTTTCTTTTACCAAATCAACTGCCGCTTTCGCTTTATATAAATTCTCATATGCATTAATAGTATTTAGTATTACATCCTCACGATCATTGTCTGCATCAAGGCGAGCAGCTTCCGCCAAATATTTTGAGGACTCTATTCCATACTTTATTTTGAATCCTGCAAAAATAGGAACCGACACATTTGCGATACCGTATAACGCAGAAGAAGGATTGGCTGCCGCCTGACTTGTTCCAGTGTCACTACCCGAACCGGTCTTTGTCTTTAAATTGATATTAGGATTGTTTAAACGAAGGTAAGATCCCGAAACTCCCACAGTAGGAAGCTTGTTTTGTACAGCCTCTCTCAGCGCCGCAGTTGCTTCCTCTATTTTGGCGTTACTGTTTTTGAGTTGTTTGCTGTTTTTAATACTTAAATCTATAGCTTCTCTAATAGTCAGTTGCCTGCCTTGTGCGAATATACCGGTGTCAGCAGCAAGCATTAATGCCATTGATATTACCGATGCTAATAATAGTTTATGCTTCATAACTTAATAGTGCTTTAAATAGAACTTTAATGTTTTCACTTAATCTTTTTTTCATTTGGTCAATCACCTGCTCATCAGGCAAGTCTTTAAGATTATTGAAATCTCTGTATTGGTCTATATTTATCATAATTTGGGATATTGAACCTGTAATAAAATTCATCAGGAGGACGACGTCGATGTCGTTTTTGAAAACCTGCTTTTGCTGACCATCCCTTATTAGCTTCCCGAACTCTTCCAGGTTTTTTTTCTTCAAATCCGATAAAAGGTTCACAATTACAGGATTCTTATTTATCACCTGCTCACACATCATTATCCTGTAAAACTGTTTTTTATTCATAATTCTCGTTATGAAATCTTCAGCTAACATTTCCACTTTTTCAAATGGTGTGGTCTTATCGTCGCTTAATAAACTTTCAACTTTTACTTTAATATTTGTTGTTCTTTGTTCAAAAAGTGCTTCCATTAATTTTTCCTTCGAACCAAAATAATAGGAAATCATGGCAATATTCACACCCGCCTCATCTGCAATATCGCGTACTGATGTACCGTCGTAGCCTTTGGTAGAGAAAAGCCGCTCAGCAGTAGATATTATCTGTTTCTGTTTCTCGTTGTATTCCATTTATTTAAATTCACAATACAAAATTAAATAAACGTTTAATTTAAAACAAGCATTTGTTTAATTTTTTTTCCTTCAACTATAGCTATTAATATTTTTTAACATATCTATCAGAAAACATGCAAAACATTTTAATCAACAGAAAAAAAGAAACTTAATTAAGGGAAATAGGGATTTTTGTCTAGATTTTTTTACAAAATGAAATTAATTGATGAAAGCAGCGAGTCTAAATGAATTGAAGCAAGAATTGGTAACACTACCTCCAAAAACTGTATTAGAACTATGTTTGAGACTAGCAAGGTTTAAGAAAGAAAATAAAGAATTACTTAGTTTTCTTTTATTTAATGCACAGGACGAAGAAGGTTATGTTGAAAGTATCAAACATGAAATCAACGACGACTTTTGGAACCTGCCGAGGGGCAACATGTATATCGTAAAAAAAGGTCTTCGAAAAATACTTAGGTCAATTTCAAAATATAGCAAGCATGTGGCAAAAAAGGAATCTGAGGTAGAACTCTTGATACATTTTTGCAACAACCTCAATAACTCAGGCATTAACTTTAAAAATAATAAGGCGCTTTCCAATCTTTATGATGGTCTGATTAAAAAACTAATTACCATCACGGACCAGTTGCACGAGGATTTGAAGTTTGACTACAAAAAGCAATTGGATCGATTACAGAAATGACCGGAGACACAGGGTCTATTATTGAAAAAATTAGAAAGGATTTTTAGGACTTAGAGATAAGCCCGGAAACAATATTTATACTTAAGGCGACAATTACAGTATTATAAATAAACGAAATAAAAGCATGAACGAGCGAAACACGACGAATATGTCTTGAAGTTATTTGAACATCGGAAACCTGGAAAGTCATTCCGATGACAAACGAAAAATAAGCAAAATCAAGATAATCAGGCTCTTTTTCATTAGGAAAATCCAACCCTTCCCCGGAAATATCATCTCCCTTTTCCGAGTCATTCGTTTCGTAATAATTATGTGCATATTTTAGTGTAAACAAGGTATGTATTAATGTCCACGAGCAAAAAACAGAGACAATAGAGAGCAAGATGTGAAGACTAAGACCTCTTTTTGATTCATCCGGAATGGATTTCAATAAAAAGAAAATAGCGAAAAGACCAATAAAAGCGGATAGAAGAACAAACAAGAAAATAAAAGAAGCTCCCCAATCAGCTTTTTTTGCGATCAGCTTCATCTCCTTTGGATGGCAGGATAAAATAATTTGCCATGAAAAAATTAAATAAACCACAGCAAATGCAATCCAGGTATACATAAAAGTAAGAATAGTATTTTCCTTGCTTTTGCTAATAAGAAAAACAAGGAAGGCTATAATAAGAGAAATGATTAGGCGGTATGTACGGTTGCCCATAAATGTTCTAAGCGCAAAATTTTTATCTTTCATTGATATTCTTATAACTATTTCAATAAGGAGGTGGGCAATTTGTGTTTGAATAAATGTAAATGTAAATTCTTTCCCTCTACCTTTAACCGCGCAGAAACAGTTTTTATTATCTGTGGAAAAACGTCCATATTAAACTATTTCACCACATCTTTTGTACTTGTGTTCGATGTTTAAGACAGAAGCCCGCCATTCGGGGCAAAGTTGGCAAGTACGACAGTAATTACCAGGTAAATTGAATCTTTTTGAATTTATGTTTTTGTTAATGACTTAATATTTATCATAAACCCATAAACTGCATTAAATGGACTGGATTAGAATTTCAGGACTTGTAGCTGCCTTCTGTACAACAATATCTTTTTTGCCCCAGGCAATTCAAATCATTAAGACAAAAGATACATCTTCCATTTCTGCTGCCATGTACTCCTTATTTACATTTGGAACACTTATGTGGCTCATATTTGGAATCTATAGCAAAAACACACCTGTAGTGCTTGCTAATGGAGTCACGTTAATACTTGCGGTCATAATATTATTTTATAAGCTAAAGGAAAAACACAGGGCAAGATCTTAGAAGAACCTGTGCGAACTCATCGCATGGTAAGAAAAGTGATAGTTGATTAGAAAACGATACAAGAACTACTACATCTAAAAATAAAACAGACTAAGAAGAGCATTAGGATAAATGCCAAGTACCACAATTATAACAGCTACAGCAAACAAAAGATACTTAAAGCTTTTTGTAACAGGAGCCAGGGACATATTTCCATCTTTGAAATACATTGCCTGTATCACCTTGAAGTAATAATATACGCTAACGGCAGCAAACAGTACACCAATTATCGGAAGGCCGATGTAACGATTGGTTTTTACTATAGCAGCCAGCATGTAATATTTGGCAAAAAAACCGGCGGTTAAAGGAATACCGGCAAGAGATAAGAAAAAGACGACCAACAGGGCCGAAATCAGAGGTTGCGATTTAGCCATTCCGTTAAACCCTTCAAACGTCATATCATCCATCTTGGCAAGCACAGCAAATATGCCAATGGTAGCAAGTGAGTAAGCAGCGGCATATAAAATCAGTCCTTCCTTGGCAACATCATTAACAGCAAACAATGCAAATAACATAAAACCTGCCTGGGCTATGCTCGAATAAGCAAGCATTCTTTTTACGCTTTGCTGAAACACTGCCGTCAGGTTTCCAAAAGCCAGGGTTAGAATGATAACTATTGCAATCAGCCGGTCAGTTTGACTACCCATTGTTCCATATCTTCCCTCAAACAAAAGGATAAAGGCAGCAAATCCGGCAACCTTTACAACGGTAGCCATAAACGAGGTAAACACCGCAGGCGCGCCATCATATACATCGGGAGTCCAAAAATGAAAAGGAGCGGCCGAGACTTTAAAAGATAATGCGACAAAAATAAGCACCATCCCAAGCGCTTCAAGATATGAAAGCATACCGGAAGAAGCAACATGCTCAACGGCGAAGGTGCCTGTTGCTCCATACAATAAAGCAATTCCCATCAGCATAATTCCGGTTGAAAATGATCCCATTAAAAAATACTTCAAGGCGGCCTCATTACCTTTCAAATTTCTTTTGTCGCTTCCTGTTAATATATATAAGGGTATAGAAAGAATTTCAATACCGATAAATAACATCAGTAAATTACTGTATGAGGTGACAATGCCGATACCACAAATAACAAAAAAGATGAGAGCAAAAGACTCTGCAGTGTTCGTTCCCGCTTTTTCGATGTCTCTGCCGCTTAACAATACATAGACTAAGGTTGAAAAAATACAAATACAGTTAAACAGTAAACCGAACCTTTCAAAATGAAGGAAATATTTAGTATCGATATGGAATAGCTGAAAACCATGAGATTCACTTACGTTGAATACAAGCATTACCAGCAAAGCAACAGCTGCAAAGATCAATTTATGGAGAGCAAACCAGGATTACGAGCGTTATGCTAACCTCATCAAGGATCATTCTATTACCCAACAACAATATGAGCAGGCTTTAGCGACAAAGCAGACTGCGGAGCAACAATTAAGAATTTTGCAGGAACAGAAAAACCAGGCTTCATCGCAGACAAGCTCTGTCACTAGTCAAAGTGGCGCCACCGCTTCGCAAATACGTGTTGCAAGTTCTGTTATTAGTCAAAGGCAGGTAGATGTCGATGAAGCAAGGCTAAACCTTTCTTATGCTATCATTACCGCTCCTTCTGATGGACTGGTTTCAAAAGTAAATGTGCAGGCAGGTCAATTTTTGCAAGCAGGGCAATCATTATTTAGCATAGTGCTTAACGATGATTTGTGGGTTGTAGCAAATTTTAAAGAAACTCAGTTTGATAAAATGAAGATAGGTCAAAGAGTGTTGGTGCACGTAGATGCATTTCCGGAACATGATTTTGAGGCAAAATTAGCTTCATTTTCTCCTGCTACTGGTGCCCGTTTCGCATTATTACCTCCTGATAACGCCTCAGGAAATTTTGTAAAAGTCGTGCAAAGGCTTCCGGTACGTATCGAATTTGCTAATGCTAATGATTCGCTGGTAAAGCAATTGAGACCTGGAATGAATGTAAATGTGGATGTTAATCTGTAGTTGCGAATGCAAATGACTTGCTCCTTAGTTATTAACGCAGGCTAGTTATTAGTGCAAGTCATTTGCTGCAATATCACCTTATACGGAAGAAAGTGTAAGTGCCGATTGAGTGAACACCTCTAACCGTAAATTTTAATTGGTGACTAGAATGTATTTTTAGTCAAACTAAAGTTTTATAAAAAAATTTTATGCAACAGGCAAATTCATTAGTCGAATACGGTTCACGCCGTGTTATTATTACAATAACTGCTATTCTTTGTGCCTTGCTTGAGATCGTAGACAGTACCATTGTTAATGTGGCATTAAACGACATGCGGGGAAACCTCGGAGCCACCATGACAGAGGTAGGATGGGTAGTTACTTCCTATGCCATCGGTAACGTAATCATTGTGCCGATGACCAGTTGGCTTTCTCAACAATTTGGCCGAAGTAATTATTTTGCCGCCTCGATAGTGCTCTTTACCGTTTGTTCTTTCTTATGTGGAAACGCAAACGGAATTTGGGAGTTAGTCGCTTTCAGGTTTATGCAAGGTGTCGGGGGAGGAGCCTTACTGGTTACTTCGCAAACCATTATAACAGAAAGTTATCCGGTCGAAAAAAGAGGTATGGCACAGGCTATTTATGGACTCGGTGTTATCATTGGTCCTACATTAGGACCGCCTTTGGGAGGTTATATTACTGATAATTTTTCATGGCCTTATATCTTTTATATCAATATCCCAATAGGTATAATTGCTACGCTGCTTACATTGCTGTTTGTACGCAGTCCAAAATATGGTGAAAAAAGTAAAGCAAAGGATGTCGATTGGTTTGGTATAGCCCTTTTAGCCATCGCTGTGGGCTCATTACAATTCGTTCTCGAGCGCGGACAGGATGAAGACTGGTTTGAAAGCGGACTTATCATAGGTTTTACCGTTGCGGCAGTGTTTGGACTGTTTTTCTTCATCTGGCGTGAATTATCATTTAGAAATCCAATTGTGGAATTAAGAGTACTGCGAAACGGTAATTTGAGAGTCGGTACAATACTGTCTTTTATTTTGGGTTTTGGTTTATATGGATCTACATTTATCATTCCTCTGTACACCCAATCGACTTTAGGCTGGACGGCAACTCAATCGGGAATGTTAATGATACCAGCAGCGCTGACTACAGCTTTTATGATGCCAATAATAGGGCAATTGCTGCAAAGAGGTGTACCCCAGCAATACCTTGTAGCCCTTGGAATGTTACTATTTTTTACGTATAGTTTTTGGGGATATAAAATAATAACACCCGATACGGGGAAAGATGCGTTTTTCTGGATGCTCATTGTTCGCGGTCTTGGTATGGGTATGCTGTTCATACCAATAACGACATTGTCTTTGTCAACCCTAAAAGGTCAGCAAATTGGGCAAGGTGCGTCGTTCACGGGTATGATGCGGCAACTCGGCGGTTCTTTTGGTGTCGCTACAATCACTACTTACTTAGCTCGTAGAAATATGGATCATAGAAGTGACCTTGTAAGTAGCTTAAATATTAACAGCCCTATGGTGCAGCAAAGAATTACGGGAATGCAGCATAGTTTTATGAGCAAAGGACTCTCATCCGATAACGCTTTGCAGTCTGCTTACAGATCCCTAGAGTACACTGTGACTAAGCAAGCTGCCGTTTTATCTTATATGGACGCATTTCTTTACCTCGGGATTATGTTTTTGGTCTGTATTCCATTTGTACTAATGGTTAAAGGAAGTAAAGGACAGAAGATTGATTTAGCAGAAGCTGGGCATTAAATCAGAATCGGTAAAAAAATAATCTTCCATCTTTTAATATAGCAGACTGCTCAATAATGGGCAGCCTGTTTTATTTTTCTACTAAAATAAAACGATTACTTTACTGAAACTGACTTGTCATGTCATTTCCCCCGCGATTCCTGTCCGAATTTGTCCTATTTTTTGTAAAAAAGAGAATATAAGTCTTTTGCCAAAAGGTAGTTAATGACAGTTATTGTTTATAAAAAAACATTTTATCGTGTACATTTGCACAAAAAGCCGGAGATGAGAAAAACTCATATTGTCTTGTTGGTTTTGGTGGCGATATCAATTGCTGTTCTTATTAGTTTTATGGGCGACATTACCACCTATGATACTGTAACTTCTGCAAAAGAAAAGCCAGGAAAGTTTGTACACCTTATAGCAAAAATGGAAAAAAATTCCATGAGTTACGATCCTATTAAAAATCCCAATTATCTTTCTTTCACTGCAGTTGACTCCCTGGGAAACAGTATAAAAGTAATCTACAACAATACTAAGCCGAATGACATCGAAAAAAGTGAGAGAATAGTGTTAAAAGGAAGGGTGGAAGGAGATCATTTCGAGTGTCAAAGTATTCTTTTGAAATGTCCGTCCAAGTATAAAGACGATATGAACGCAGCAAAAAAAGAAATTGGAACTGCAGCTAATTATAATTCTACACCGGGCGAAGAAATTAAATAGAGCTAATGGAATTTATAGGAGAACATCTATTACCAGGACAAACAGGACACTTTTTCGTTATACTTTCCCTGGTAGCTTCTTTAGTGGCCACAGTTGCTTTTTTCAAAGCAGCAAATAGTAACGGGATAGACGAAAAAAATAGTTGGCTTCGTGTTGCCCGCGGTGCCTTTTTCGCAGAAACTGTTTCGGTTATTGCAGTATTTATTTCTCTCTATTATATCATTTCTAATCACCTCTTTGAGTATAAATATGCGTGGCAGCACAGTAGCAGGGCGCTGCAGGTGCAGTACCTGTTAAGTTGTTTTTGGGAAGGACAGGAAGGTAGTTTTATGTTGTGGAGTTTCTGGCATTGTATCTTAGGATGGATTCTGATTTGGAGATCTAAGAAGTGGGAAGCGCCTGTTATGACCGTTGTTAGTTTTGCCCAATTTTGTTTGGCAACTATGCTCGCAGGTCTGTATTTCTGGGGTGCAAAAGTTGGAAGCAGTCCTTTCGTGCTTTTAAGGCACGAGAATTTTTTTGATAGTGCGCCCATCTTTAAAGATGCAACTACAGGTTTGCTAAGAAAGGATTACCTCACACTATGGAAAGATGGCAATGGTCTGAATGTTTTATTGCAGAATTATTGGATGGTTATACACCCGCCGGTTTTGTTTTTGGGATTTGCGTCTACCATTGTTCCTTTTGCATATGCAATAGCGGGATTATGGAAAAAAGACTATTCTGCGTTATCAAAACAAGCAATTCCCTGGGCTGCTTTTTCTACCGGCATTCTTGGTGTCGGAATCATGATGGGTGCAGCGTGGGCTTACGAAAGTCTCACCTTTGGCGGTTATTGGGCGTGGGATCCGGTTGAGAATGCATCACTTGTGCCTTGGCTTGTAATGGTGGCAGGCTTGCACACCAATCTTATTTTTCGCAGTACAGGTTACTCTTTAAAAAGTACCTATGCATTTTATATTTTAAGCTTTTTACTTATTTTATATTCTACTTTTCTTACCAGGAGTGGCGTTTTGGGAGACACCTCAGTACATGCTTTTACTGATCTTGGTATGAATGTGCAATTATATCTTTTCCTGAATGTGTTTTTTTGGATACCTCCTTTCATTGCAGCTAAAACCAAAAATCACCGTTTAATGGTTGTTGGTGCTTTTATCGCACTGAATATTTTAAATTACTTTTTCGTTGTTTTTTCACTGGTTTCAGCCCTTTCAGCTTTAGGTCTGTTTTTTTGGATGTTAAACAGAGATAGCGAAATACCAACTATAGTTAAAGAAGAAAATACTTACAGCAGGGCAAGATCTTAGAAGAACCTGTGCGAACTCATCGCATGGTAAGAAAAGTGATAGTTGATTAGAAAACGATACAAGAACTACTACATCTAAAAATAAAACAGAC
>Ga0181465_100437_pt2 | contig 14879 bp, 12 predicted proteins | sample InSIn3gowninarea_FD_119076 | JGI IMG/M metagenome (GOLD analysis project Ga0181465, IMG submission 119076) | Clean room microbial communities from NASA Spacecraft Assembly Facility at Jet Propulsion Laboratory, Pasadena, California, USA -... ... | reverse complement strand
TAGGGGTAATTCTATAAAATAATTTGACCTTGATAAGCTATTACTCCCTTTGTGCATTTAAGTATAAAAGCTACAAGATTGGCTTGCTCATCAATTTGTTCATCCTCACTTTCATCCCCTTCACTTCCCTCGTCATCAAATGAAGAATCAGGCTCAACAGCGTTATCTGGAGCCAATGTGTTTGGGATTTGAGAAGAGCTCGACCTATCTTCTTCACTCTGCTTTTTGGGAAAAGGCCTTCCTTTAGGGATGTAACTTGATTTTTGGGCCTTTTCTAAGGCGGTGATTTTGTTCATGATAACCCTGTCACGTGCATTGGCTTCTTCGGTGAACATTTCCATCTTTTTGAGAATGGCAAGGAGAGTTTCTTTGTGTTGATCTTTGGACTTCTCCTTCTTGGTTTCAAATTTGGCTCTAGGGTGATCATTGATATCAACCTTCAAAATTCACAGGTTTTCTTCAACTTCCATTGAAATTTCTTTAGCCTTGGCCAAAGTGGACGGTTTCTTATCCCTCAACACATAGGTGAGATGGCCACCCACCGCTTTTATGAATTTGTCAAGGATGTTGGATTTAGATGGCTTCAAATGATCAGGTATATCTTTGACTACCCTATCAAACTTTTGAATGAACTCTCACACATCTTCCCTTCCCTTGGTTATTTGGTAGAACTTTTCAATGTTGAAGGTCCCTTGAACATTTCATGACCACCTTTTCATGAATAGCTCCTCAAATTCATCGAAGTCCTTTATGCATCCAGGGGGAAGGCTAAGATACCAATCTCTCGCTTGTCCCTCAAGTGATAAGGCAAAAAGCATCATGATCCTATCTTCATCAAATATCATTCTAGGGGACATTTGCCAGTAGAATTCTTCAATAAAACCATGGGTAGTCCAAGTAGCATCCCCTTTGAATTTCGGCAACCATTGGTTAAATTTTTCAGGTAATGGCTTGGGATCATTACTCAATTTCAAGGGGTAAAGACGCTAACCAAGTGTCTTTCACTCTTGGTCATCTTGGGTTGATCCCTTTCGGAGTCGGTGCTTGAAGTAGATGCCATCTTTAGAGATGTATCAATGACCTTCTCGAATTCGAGGAAAAAGGAGGTTCCAACAGGTGATGGGTTCACTTTCCCCTTTTTTGGGCAGCCCTAGTTAAAGGAGGAATGTTGTCGCTTTCAAGTAAACTAAGGGATTGGACAGTGAGCAGAGTTGCCAGAGATAAATGTCGTCAATGAATCAATTCCTCAATGATTCACTGGGGAGCTAGACCTGCTTCCTCCCCGGCAACGGCACCAAAATGTTACCGCTCGAACTAGCAGGGGACTTAAAGGGGATCCCTAAAGTGCAAATGCTAGGCCAAGGGCAACAAATGAAGATTTAACCCATTGTCACCTCAGCTAAGGCTCCCTTCTATTTATGAACTTTCACCAATGGGAGGACACCTGGTATATTATGGAGTCACCGATGAAGGATAAGTCAATGAAATGATATGGAGTGACCCAAACAATCCCTTTCCCAGCTGAGTTAGAAGGATAAGGATTGCTTGCTTCCTAAGCAAAGTACAATGTCTTCTAGGGAACAAAAAGGAGGATTCAAGGGTTAGGTTTATGGGATATGACTTATGAAGGAAATTCCCAATCTCTAAATTCCTTATTGTGATTGGTATCCCGGATGGTTCTTGAAGACTTATCTTTTCAAAGGAATGGGACCACACAGGACCAAGAGGACTTGGTCTAGAATAGGGGGAGAGAGTATAGCAACCAATGATGCTCTTACCCTATACAAGGTGGGGGAAGGATCAAAGGAAAAAATTTCACTTGAAGGTGCTGATTTGATCCTATGAGGTACTAGCCTTGGGGATGCTAAGGCAAAGTTTGATCTCAGAGTTAGGGCTTGGCTTTTCTCTCAACTCCATGGTCGGAATGACTTCAAAATTGGAGGAGACCTTGGGGAAGCACCAATGCAGGAGACCCTAGGAGATCGAACTTTTTGGAGGGCTAGCTCGTCGGGAAATTGATGTGCTAAGTGCCCCAACTTGGCCATACCTGGAAGAAGGTGAAAGAATGTGATTTTTCGTGACCACCTTTAGCAGACCAGTGCCATAGTCTTTGGGAGAATGGATTGTATGATGAATATGAGTAGGATTTCTTGGTTCCTAGTCAAGGAGGCCTCAAGACCACTTTGCTAGCCTTCTAGGTCAAGGAGAAGCAATCTTGCAGCTTTTATACTTAAATGCACAAAGGGAGTAATAGCTTATCAAGGTCAAATTATTTTATAGAATTACCCCTAGGAGATTTCGTTCATATTACATGGACCATATATTGAGAGATGTTATAAAAAAGACAAAATTCCAAAATTTTAGGCAATAAATGCATGCAACAATTAGCCCTAGAGCACCGAAAATCCCAATCCAATGTTTATGGAAAAGTAAAACAAGGATAACATTAAAAGCATGTACTTACATGTAACGGAATATATCCATCGATTCACAATTGACAAAAGAGAACCTCCAAGAGAAGATAGACCAATATCCACACATCAAAATTCATCCATAAAGCTCCAATTCATCCTCTACAAAAAGTCAAAAAATCTCAAGAGAGAAAAGATCCAATCCAAAGTCATGATGAGCAAATGAGTTCATCTCACTTGTATTTATGCACAACTTAGGAGTTTGAATTACCCTCCTTGGCCTACATAAGCCCCAAAAATAAAATGATGTTCTAATAATCCAACTTTTGGTGACAAGCCCACCAAACTAGCTCATAAATGAAAAAGTAAGCCTCTCAAGAGGTCAAATAATAATCAATGCATGGCGTAGGGCCCTCTAAGAGGCCTAATGAGGTTCATGAGTGCCACAATGAAGAATAAGACCCTCAAAAGCAGTGGACAAGGGGCGGCCTCTTGTAATAACCTGCATTGCTCCAAATGACATGTGGGGGTACATAAGTGTCCTCAGGGATCTCCAAACAAATCGAAGATGCCTGTAGATCGTCTGCAAGGGCTAGGATGGTGGTGTAGGTGGTGCGACATCATCGTGCAAGGCCTGGATAATCTGCCAAGTGTGTGGTGTAAATCTGGGGCTCGTTGGGCATGATGGATCAGGTGCATCTACCTCGTCCAATAAGTGAACCACAAGCAATCTCTGAAGAGCTATGGGGATCCATGGAGTGTTATCTATTGTTGCGGGGGGGGCATGGCTCTCAACGCACACCCTCCAAGTGCCAATGTAGCCCTCTGAAGGATTAGGACCTCGTATAAAGAGACCAAACCCAAAATCCAATGCAGGAGACCATCTGCAATCCCGCATAAGATCCAATGCGTCCCCTAGCCTTTCAGTACAACAAGTCATTAGAGAAATCAAGTAAAAGAGCTCACCAAATCATGGACCACAGGTGAGGACTCCATAACGGTCTGCCCTTCCATAATGGGCTTTGGGATGTGCCAATGTCTACTAAATTCCAAATGGGGTTAACCAATAATCCTATTACATGGTTTCTACTTCTAAAGGGGATGATATAGTCAGGGTACATCCTTCAAAAGGTGTTGGCATGTGACAAATAGGTGAATGAAGTAGGGGATGAGAAGGGACAACCCTGGGTCACATTCTGAGGTACAAGGGTAGCTAATAAGAGGGAAGCCCACAATTGGGTTTAAAATGTATAAAAGGGAGAAATCATAGTACATGAGGTGCCCTGGCCTTGCTTTTTCTACCCTTCATTATATGCCTTTTGTCTTTTTATGATTTTCTTTGATTAATTGCTCGGGCTCAAGGGATGAGAGCATGATGTATAAAATATAGCGATGAATACCCCCTTTTAAGCTGGGGCAGTTCATTGCCCCCCTAGGGGTTGGGACAATCATGGGCTCCTATATGATGGAGGTTCATAGAACCTATAGGAACTAGGGTGATGGCCATGATGATGGGGTAGAGCTCATGTGTTGGCTTTTTCCCATGTGCTAAATGTTGAAATTTCTAAGTTTGACACATTAGAAATCCCTACTGCATTATCTAATTTAATTTCTCCTACTTGTTCATTCCATTAACAAGTTACTTATATATATAAGTACTGATATAAACACAAATGCAGCCTTAACTCATATACAAATCAGCAACTAAAATACTGAGACAAACACACAAGGTACACCGTTATTTTTTGACAATTGTCCCCGAAAAACCCAATGCGGGAAAACCATGTAGCAGTTCTGAGGGTTTTATTATTATGTAAATTCTTGAGTACAATTAGGGTGCCAGAAATGGCTCACCCAACAGAGATTGTTACATGACAGCAATACCTCTTCTCAGAGACGGATATTCAACCTCTCAGCTCTAGTCTGCCCCACGAAAATCCTTAAGGCGCTTCCTCTTGGCCCTGCGTCAGCCCTGCTAGCTTCAGCGTAGCTCGTGAAGCCTCTACGTCAACTCTCCTGGCTCTCTACGTCAGCTCTCTGGCCCTCTGCGTTGCCCACGCAAGCCCCTCAGCCTCTGCGCAATCCCCAGTTGCTTCGGTGTAGCTCTAGCTTCCTCTTCATAGCTCTAGCTACCTCTGCGTTAGCCTCTTCGATCTCTGCGCTGACCCTCTGGCACTATCCCTGCCTCTCTGCTATGTACTCATTACTCCTCGCTGCAACAGATCACTTGTTTGAATTTTCTCAGCAAGCCCTGCTCCAGAAAATCGAACTGACTGATCGGCTTGTTGTATCTCCAACTGACCCTCAAGCCTCCTCTTATACTTTTCCTGTTGAGTCTTCAATGGCCGAGATTAAGTCTCTAATCAACAGCTAAAATTGAATTTGGCTTGATGCATGTCATTTAGAACATTTTCACCCAGTTTTATGTTAATACCCATTAATATTTTAATTTTCCTAAGTTTAGACTTAGGAACCCCATTAAAAATATTAATTATTTTAATATCTCTCCAACGGGTGGAATTTCCCCAAACCATTTTTGGGGCTTGGAGATCTTATGTGCCTAAGCTTCTCCACCAATTTTCATGGCTAGAGAACATCCAATGTTACCACAAATCAACACTCTAGCGAGGAATGTGCTCTAGTAATGCTCCACCACTGAACATCACACTAATCCTTCTGCACCGGTACCTGTGCTGATGCTTGGCTTGCTGCCTCACATCATCAACACCACTGCTTCCTGTACTACTGCCCATGACACTGCCATTGCCACTATTACATCTATACTGCAGCTACCTCTCAATATGCTACCCCTAACACTGCCACTGCTAACTGTTGCACTGCAACTCAGTTACCGAGAAGTAAGTAACTGATCTACCAAAAAACTGACATCCAGGTCAGTCTGGAAGCCTCATGAAACTGAAGTTGCCTTTGGTGCTATCCTGTGCTCTCTTTGTTGCCACTACGCTGCTGCATACACCTTTATGCCTCTCGCACTACTGTAACCTCCACTGTCGTGCCTCAAATTTATCCACCCAAGCACTGCCTTGCTACTCCACTACACTTTGCTCCACCCGACCTCTGTCATCCTGCTACTGTCGTTAAGGGCTCCCGTAGTCAGATATGATCCAAGAGTTTAGGCACCTCAAGGATCCCGCCCCTAGTATGTAGTCCTCCTAACCACAACTCGATGTCTCCCCACCTCTTCTCTAGATGTGCATGAGCACTCATGGCACAGTCGTCATCAGTCTCGGCTTCTTTCTCCGCCTTAGCCGGAGCTGCCTTGGAGTCGGAAGCCTCTCCCTTGTTCTTCTTCCTGGGACACTGGGATGCATAATGTCCCAGCTCCCCACAATGGAAGCACTTCACTTCAGAGATATTGTTCATCTTCCTCTTCCCTTGTCCCGCAGATGATAGAGCCGCATCCTCCTCCTCTTTCTTGATTCAACTTCCCTTGCCACTACTTCGCACCTTGGTCAACGGCATGATCTCTTCTTGCCTAAGAGTTGCCCACATCTCCTCCCATCCTCGAAGAATAGCTCTGCCCAAAATTCCTTGGACAAATGTCTTCCACTCCTCGGAAACTGCATTCATGGCAGTCCTCACCATGAAATCTGAATTCGGTGTAGACCCTATGGAAGTATGTTGGTCATGAATCTCCTGCAATTTGAGGAATAGATCTATCTGGTCCCCCTTCTGCATCTGATACAACCGCAACTAATTCTCCTATAGCATCTTCAGCTGCACGGAAGTGCCCTGATACAAGGTCATCAAAGTATCTCACATCTCCTTTGCTGTGTTGTTTTCAGCAATATGTGGTATGACATGAACTTTGACCCCATCAAGGATTATGCACTTTGCCCTCACCATTACATCCTCATACTTCTCATTATCAGTTGGGTCGACTGGGATAGCCACGATTCTTGAGGCAAAGCCCTTGATGCGATGTCGATCCAGGACTGCCAGTATCCTGGCCTTCCAGATGACAAAGTTGGAAGCCCCATCCAACCTGTCCTGATCCCTCAGTCCGTTCACTGCCATTTCCGCTCCTCTTCTGGACTCCCTTTGAGTTTCGATTTCCCTCCCAGAAATCTCCCTCTAAGCCCTGATTTCCCTACTAGAAATCTTCCCGCCAAATGTCGAACCGCTCCTCTCCAATCCTCCTTGCAACTGCAACTCGGATCTGGATTTCTTGGCCAGAAATCCGTCAAGATAGTGTCTCCCTCTACCATGATTTGGTCCCATTAAGTATTGTTCTGCTTCGACAAAAACAGCACCCCACTAGCTTCCCGACCACAATTTGCCCATAGCTCCCTAGGCCCCGGCAACTGAAGAAACTGAGCCTTCCAGCTCTGCGCAATCCTGGTAAAGACTGAATCACTCCTCTGGCCAACTGCGTCAATCCTACGTGGCTGAGTAGCATGACGTGGCTCTTCTTGGGCCTCTTCTGCCTCTCTCTAGCTCTGCGCTGGCCCTCTCTTCGGCTCGAAATGATGACACAGTTGCTCTGCATCACTTCTTCTCTGTTGCCTTCTACTTAAGAGTAGCTCTATCTCTTGGGACAGCTGCTACTGCTGCAAATTTCCGATATTGTTGATGCCTTCAATCCTCCTATGATTTGCAACGCTCTGATACCATGTTGAAATTTCTAAGTCTGACGCGTTAAAAATATCCACTGCATTATCTGGTTTAATTTCTCCTGCATGTTCATTCCATTAACAAGTTATTTATATATATAAATACTGAAATAAACACAAATGCAACGTGAACTCATATACGAATCAGCAACTGAAATACTGAGACAAATACACAAGGGACACTGTTATTTTTGGACAATCGTCCCAGGAAAACTCAATGCGAGAAAACCGGTGCAGCAATTATGAGGGTTTTATTATTATGTAGATTCTTGAGTACAACTAGGGTGCCAAAAATGGCTCAACCAACAGAGATTGTTACACATTAGCTCTTTGGCCCTCTGCGTCACCCACACAGGCCCCTCAACCTCTGCGCAGTCCCCAGCTACTTCTGCGTAGCTCTAGCTGCCTCTGCGTAGCTCCATCTGCTCTGCGTCAACCTCTTCGGTCTCTGCGTTGACCCTCTAGCACTACCCCTGCCTCTCTATTATGTGCTCACTACCCCTCGCTGCAACAGATCACCTATTCGAATTTTCTCAGCAAGCCCCGCTCCAGAAAATCGAACTAACTGATCAACTTGGTGTATCTCTGTTAATTTTAGGTATGTTCTATGCTCAGAGCAATTTGTTTCAATTTTCACAGTTAGTTCAATATCTTTTCTAGATTAACAATCACATCAGCATAATAGTAAATTGCAGATAGAACATAAACATAAAATCACAAAAGACAAGCCAAGACAAGAGGACACAAGATGTGGTGCTAGCCAGGGGCAAACCCCAATGTGGGGAAGCCCTTGATCAATTCCTCTTATATGTTCTTCAATAGTTCAACAGAGAGAGAGAGATAGTACATATACAATAGAAGTCAACACTTTGACTTCTCTAAATAAGAGCATAGATCATCTCTAAGAAGATGATACATGAAGTAGCTAAACTCAGTTGAAGACGTGCTGCTTCAACTGATTCTCCAAGGTGACTCCACCTATCATTGTATTGCACCTCATCATCATGTTGCACCTCACTGTGCTGCACCATGTTGCACCCGTCATCACTATGTTGCATCTCATCATGCTTCATTAATCATAAGTTATAACTGTACCCATCACTATTGTTGTTCCTTAAGGAACCAATTCCCTGGCTGTGGAGAAATTGTGCTTAAGGCATTAATGATTATTGTTTGTTGTCACTTATTTGTCACTTTATTGTTTGTTGTGTTCTCAAATGAAGGACCTGGAAAACTTGGTCTTTAACCCTTAATGCATGTATGACCAGAACATCTCAGAATGCCATTGGTTGCTAGATACAAATGATGAATGCAGAAAGCTTGAAGGGAAAGTTAAAGATAATATGCTGGTCTTTCACAAAAACTACTATCTGTAACTTAGAAGAATTATGAAAATGAGAACTGAATCATAGACAATATGCTGCTTAACACAGAAACTACTATCTGTGACTCTTGGAGAAGTTAAAGATAATATGTTAGTCTTTCACATAAACTATTATCTATAACTTAGAAAGGAAAGTGAAAACTTCAAGTATAAGAGCACTCTTTTAAAGAATTTTAACTTTATCTACATAAGCAAATAAAGACCTGCAGTTTCATTACTATACCTGAAAGAAGAAAACATAAGATGACACATAACAGAGAGGGTTGCAAAATTATACCCAATAATTCATGGAAATTTTTTATTCTTTCATTAATCAACAATTATATCAAGAATACAGTGGCCTAGTCTCTGGGTTCTCCAAAATTCGAACCCTTTCTTTGTAAATTTTCATCTTTTTATACATTGTGGAACAGTGGTTAATTTCTGAAACTACCCAAATTATTTAACCGTTTCTCTAATTATATGAAGTAAAACTATTACAAAATTTTACAGAGGGTAAAAGACACCTCAAAGAACATGAAATAACAGGAACATAACTGAGTTCAGAAGAGGACGATAATTGTTGGCTTGCTTTGTTAATCTGTTGCCGAATTCCTCTGTAAATGCCCTAATGATGTTTAATTCGTTTTAGCCATAATGAAATGTGTTTAGCTTGTGTAATCCTATGCTTACATATGTATCGGGCGTTTTGATTGGCCAAAATACAAAGAAAACATACCCGATTGTCTTCTTCTTCAGATTCGGCTCTAACCCTGATTTTCCACTTTACACAGCGAAATCAATGCGGACCTTTGCTTAATACGGAACTCAAAAAGAATTAATCTTGCTTTATAAATCTGTCAAATCCGCCCGTTCAATGCTCCGTTGACTTCCACCGCAAATTGCAATCGGCCCTTTCAAATGATGTATCACCACAAAACTTAACTTTACGCACCCTTAAGCCGCATATGCATAAATCCTTCATATTTGCGCTATTTCTATTATATACCTTTTATAATAGAAATATGCCATAAAAAATGCCTTTTTCGCCGATATAATGTTTGCGATGCAATATTTAAATCCCCGCCATTGATCTTCGCTTAGTGGATCTAACGGTCTACAAATATTTCAGGTGGGACATAAGCACGGAGAATACCTGCCCGAAATGAGCAATTTTCTCTCTCCACCCGGCTGCTACATGTCGAACAATAAGTGGAATCGGGTGAGCTCCACTAAAAACCGCTTACCACTTTGCATCCACCGAAATTCCGCCTTTTAGCTTAAAATCTGCCTTTTCATACGCCTTGCGGACCCACCAGAATTATAAAACACAATATATGGTTTTTCGGGTCCGTCATTGCAAATCGCAATCGACGGAACCCATATACATGTATATGAAGGGCTTTTTGATACAACGAACCCACCGAAATTATAAACACAATGAATATGTGTTTCGGGTCTGCCTATTGTGAATCACAATCAGCAATCGGTGAACGAACCAATACATATGCCTTCGACGCTTTACGGACCCGCCGGGATTTTAAATATAATATATATATTATGGGTCTAGATCTTTGACACTTTATAACTCGTTTCTTTTGTGATTCTGATACACAATATGTTTTGCGATATATATATACGTATACATTCATATAACCATTGGCTTAATCCTTGGCTATACCGGGGCCGATTCTTTTATTTTTACTTGTTCCTTTACAAAGAAAACATACCCGATATACCATTATTACTCCTTCCTTTTCTTTTTATCTATTTTTGAAATATTTTCAAGTGATTCTTGAATGAAACATGAATATTAAAGGTAACAAAAAATGCATGTTACAACAACTGTACTGTTGCACTATGTTGAGCTCTTCATTGCACTATGTTGCATCCAAATGCATGTTGCAATACCTCATCATCCTGCTACTGCAATACATTCTTGTTGTTGTTATATGTCCCTCTTTACCATGTTGTCCCATTGCTGCACCAATGTCCAGCAACACTGATCTACACCATGCTTATGCATCACTGCTCCTATGTGCACTATGCTGCATTGTACAACATGCTATGCATCTATTAGGCCCCTATACTACTAGTGTAACCCCGTCCCTCTTTACCATGTTGTCCCATTGCTGCACCAATGTCCAGCGACACTGATCTACACCATGCTTATGCATCACTGCTCCTATGTGCACTATGCTGCATTGTACAACATGCTATGCATCTGTTAGCCCCTATACTACTAGTGTAGGGGCCTAACAGCATCGTTGTTCCTATGTGCACTATGCTGCACTGTACAACATGTACTCACATTATACATCATGTACCTATTGCTGCTCAACAAACTGATCCAAAACAGGTCTAATCTTCGACCCAACACATGACACAACTGCTGCTCCAAGTTTATTGTACTGTTGTCCCTGGTTAGGGCATGTGCATGCTACAACAACCCTTAAATACCTACACAAACAATGTCCCTTTTGTTGCGGCCTAGTCTTGAAGAGGGGTTGGCCCCCTTGGCTGTTGTCCTTGACATAGATAGCCCCTAAACAGCTCCACGCTGCCCTCCAAAGAGAGTTAGGACCTACTGCCCACCTACAGCATTGTACGATGCCCTTCCTTCAAGAATTTTGCACCCAAGACACCTCCACGCAGGTTGAACCAGCCTTTCCTTGCCTCGGCCCTCTAGGGAGTTGTCTTGGCCTCCCCTCACAACGATTCAGCCCTCAAACATACCCTAGAAATAGCCCTAAAACACCACGTTGTTTTGTCCCTCTTTGTTGGTTAGGGCATCCTTTAGACATCTCTTTTCCAACATCTAAGGGCTGTCTCAAACAGCGTATCAATTAGGGAATGTAGGTTATGATAAGACGGTGTTTAGGGATAGTGGTTAGGCATGCTAGATCTCCCTTTGAACTACGGCCAAACCTTCACAAGTCTTGCGGCTAGGGCATCCTTCTTTTACTGCGAATAAGGTCTCCTTCTACACCTGCGTTTAGGGTTTCCTCCTCTTAGACTTCTCTTCCACTAAAACCCAAACCAAGTGGAGAGAAATCAAGAGTGAAGTGTGTCTAAATGACTATCAAGTCACCTCCTTTTATGCTAAAACGTTGAGCACATGTGGGGGTTATTTGGTTGTTGGCTGAGCTTGACGAATTGTTCCATAACACAAATAAATTCATATCTCCCTGAATACTTATCAAAATCGGATGATCTTTAGATCAATCCTACACCTCTCGACAAGAGGGATCCAAGAAAAATATCAGCTGCCATAAATAAGATGACCCACATGGAGTTTGGCCCTAGTTGCCAATTTTAACACTCCCTCTCAACTAGGGAGAACTCCATCCGCTAATCCATCTGCCAATTGTACTATCTTTGCTACAGTGCCCAGAACTGCTTTGCTTTGCTCTGCTCTGCTAAACCATGAAGAAAAAGAATTGATCGAGAATGTCTCATACCATTCTCTACTGAATTGAAGTCAGTCCCATATGAAGAGAGTGTGTCATACCACTCTTACTGATCCCAAATCAGCGCCAAGAGAGAGTGAGTTATATCACTCTTACTGACCCAAAGTCAGTTTCATTGATCCCAGATCAATATCACAAGAGAGTGTCTCAAACCACTCATACTAACCCGAAGTCAATTTCGTTGATCCCAGATCAATTTCAAGAGAGTGTCTCAAACCACTCATACTGATCCCAGATCAGTTCCAAGAGAGAGTGAGCTATATCACTCTTACTGACCCAAAGTCGATTCTAATTGATCCCAGATCAATGTTGGTCATCCTAGCATAGGGAGTACGATAGATACACGATGCGTCCATCGGTACTACAATGGTCCCTAACCCCATTTCCTTACTCATTGGGCAAATGAGAGGCACTTCCCATGAGTCCCAGACTGTCTGGGTAGGATGCCTCGACAGGAGAACGACTCATGCTATCCATAAGTTGCCACAGGGTATCACAGGGGAACGTTGAATCATTCACCCTGTACACAGCGCACCATTAGGGGAGGGTGAATCGCCCTATGGTCACTTGTTGCTCCAAAATGTACCCCAAGCCCCCCAAAGCTCTCAGAGCTCAATGCATGCATCATACAGGACCCTCATAAGAGGGTCACTCAACGACTACAAGTCATTCTGTAAAGTCACAAATTTGACCTTTTTTCGAGGCTTCAACAGAATGTCTGCGACCTGCACATCAATCCCAATGCGATGGAGCCTTCTTGCTCATCGATGTACCATATCCCAGATAGAGTGGTACCTGATGTCTATATGCTTGGAGCGATCATAACACATGGGATTCCTCAACAATCGAGTCCCCCTCTGGTTGTCACAGAAAATCACAGTGGTATCCATCATCTGTCAAACAGCTCACTGAGAAGCTTCTGCGACCAAGTAGCTTCACACGAGGTCATACTCGTAGCTATGTATTTGGTCTCAGCGGTGCTTATAGCAACCGACTTCTGCTTCCTGCTTATTCAGGATATCGAAGCAGAACCCAAAGAGAACCAGCACTTAGAAATGCTCTTGCAATCCTCCACACTGCCTGCCTAATCAACATCAGAATAATCATGTAGCTTCACATTTTCGGCGGTGTATCTCAATCCATGAGAGATTGTGCCCTGAAGATATCTCAAATAATTCTTGGAACCAATCTAGTGAGGTTGAACCAAATATGAGCCCAACATGCTAACTACAAAACATATATCCAGACGGAAGTTCACCAAGAACATCAATGCGAATGAATTTATGAAGCTCAAAGGCATTTCCCAAATCTGGTCTAGCATTACTACCACATAACTTCTGAAAGTTAAGCTCCATCAAGGTAGTCACGGGCTTGCAGTTCACCATCAACCCGACCTCCTCAGCCAACTGCGTTAGCCCTCCTAGCTTTTGCATGGCTCTGCATGAGGCTCCCTTTGCCTTCCTTAGCCTCTTCGCTACCTCTTCTTGGCTCATCCTTGATGACGCAGGCACTGCGTCACCCTTCTCTTGTTGCTACTCTGCTAGAAACAACTTCTGTCACCTCGGGACCACTGTTTTCTACTGCTATTGCTCCACTCGGCTGATGTCCTCAGTCCTCTTGTGATCTGCAATCACCCTCTAATACCATGTTGAAGTTTCGAAGTCTACTAGTTAGAAACCCTCCATGCACTATATTTGATTTATTCCTATCTACTTATTCTGTTACTTAACAAGTTATTTACAATGTAAATACTGAAAATAAACACTAGTGCATGCTCAACATATTACAGATCAACAATTGAAGGAAACAGAAACAATCACACCAAATGACACTGTTAATTTTGGACTAGTGTCCCCGGAAAAACCCAATGTGGGAAAACCGGTGCAACTATCTGAGGGTTTTCTTATTAAGCAATATCAGAGTACAATCTGGGTGCCAAATCTGGCCTACCCAACAGAGAATTTCCTTGGCATTAATACCTCTCAGTTTGAGACAAATTTCCTTGCTGAAACCCGGGATAATTCCTTCGGTAGCTCCTCAGCTCCAATCTGCCCCTGAAACCCCAACGTCTGCCTTTCTAGATTGCATCAGCCTGTCTCTGCCCAGCGCTGGCCCTGCATCACCTTGAATGGGTTTGCGTCAGCCTTAGGAGGCCCTGCATCAGCGTTCTGATCCTCTGCGTTACCAACGCTGGCCTCTCTGAAGCACTGCCCAGCTCTCGACTGCCTTTGCGTGAGCCGTGGCTGCTATTGCGTCACTCTCTCTGGCTCCTGTGCTACTCTCCTGACACTATCTCTGCCTCTCTGTCCCTCTGTACTCAATGCCCCTTAGCTGCAACTCCAATCACTGATTCTATCTCTCTTAGCAAACCCCGCTCTAGAGAATAGAATGACTGATCACTCTGGTGTCCTCTCCAAGTGACCTTCAAGCCTCCTCTTATACTTTTCTTGTTGACATATCAACGACCGAGATTAAGTCCCTGTTCAACGGCTAAGATTAGATCTGGCTTGATCCATGTCTTTTGGACTATTCTAACACAATTTCATATTAATCCACATTAATATTTTAATTTCCCTAAGTTTAGACTTAGGGACTCCATTAAAAATATTAATTATTTTAATATCTCCTGAACTGCTTAGAATCTGCCCAAACCCTTTCTAGGTATTGGAGATCTCATGTGCTCCAGCCTCTCCACCAAATTTTGTGGCTAGAGCACATCTGATGCTACCCCAAATCAATACAGTCATGATTAATGAAGCATGATGAGATGCAACATAGTGATGACGGGTGCAACATGGTGCAGCACAATGAGGTGCATCATGATGATGTGCAACACAATGATAGGTGATGGAGTCACCTTGGAGAATCAGTTGAAGCAACATGTATTCAATTGAGTTCAACTACCTCATGTATCATCTTCTTAGAGATGATCTATGCTCTTATTTAGATAAGTCAAAGTGTTGACTTCTGTTGTAAATGTACTCTCTCTCTCTCTCTCTCT
>Ga0181465_100602_pt1 | contig 14897 bp, 10 predicted proteins | sample InSIn3gowninarea_FD_119076 | JGI IMG/M metagenome (GOLD analysis project Ga0181465, IMG submission 119076) | Clean room microbial communities from NASA Spacecraft Assembly Facility at Jet Propulsion Laboratory, Pasadena, California, USA -... ... | reverse complement strand
TGTCACTTGCCTGCCAGAATAGGGGGCGTGCTGGCTTGTTCCCGCACGCAGCACAACAAAGACCAGTCAGCCTTTCACAAAGCAATGTCTCAGCAATCGTCTTTCATTCGATCGGGGCGATTGTTCACAAGGCTGCAATTGCTCGACAATCACGATGAAATATTCTCGTGTTGTCGTACTGGCCTAACGTCCCGTTCTCTGATGAAGATCACAAAGGCCGGGTGACTAACCAAATAGCGTGTGTCTGATCCCTTCCTGCCGACTCTCAAACGCTGTCGGCGCCTATGCATGTCCGACCTTTTTGTGTTCGTGCTCGCTGTTCAGTGGTCGTCTAACGGCGTCTAATTCCTGCAGCATCGGTATGTGTCATCTGCATATGGATAGTCTTCCTGTACCTGTGTACGTATACAATATCTAAATCTCGTCAAGCGTGTGCGCACGCGACCGTGTTAGATGTAGATCGCCAGATGCCGCGGCTCTCATTTAATCTACAATTTTATCTGGCTGCTATTCTCACGCGTGTCAATCATCTGTCAAGCGCAATGAAGCTAGAACTGGTGGTCCTTCCGTTTCATGATCCGCTGCCGTGCGTTCTCGGCCTTCTCCCTGAGACAGGCACTCGGCTCCTCCCCCCGGGTCCCTGCATCAGCCCTATGCTCCCCTTACATCCGTCGTTTGTGGACATTCGAATGAGTCAAACTATGTCCGAACTGCCTAGTATGTGACTCACAGACATGCTTCCATCTTGCATGAAGAACCTTAACGCACGAAAGAGATGAGTGTTCTATACAGAGGGGAATAGATCCAGATCATTGTCGTCCGTTACGCGTCAGAGCTCCCTTCGTAAATCAATCAGAGATCCGATTGACGTTGATTTAAGGAGGCCAAGATGACAGTGCGACCATAGTATATCTTCTTGTGTCCATTTTGTTCGGTATGCTGGAGAAATCTGTGTGGAGCAAGCGTTTTCTGGTAAGGCTGTAAGTGTCTTAGAGTAGTTGAGGTGAAGCAAGTTTAGAGCAGATGGTGTAGAGTAAACGTGCTAAGCCCGAATGATATCGAGCAAGTGCTTCAGAGAAAGGCTGGCGTAGCAACACCTCATCGCCGCGCTGGTGATCGAGATCGAGACCGAAGGTTGTTGTGGTCCGCCTGTGGATCCGTACGCATCTCGCGATCCGTCTCCGTCTTGATGCCACAATTGACAGCGCCGCCTGCTACATTAGCATCACGATTGACAGCATTCCAAGATACTCAAGTATACTCACTGATAGTGCCCAGCCCGGGCGGTACGACCATGAACAGGTTGGCCAGAACGTCGCCCCTCATACCTCTAGCGTTCTCCACCGCGATGTTATGTCTGCCGTTGACAGGCCTGCCCGAGTAGTCCGCCAGCACCAGCTCGTTTTCGACAAAGGTAAAGTCTCTGTTGCGTATCGAGGCACCTTCTTTGTTGACAAGGGTACCATATCCGTCCTGTTTGGCTACTAAGAGCCGCTCATGCTTGAGAGCATCCCGAAGCATTGGTAGTCGCGTACTCAGGCTGGTCTCGACGCGCGGGGAACTTGCAATTTTCGGAGCCTGCTTTGTGTCAGAAGTGTCTGAAGCCTCGTGCGGTCGAACATTGCAGACGCAGCACTTACTGTAGGTCCTGGCGCCTTCATAGGCATCCTAGCAAGCAGCAGGTCTGCCTGCACAGCCTGACTAGCCGCAATATGGGTCTCGAGTAGAACGCGGCCGAACGGATCCTGCTCCACCGACCGACGCAATGAGGATAAGAATCGGGGTAGCTTGACCAGACTGTCACGGTGCTGTTTGATGCTCGTCTCGATGAACTCTACGAGCGGCTTGTCGTTCACCTTCAGAGCTATGCGGTACAGGCTCTCGAGCAAATGCAACGTCTCCTCAGCAAAGACCGGGTACTCAGTACAAATCTTGTTAGAGGAAATGTTGCGCAGTTCTGTGTATTCGGTGTATGCGGCGAAGCAGTATAGTTCTGCTTCTTTGCGGAATAGATTGTGCGTGGCGTCAGTTGTGTGTAGAGAGTCATAGTGGTGTGGTGATTTATGTGAACGGTCTAATGTAGACGATGCCTTAGGCCAAGTGCTGATGTTGCCAGAAGCGTCCACCACCTGAAGTTCCGCTTTAGGGTTGAACGGATAATAGTCGTTGTACTCTAGATACTGTTTGAGGCGGAGCAGACAGCCGTGCCATAGCGTGCTGCCTAACCGATGTATTCTGACACGGTCAAGAGATATTGTGTGACCCTCAAGGATCTTTGCTAGCACGTGCGGCGGTATTCTCTCAAGGTGTCTATGTGGTATCATGTGCTCGTCTGGGCTCTCATCGGTGCCGAAAATAAGTATCATCGGTACTCTGACCTCCTCTCCGTTACTAGGTGGTCCGTTGGAGGTAGCCTCAGTAACAGGGGAACCTGTCGTAATAACCCCGCCGACATCCATAGGTTTCTAGTAGTTGACAAGTAGAAGGATACGAGTCCGGGTTGAGCAGATGTTTAAGTGACGAACTGATGACAAGATGTGTTGAAGTTAAACCCCTCATGCAGATATCCTACTGTTAGCTGCGGCTCGTCCCGGACGGCGGTGTTACAGCTCTAGAATCATATGCTGTTTATGTGAAAGGGGAGTCTGAAATATGTAAAACTTTCGAAATGAAGAGAACTGGTAAGAACTGGTAAGAACTGGTGAGAGTGGCTGATTATGGTCTTGCAAACGCATGATGCGGAGCTGACTGACAAACGAAAGAGGTTCCAAGGTTGTTCAAACTTGGCTATACGCACAGGCTCATTATTCCTTGTCACTCACAACAGAACCTATTGGGGACGACAATCTCCTGGAACGTCACTGTATGAACCAGTTACTTCTATGCTGTTATGAGCCGGTTCATTGAAGCGCAGTGCTTGTCAAGACGTTGTCTCGCATTAGTAGACGACGCAAGGCTGAAAGACGCCACCGGACCGCATCTGGCCCATGCTCGATGCACTCTATCTTAGCCATTAGGAGTATGGGTCACGCATCCCCGAGAAGAACATCACTCTAAATACCCAGGAACTACCGCATCCTTCCAAACATTTCCGCGCCCAAGCCGTCCCTCCCCTCATTCCTAGTAATCTGCTCCACCGCCTTGACTAACTCATACGTGATGCCATCACCCACCACACTATCCATCTTGTACTCCGGATGAGTGCGGACGAAATGCCTGATCCACTTCGCGCCCGTCCACAGCGTCCCATCTGCGCGCTTGCGGATGAGGTCCAGATACCGCGCAAGCTCGCATCGGGTCTCCACGTCGATATTGACGCTGTTGAGGTAGCTCTCAACAAGCGGTATTAGGCCTGGGAAGCCATCCGGGGACGAGGTTTGACCGTTAATGACCTCGTTGACAGACATGAGCTCGTACTCATCCTCCACAGGACCGAGGGGTGTTGGCGGTCGGCTCGTGGGGTTAGGCGTGGAAGCGCCAGACGCGCTGCCACTAGCTGCCCTCACTGGGCGCGAAGGGAATGGGTTTTTGCGGAAGTGGAACTTCTGGGTGTTGACGGCGTCGCGGATGTGAGCCGTCTCCATATTCTCAGTCACCCGTGGTATGGGGATGTAGAAATTGAGATCGAAGCTGAGAATTGCGCGTGTGATGAGGACGATGAAGACGGAGAATGCAGCGTTTTCGAAGTCGGTTATCTGGATCTCCATAGGCCTGAACTCGACCCGGTGGTGGAGGCTTGAACCGCATGTGCTGCCAGTTCGTTGACTGAAGATTTTCGAAGTGGTCGGTCTTGGTTAGGTCCAGCTCTTGCAAGTCCTCAGCGAATACTACTATCGGATCCCGGATGAAAAGATGAGCAAAATGGGTTGCTAGCAGATCATCCATGCCGCCATCGACAAGCCGTTGCTTCAGGTCTTGGTCGATGACTAGATCAGGGTCTAGGTACTCCTTTCGTAGCCGCGGATCTTGCGAGATATATGTTGAGTTTGACGCGTATCTCGATTTCGGTATCCGCCATCGATCGTTTTTCAGAGGCTGCACAAGCTTAGTCGTCGAAACTGATGGTGTTCAGCTATACAACATACCTTCTCTCCTAATTCCTCCACTGTGCGATCGTCCACAGCTCTACTGATCTGGTTCCACCGCACATCCGTATTCGCAAGAAAGCCCTTGTATACAGGCGTGGCAGCGGTCAAGGCGAGTAGAATCGGCCCGAGCGGGCTGAGTTGGTCATACATCTTGCGGCCTTCCTCGATGTTTTTCGCTTGGAAGGTGATCTGGAGACAGCAGCTTCCCATGCCAAAAGCCATCGCGTCCATATAGATGCAGTTGTCTTTGGCGGCTCCGTTACGAACATCATCGTCCTCTGGCCAATTGTGTAGATCATAGTTCACGGTCGGATCTTTCCACGGCCATGGTGTTTTTTCATCCTGGAAGACTGGAACGTTGATCTCCACTTTCCTGCCTCTTCGCGCCCGGATGTTCGCTGCTAGTGTGGGGAAACGGATATGGGGGTTCGCTATCTCGTCCGGTAGGAATTGCGATCGTAGTTTCTCGCCTGATGGAGGATAGTACGGAGTTATACAGTCTTTGTCGCCGAGCTGCGGGAATGTAGTGAGAGTAATGGGGTACTCGGTCGGATACATGTGTTCCTTAGCTATCCGTCGTCTGAGTTGTCTGTCAGCTCCACGATACCGACAGAAGCGCGTCGAGAGCACCGACCTCCGCTTCATGTTCGGTTCGACGTCCAAAAGATCCTTGAATCCTATCCCCCACGGCTTCCCAGGCGTGGCTTCCAGCATGAAGCGGCCGAACTCGGGATGAAAGACTGGAGCGGTGTCGCCATCTCTGCGCAGAGTTAGTCCAATCCCTTGTGCACAGAACTTGATGCATTGACTGACTTTGCCTCTCCCCTTTGCACGTCTTGTACACCTCCGCCTTGCTTCAGCAATTTCTCGTCTGTGGCCAGAGCCGTGAGGATATCCGCTTGTCGCAGCGATAGCCTGACCTTGCGGTGCTCGTCATCGTAGCAGACCACCAGGTACTCGATCTGCGCGCGAGGTCAGCGGGGCAGCGCAACTTTACTGGAAGGCTTACCAGACCTCATCTCCCCACAACAAAGCATCGCGCTCTTTCCCTTTCGCTCTTCGCCATATCGCGAGCAATTGCTACTTCGCCAGTGAGCCCATGATATCGTGTCTGCCCCGATGCGTCTGGTACTACCTCAATTCCCCACTCGCGCACTTGGCCAGCTGCCTTCTTCGCTCCTGGCCAGTCTAGTGGCGTTCCAAGCGCTCTACGTGAGTATCGGTTAGCGACATTTATGATGTGGTGAAGCTGGTCCTACAGCAAGCCCATCGTGCGCAATCAGCTGGTGCTCCGAAGCGGACGCGTATGTCTCCCTCCCAGCAGGCTCGCTGATTCAGTTGATGTGGTAACTTGCGCAACTGGGCGTCGACCTGCTACAGCCAGGCTTCTTGGCTCTCTATGCTAGATCAGGCGGCCTTGTGAGACTCTGCGTTGATATTGGTAATACCCGCGCGCTCAGGTTGTATAGCGTATGACGACTCCAGGTGGGAAGATGCGCCCTAGAGATGTGGTCTAGGATGTCATTTGGTCATACTGATTTTTGACGAGGGCCGATGGCCGATGGTGGGGCGGTAGCGTGAAGATGGCGCCATCCCACTTTGGGACGACATTTTGTTGCTTCTAACCTTGCAGTTCGTGTTCGAGTCGCTCACAACACAAGGCTGCGTACAACATGTAGGAACAATTGTAAAGGAGAGATTTCGACAGGGATGAGATTCTGTGACACGTGGGAAAGGCGTTGCAGTATAACTCGTTCCATGTTGTGGTCCGCATAACTGCATGAACGGCTGCAGGTCGACACACCACCATCTAGATGTGAATGAGCGGTAACTCGATGCATACTCGCACGTGCAACGGGTTGTAGCGGCGCTAGGCTGCATCAATCTGTGTCTACGGAGGCTGCCCCTTCAGAAGTCATGTCCGCTGAATCGTGGGCAGACACTACGGTGGGGCGAGGGCCCAGATCAGTACAACATAAACGGCAACAGCGCTGCAATCGGGCAGAGCGCAGCTGTCAAAAAGCCCTCAGACACCCCGATACGGACGGGAGGATGGCAGCATTTTGACAGCTTGCTTTGCTGATTGAGATCCCGTACATCGGACTGTGCGTAGCCGTGCCGGAAGAGAGGACATTACAGGACGATATTATTTGTAGAATCTTATGAGAAGTGTAGTGGACAATGGTTGTATGAGGTAGTATGACTGGCAGAAGTTTTGCGCCTTTTGTACAATTACAGGACAGGACCTGTCATGATACAAAATCAACCTAGAGAACAGCAACCCATACATGACCAATCCCCAATCATGCCAACAACAGTAGGCCTAGAAGCCTTGGTATCCACGTGCAAGATAACGACGGTGCGCAACGAATCGCGAAACGCACTATGCAAACGCCCGCTGTTAAGCACGAGCCCGTCAGAGCGACAAGAACGAAACACGAGTAGTACAACAGACAGTCCGAACAAGACATACGACATCGGAAGAAACCAGAAATGGGGGGGAATCGCTACCGAAAATGCCTCTAATAAGGCAGCAAAAATGCGGGCGCCCGCCAAAATGCAGCTCTTAAAGCCCGCCCAAACCCAACACGTACTCCAACAAATGCATGATCGAGTCCCCTAGTAGAGACATGAACATCGACCGCTCCACGTGATGCAACTTCTTACGCGTGGTCTGACAAAGCGGTGCTCCCCCGGTAAGGATTCTTTTTTCGACCAACTCCAGCCCTCCTCAGACGCGAACACATAAACAGATGCGCAAACAATCTCCATCCGTAATGTCATTAGAAACCAGTCCAATGCACTTCATATCTCCGTTGATTCTTAGTAGTTGTTATTGAAATTAATATCAGGCGACGAGCATCACATTAGGCTGCAGGGGAGCCTGGGCCTAAGGATTTTGGACGTAGATTCGAGCTGCCGGCAGCGCCTTTGTTCGTCCCCATCTTACGGGTCAACTTGGCATAGTCTGTATCGGGGTTAGCGTAGTATTTTGCTTTTATGTGGATTGAACCTACGTAGACCACAAGCATTGCACAGCGTACGAGCGCCATCTGGGCCTCTACGCCATTCGGGTGTTTCTGCGCGGTTGCAGCTGTGGCAGCGCCCAGGAGGTGCAGCTCGCTAGTGAGTTGTTAGTCGGGGGGATATACGCGGAAGCTAGTTCATTAGAAGAGGCTTACCCCGCGCCTTTTCTTGGGATCGGAGCCAGCGAAGCCACCGCCTCGACTATCGTCCTGATACCCGTTCTGCTCGTCTTGCTCCCGGCCATCTGGCGCCTTGAAACGCTGGTCCTGCGCTTGCTCTGCCAAGGCCGCTTGTTGAGTAAGAACAACATCGCGTATACGTGCTAGTGAGTCTTGTATCCGCTGTTGCTTCTGCATCAACTCCTCTACTTCGGTGACTTTGGGCAGCGAGCCCGTCACAGGCCCGGAGCGGTGTGTCTGATGAGCACTACGTCCATAATGGCGCGCAAACTCGAGCAGTAGTCCGCTTCCCTCAGCAATCTAATGCATCATGAGTATCCAATAATCGTCTCAGCCGGAGTGCATGACTTACCTCGTTGAGCGATGCCTCCAAGTCGAAGTTGTCGAGATGGCGTTTGACCGACTCGCCATAAGCGAGCCCAGAAGGCCTACCACTCCTTCTGCTGTCTTCTGCCCTGCTGAAATCGGTTCCATTTGGTGTCCAATTGGGTTGCTGGTACCTTGGCGGGGCATACGCCGTCGAAGGGGAATAAACCGGACCTGGGCCTGGCGGTAGCGGGGCAGGAGACTGATACTGGGAAGAGTAGGCATAGCCGTAGCCGAACGGTTGATGTATCTGACCCTGACTGTAGCTAGGGGACGTCTGTTGACGAGACGAGTAGCTAGAGGCTGATCTGGTTGAATTGACAGGCGACTGAGGTGTCCTCAGGGGTTGCAGAGTAGATAACCGCGGGTTGCGAGGGCTTGAGAAAGACGGTCTCGGCAACTGCTCCGGCTGATAAGATGGTTGCGGCGCAGGCACGCTTGGTGGAGGAGGGTGTTGATGCTGCCCCATGTAAGGACTACGGGCGGCAGGTTGTGCTTGAGGATGTGGAGTTCCCCTGGTCTGCCCTTCCACCGCGTGTGGCCTATGGTCTGTGTATGCGGGTAATGAAGCTGGCTGTTGCGGCTGGTAATGCGAAGAGTGGTTCGCTGGAGGTGGAGGATGAACAGGGTATGGTAGAGGTTGGTCGGTAGCTAGGGCCTCGTGAATGGACGGTAGAGACTGTCTAGGTGGTGCCTGCGGCCTGTGCTCCTTCTCATCTCCAGACGTCCGGCGCGACTCCGGTGGTGATATTATGACGGGTTGTCCGCCGGCCACTGGGTTGGCACTTGAAACCGAATGGCTATACGGCGGCGGGGGGCCGGAGTAGGGAAACGGCGGACTGGGCATGGCCGCGGCGGTATGCTTACGCTGGTACTCTGCCTCTTCTCTTTTGATCTTCTCAATGTCCAGGTAATTAATAGATGGTAGCGCGGCACTACGTTTCAGTCAGACCACCGCTGTCCATGTACCAATGCGAACGATAGGTTCGCAGAAAGCGACAAACACGGACGTACCTTTGCCGACTGCTGGCATCCACAGTTTCCATGGCTGGCGTGGGAACCACGATACCACACCAGACTCAATTTTCCAGTGGCGCCGCGATGCACACGATCGTGCGGTATGCCGCTGCCCGCTCCCGTCACAGTGACCAGCTTTGTCGCGGATAACGCGCGCCCGCGTGTGGCCTTCCAAATGCGAGAGTTTTGAAGCGCACGCTCAACCTCTGTCCACACGATTCCTTCCACACCAGGCGGAGATGCGTGGCTTGTCCGTCGGTCGTGAATACGCGACTAAAGGATGGGCCGGATAGGTAGAGCGTTGGTCGGAGGACGACGGATAAGGTTGTTTGGTGGTTAGACGCAACGATAGAGGGACTGCTCAGTCGTGGGTAAGTTGTGTGCGTTTTAGATCGGTGCGAGACGACAGCAAGGGCAGACTAGTCCATGCAGACAGATGCTGAGATAAGGGCCGTTGGCGCGGGTGGAATGTCAACAGGTCCCGTGATCGTGGGGGAGACGGGCGTGTTGGAGGACAGATGGAAAGCGACGATTACAAGTGGTGACGGAGAAGCTGCATGGTAGCAGCAAAGAAAGTGAAGAGAGTGTGCGCGTGAGAGGGGAAACGGAGAGTGCCAGGCAAGGGCTTTGACGCTTGCGATGGGATGGACAAGGGTGAGATCGGAGATGGACTCAGATGGCAGTGCAGGGCTGCCTGGGCATACCTAGGACAATTCGACAAAGAAGGGCAGCTCTCAGGCGCGGGCTAGGAGTGCAAGCGATGCGGCCCCAGACCGCGAGGCGGCAGATATCTCAGCGAGATTCTGATCGGATCTGGCTAGTTGACAAGGGTGTGGAGCAGCAAGTGCCGTGGATGCCACGCAATAATCAATGCGGATGGCTCAGGCAGCCCGTCCGGTAGCGAGCAAGGACCGGATCAACGACTCATCACTGCTAGCTTAAGCCCCGGCCTCAGCGACACAGCGATCGATCGACACAACGCCGCGGGCGCTGCGGGGGTCAGGACTGGATGGGGGATGGATGGGGGCAGGAACACGTGAAGTTGCATGTCAGCGCCGTCGAGGCTCCACCCGCTGCTGAGTGCTCGCCGTTGGTAACGAGCTCTGATGGTCCCTTTTTCTCGTTCTGTTGTGGGCTCATCGTGATGCAGACGACTGCTCGTCGCCCATTGGCTGTGCACAGCTGCAAAGCACCGGTGGGCGCATCCCGTTTAGCGCACTGTAAGCTGCGATCGTTCGATAGCCGTTTTCTGGATGGCTCGCCACGGGAGACAACGGTGAAACGGGCAAGATCGGCTGGCTGGGATCTTGGTTCATCGATTGGGCGTCATGTCATCTGGACCCATGGAATCCCGAAGGAATCAAGTGACAGGGTCTCCATGAGGATTAAACGAGATCAGATCCAGCCCTCTACCAGGGAATTGCCAACGGTTGGCGCGGCATGCTTCCTCATTTCTTGCTTCTTGCTGACCGTGTCTCGCAGTGAGACCATGCCTTGCATCCACCCGTGTCCCTGACCGAAATTCAGACCTTGAGGAAGCTCCGGTCGTGAGGATATGATGGCGAAGGTCTCAGTAGCTGTCTGATCCTGCGGTCCTAGCCCCCGGCGTGTCAGTGCCAACATCACGCCACTGCTGCACTTGCTCTGTGCTGCGTTCCCGCCGTGCTCCGACATGCCGGTCACAAAGAGCAGCGGTTTGGCCTTGTATCACTGTCAGAAGTCGGCGGGTGTCAGATCTATCATCGCAGACAGTCTCGTGCCACCGCCGATGTATGCTCGGTTTGCGGCGCACTTGCGATAGTCAACCACAAGATTCGCTCAGCTTGCCCAGCTGGCACCTAGTAAGGGGAACTGCCACGTGCTGGTAGCGCATCTCGATGAAAGGAGCTGGACGCTAAAAGCTCGCGCCATTTTTTGCAGCTGTCAGACTCAAAGGGGCTTGGTAGGGTTCCTCCTGTCTGGAGCAGTGGTACGGAATGGAAAGATTTGCTGTAAAGGCATGCTCTATCGGATCACCATTTCGTTTTCTCCTTTCAACTCAGGTTCAGTTAAGACGCTGCTACCGTTGATGCTGGGCAGGAGCCGTTTCCTCAATCCTTCCAGCCCTCTATGACGAGCACTCCCTTGACGCTCGCCGGGTTCCCCATGCTATTGGCTCAGGAGCTGCAGTCGCTAAACCCTTCCGTACTGGACCATCTCCGCATTCCGGTTGAATCAGATAACGCGCTGCGCGTCTCATTGGATGGTGGTGGGCGGCTGAAGAGGCTTTCAACGGCGAACTGAAGAGGAAGCTTCGAATTTCCGATACACAGCGCCGACGTCAAGCCCTTCATCAAACTGTTCAGCAGAGATTGTTCTCGTACGGGTCCTACCGTTCGATCGCCACACAGCAGCAGGGAACACCCATCGCCAACTCCGTCAGTGAGCGGCAGGGCCGATTACATTCTGAGGAGCGCGTCAGTAACGTAATGTTTGGGTCGCTCGCGATGTCCGACAAACGCTAATCGCCCCCATGCCAGCGCCATGGTACAAGTAGTACAACACGCTTCAAACGGCTTTGCGCTACGGGAAGCCAACCTCTTGTGGACTGTTTACGTCATCAAGAACTGCCCACAATGTCTATCATCGCCAGAGTCAATAATTCTTTTAAAGAACCGCGTCATGGTTGGCTTACAGCTGTCAAATTTCCAACCGTGAGTAATTTGCTTTGTGACAGGGAGTAAGATCATGTTCCTAACATGGTTGACCTCTTCGGTAACTTCCGGTCGCACGGTGAGATTTGGTCGATTGTCATGCAGCTCTACGCCTCCCAAGCTTTTCGTCCAGCGGTATTGCCCCTTCGTCAGACATTCCACGTTCCACGACGCAGGTTTGCAACAGCCAAGAGCGTTGGAATCTCTCGGCCTCGTAGTTCAGACCGCCACTCTCATACTCCCCACGGCGTGGTCCGCTTGTCAGGAGTCCAGATTTGAACAGCTAGAGTTCCGGACCTGCAGCGATTGAGCAACCTTATCTGAAGAAGCTTAATATTGTTTTATCGTCGTGTCTGCTGCGGAACGACACACGGCCAGACTCGGTTACTTGGCTTCAACCTCATTTGATCTCTTTTGAGAGGCTCTGTCAGGCAGCATCTTCATACTTGAAGCTGAAGCGCGTCGCAAGCGCGTCATTGGACCAGAGACTCCACTGTCGGGTCTTGTACAATGATGACAGAGACGTCGAGAGCTCATATGCCCGTGGAGGAGCTCTAAAGCTTTATGTGCTATCAGGCTGCCAGTGCAGTAGGCCATTGTCCTGCGAGAACCCGAACGCCTCAGCAACGCTGGAGCCACATGCTTTTCATTAGTACCAGGGATGTTCCCCTTCTTGTCCACATGGGTATCTCCCTGCAGCGCATCAAGTCGAAGCCAGACGTACAATACGTACGCAGTGGGTCAGGTTAGTACGGTATGACCGCTTCGCATAGTGTATCCTGCTGTGCTGTTGCATGCTCTAGTCACGTCCACGTTGTATGTGGTGTCGTATATTGTTGTCGGTACGGCATTTCCGGTGGGGCCGACACCCCTTGAAAAGTCCCGCCTACTTTCCAGGCATCATCAAGTACAGCGAGCACTGACGCACAACACGAGTGAATGCTTTGGTTCAGCCTCTGTGGCTTCGGACAAATACCCTGAGTCTCCAGGGTTCGGGTGTGGCTTTGTACCATTACCACTACGCGAATGCCTGGCTTGAGGGAAGGATTTCGAGGCACGACCGGCGTCGATTGCTAGGACAGCAGCAAGGATTCTGTATCTCGAACTTCCTCATCTAGCGCAGTTGGATCTGGATTCCCTGCTGCGAATCTTTTCGTATCGGCACGTCGTGGCAGAGGCGCCGTCCACCCGTTCCAAAATTCACCTAAGACATTTGGAAACCGACGTCGCCCACGATGAAGGCCGCTGCCGCCCGCGTAGTGAGCCGAAGCCCGGTCATTTCATCTGAAGCAATGCTCTCTTCAGATTGCGCAAGCTGGCACAGAACAAGGACTTGTCCGGGTGAGGATGTCCAAGTTCCGAAACTGAGCTGAAGCTCGAGGCAATGTAGTACATGGTAGGTGCATACAGAAACCGCCGCAACACGCCTTAAGTTCGCTTGTGCTCTTCGATGAAGCTTCTCTGAGCCTTGTGTCTCTGGACTACTCAGAATGGGCGAAAGTCGACTTACAACGCTTTCATACTCTCCGGTAAGGTGTTACAGCTCATTGACAATAGATGGTGATCTCAACATGCTACGGTTAAACCAAGTAGGACAACAAGGTGGGGGGACATGCGTGTGCAATCCGACGGCCGGTGGCCTTTCGTTGCAAAGCTACTGTTTCGTCCCATTTCCTTCTCTCCTCATGCTCCGCAGCAGCTGACCCCTCAATCTCCGTTTCGTTCGTCTTCCGTTAGCACAAGCCCTCCTATCACCACAGCGTTTCATCTTCCACGGTCGTCCTTCTCTAGTACCGACCAAGCTTACCATCTGGAGCAATTACATGCTTTGTAGCTGTTCTGATGGTTGTCCGCTCCAAATTCGTGAATGCTACAGGCTGTAACCCCCCTGAACTGTGGTCAAAAGTCGATCAAGCTTTCATGTACTGCATCTCAGTTTCACCCGCAAGTGATTGCGGAAAAGACCGGGGCAAGAGACCAATCCATCAGCCATGGCGAAAGCTCCGTCTGGCAGTCTCGCTACGAAGCACTTTGTCTCTAATCCAAACTTTCTAGAACCAACAGCCTGAGTTTAGCGAACAAAAATTCCACCGGATCGACGATCAAACGGGCTCTCAAGGGAGAACTTTATGTTTCTAGCATTTGACGAGATACTCACTATCGTGAACTGCTTGATAATCTTGCCGTTCGGTCAGAATCCTAGCTTGCCGCTGGTGCAATTCAAGAGCAGAGCCACGGACCTTTGCTTTATTCTCGCAGAGCACACCGCCTGTCAATGAGAGCGCTGCTCTTCATATCCGCTCCCTTTCCAAATTGAGCGGTCGTTGTGTGTCATAGCACTAAAAATACCAATACACATAGCGCATCTAGGGCGACAAGTGCTTCCAATTTTGTAGATACATGCGAAGCCATCGATTCTCTTTACAAAATTTTCGAAATCTAGTCTCCTCTTAGAAGGAGTCCTCACAACTCAGATTAACGTTGCAAGGTTGTCGGTTCCAAGGGAGTGGTAGCGCAATATTCGGTCGAAGTTCTTCAGATTGTCTGTTCGAGTAGAGTTTAGAGGCTCACGTGGTCAACCTCTTATACGGCAAGCTCGCAGCGGAAAGGAACGAGCCATGCTACGGCCGCTACCCGAAGAGGCGTAAAGTCTAGAGTCGAACAACCCGCTCCAGACTCGAAGTTGAGGGTGATCGACCTGCCGGTTGCTCAACACTACCTAGTGTAACTAAACATGTGTATCAATGAAGCAGTCTGGTCAAGCCTTCGTGTGTATCATCTGGTATGTGTGCCGTACAATGCATCCCATCTTTCTTTTGGTGGTGCCCCACGGCCCTGTTACCCGTGTTCGGTGTAAGCTTACCGCTAGGTCGGTATTGAAACCAAAGTGGCCTGATGTCGAGCACATCGCAACGTCCCCCATGCTTTCAGCTGCGGTTCAGCCAACTCTCAGCGCCCTCAAGCGACCAAGGCTCCAATGAACTTCAACCGGCGTGAGAAACCCCAGAATTTGATCGCTCGCAACCGAATCTCCTATTCAGTCTGACCGAACTCCTGGGAACCGTGAGCCGCCGCTCGGTCGTGCCCGCCCTGCAGGATCACTCCATGAGACAGTGCGCCTGTTCCATGTCATATGTGACCAAACCACTACTCTACGATTCTTTGGGTGAGCCTCGTCAACTTCCTTTTCAGTCCCCTTGTATTGCCTGTTTCCGCCGCGCGCGTTCTGCGTATGCGCCGGCAGACGGGGCTCCGTGTTACCCCTCTCCAGATTGCGACACGATGGCCACAGGCGGCAAATTGCAACTCGACGAGGTCTTCGTACGTGCTGCTTGTCGACGCTGCTTTCGAGTCAACCGAAAACATCATCTTCTCATGCTGACCTGGTATACAGAGTTCTCAGGACCAACCTTTAAAATCAGACATGCAAAGCACCGGTGGGCGCATCCCGTTTAGCGCACTGTAAGCTGCGATCGTTCGATAGCCGTTTTCTGGATGGCTCGCCACGGGAGACAACGGTGAAACGG
>Ga0181465_100239_pt2 | contig 14902 bp, 19 predicted proteins | sample InSIn3gowninarea_FD_119076 | JGI IMG/M metagenome (GOLD analysis project Ga0181465, IMG submission 119076) | Clean room microbial communities from NASA Spacecraft Assembly Facility at Jet Propulsion Laboratory, Pasadena, California, USA -... ... | reverse complement strand
GTATGCAAGCCATGGCCAGACAGATGACGATATTGCCTTTATGTCGAAATAATAAACTAATACATGTGAAGGCATCGATATTCGTTTATTATTTTAAACATCTGCCACCTTTCCCACTCCCCGCTTGCGGTGCATCCCTCAACCTTGACAGTAGTCGTGATAGGTTCAAGGTTTCCTATTAAACTACCTAGACTAGTAAACCCTAGCCGTAACTTTGAGGCGCTCACGAAAGTTCTGCATCAAGTCGCGAACAGGTCAACGTCTATCAATCTTATTTTCTTTAAAGCTGCCTTGGGGCTTCTCATGGCGCAACGCCTCATGTCAAATCCAAACTGAGCTTCCAGCCCGTGTCTAGAAGCATTCAATGCCGCATAGGGAATCACCATTTTTTCTCGCACGAGCCAGAATATTGCTCGTTCAGTCATGTTCCCTTAGAGCGATCATCCGGTCTTAAACTCAATTGTAGGCATTTTCCCTGTTTCCTCGACCAGCCTCTGTAGCAATGAGTTGGATGTTACGCATTGCTACGTACTCAGGTACGGTATACTGAAGTGGCATATCAAGTAAGGCTGCGGGGTTTATGCGAACCATAAAGCATAATTTACTGCAGGTGCACGCAGTAGTAAGAGTACTATGGCCTAGAATGGTCAAAAATAAACAAACCACGACGCGGTTCGTGATGTTGACTTGAAGCGATGTACATGTTCAAGTAAGTAGGTACCTACATATTGATACGCAACCACCTTTGAACGGCAACACCATCTTCTACATGGATAGCATCAATTGCCGTCATCATCAATGAGTCAAAGTATGTATCCGTACTTTCGATTGGCGTCCAGGTCCGCAAAGACTCCCGCATAAACCGAGTCTTTCATCTCATTTCGCTGCCATGGTTATCCTTGACCAGGGTCTTGAACTGACCTGGTCTGGCAGTGGGGAAGCATATTTTAGTGCGTTTGAAGCACCTTCTTCTTCTCTTCCACCTTTTTGTAAGAGATGGTCAGATGCGATGTTCGATCAGATCTGTGGTTGGACTGGGCAGCTAACTTACCGGCGATCGATCCAGACCGCGTCCAAAAATAAAAAAATAAAATATGATAGTTTGTAGTAAGGTTTGCATGTCTGGTTCTCTGCTCTGTGTGGTTGATACGAGTTGCATTGGTTCCTAGACTATCGTTGGGCGTCTTGACCAATCGCCACGCTGTTGTTCAAGTCCTCCACAGACACGTCAGACATAAGCCTCACATCTCAATGTCGCTTCGACGCACTGCTTGGACATGACCTCTCCTGGGGCCATCGTAGTTCATCTAGTTCATGTATGTATCCTGCGGGTGTAAGGGGCTTGCTTTACTGTTAGTTAGTTGCATTGCAGCCGTGGACGTGGACGTGTTGTTTGTGTGTGTATTGATATGCTAAGCGAACATAAGTTATCACATACAGCAAAGTTATCGCTCCAAAAAGGACATAATTTCCAAAGAAAATAGTGTACATGACCTCGGATTGTCAAGTTGCAAATATCCTCATAGTTTGCCAATGGCAAGTAAATAATTCGTTGTATCTAATATAAACATTGAGATTCAAATCGACGGTACAGGGTAAATCAAGTGCCAAAATTCCAGCTTCCTATTGTCATCTATCGTGTGTGAGTGATGTCAATCTGTCAATGCCACTTTTAAAATTGTCCACTCATGCCTCTGAGTCGCTCGTCCAGTTTCCCTTGGTCCCTGTTTTGTCAGTCAGGTTCTTCCTGGTTAAAAAACCTACCCATGTACTCATTGAGGCTGTCACAAGCTTCGCTGCCAGAAGGAAATCAGGGTCCAAATTATAGAAGCCCAAGGTCTGTGCAAGTGTCTCTAGCTGGATTTTCTAAATCTAGGACATATACATCTTATCGGCCAGACAAGACGGTGTCGTCTTACAGAATGATGTCTGATTGTGATGATATGTGCCTCTTCTTATTGGCGCCTAGACATGATGACGATTACAATACAACTGTTCTAAATGGCAACAACCCAAACATGCCTCCAATGATCCCCAACGCCATGCCTTTGTATCTATATCATTTCTGAGGCCTTCAGATATGTGCTGGTAGTTCAGCTCTCACATTGTAGCCTTGCAATGTCTGTCCATGAAGCTCCTGTGGCGGTTGAGAGTGTAACTCTTTCACGCCATACGTATAATGAGACTGCTGCCAAGATGCGTCCATGCCCGGTCCATAATATGTAGGTGGGAACTGCTTCTCCTGCTCGATAGCTTTCTTATTCCTGCGCATCCTCCATAGGAGGTATACGACTGCCACAGCTAGGACAGCACCAGCACCGATACCAGCACCAATTCCTGCCTTTGCGCCGATGGACATTCCTGGTGTGCCCTCAGTAGATGTTGTCGAATCAGGTGCATGACTTGACGATGAAGATGCTTCGCTGGCCGTAGTGATAGACGCTGATGTTGTATAGGTGACCAGAGACGACGTGTCTGAAGTAGCGGATGCAGCTGTGGTCGTGGATTCGCCGATGAAGACTGTACCAACAACGGCATACTCAGTTGCTTTTCGATCCCACGTCGCCCAAACCTCTGGGTTAGACGGAAGAACATTAAATCTCCCAACACCACTGTTACAGCAGTTTGGATTGTGGTCACAACAAAACGAGGCATCGCTACCCGTGACGTTAGAGCAGGAGATCAAGTCAGTTCCTCCCCTGTCCGCACCTTTTATCATTAGCATAGCCACTTAGTCGTACTCAAAGAAGAGCGCCATTTACCCAGACAAAACATAGCGCACTCTGGCGACGCCCAGTTCTTATCTGTACAGGAACCTCTTAAGGTATTCCCGTCTGCCCCGATGCACAACCTGTTGGACAGGCATGTTGTGCCCAGCCCTCCAGAACAGCAGACGCTTTCCTTCGCCTGGGGATCGCAAGGAAAGTCGTTAGCCTCATCACCGTTAGGATAATAGCACTTGCTGGCAGCAAGGCACGTTGAAAGAAAGTAAAGAAACAACACAGCGATGAGCCTTTTCATCGTGATCAATGCACTGCAAGGTGTTCTGGAGGAATTCTGTGTGGTATGTACCGTAAACTACGGGAAAACAGGAGGCAGAGCGAGCAAAGCGAAGTACGGAGTTTGAGGGAGGACATAGAGGATAAGATCTTCCAACCACTATGCGTGTTGGTTCCGCTCATATATTTGTTTCGTGCAAGGCAACGTGAGCTGCATGAAGCCGCGCGGGTATCACCATCGTTGCAAGGGACGAAAAGGCGAGAAACTCGCCATAAACCCAAGATACGGATACAGAAGAGAGCTGTCACTCGCCATCATCAAGGACAAAGTGCGAATTCTAGCGACGACAGACATGTTGTTGGTAGCAGAAGTCTACATCAGGTAAGATGGCGACATGTGAGTGGTGTGTTGGTTGACAATATTTGAAGTTGTTCAACGTCCAGTATCGGGCGGTAAGAGGACGTTGATAATTGGCTGAGATGATGTGGCAGTAGGGTTAAAGAAAAATCGAGACTCAGCTAAGGCTGCCATAAAGATTGTGACATGCTATCCTGGGCTTTAATGCCTAGACCTGTCTGAGCTATTTTATCAATAGACTTCTCCATCCTGGTTATTTTTCGGACCGCCTGCCAGGGTCCCCAGGCTGCTGTTCTTAATGGGTGACGGGGTTGGAATGTCTTATTATTAGACAGACAGCTCTCGATTAATTGCATTTTCTTGTTCTGGCTCCCTTGACCTGTAAACAATACAGGCCACGATGTTATTAGCAACAGCAACTCACAGAAAATATGCGTATATTCTTCTGGCCGCTGTTGTGATCTGTATGCTTCTGGCGGGCAACTACGCATATAATGGTCGTATAAGTCGTAAGCGCCTATTTCCAACTGATGCAAGTAAATGTTGACCAGAGAAATAGAAAATAGCACAACTCAAGGACCGAAACCCACGGCTGCATATGCACCAAAAGCAGAGCCGTTTCCTCACAAAATCTGGCAGAGCTGGAAAGATGATTCGGAAAACCCCACAGAGCGGACAGTCGGCTTTCCACATCAATGGCGTGTTGTCAATCCTGGCTGGCGATATGAGCGCATTACCGATGCCAACAACGACGCTTACGTTCTTGATCGCTTCGACACAAATATTTCGGATATCTTCACAGGCCTGAAAGATCCTATCCTCAAAGCCGATTTCTTGAGATACCTTATTCTGCTGCGCGAAGGTGGTGTATGGGCAGACATTGATGTATACCCACACCAGCCCGTTTCAAAATGGATACCCAAGCAATACCAAGGCTCAGTGAATCTGGTCGTCGGGATAGAGAACGACCATCACAAGAAGCCAATTTGGCCCGGTTCCCCGTACTCTGTACAGCTATGCCAGTACTCAGTGTTGGCAAAGCCAAACCACCCAGCTATAAGAACAGTTGTCAATCAGGTGGCAGGCGATCTCAAGAATTTATTTGCGTCTAAGAAGCCAGGTGATGCTGTATCATTCGAAGAGGTCATGAGCACAACTGGACCTTTTGCATTTACGAAAGTCCTTATGGACTACTTCAAAGAGATGACGGGCACGGAACATACTGGCGATGAACTAGACAGTTTACCGGAACCTAGACTAATTGGGGATGTGCTAGTCTTACCAAAAGATAGTTTTGGGTGGCTGCCGCATGAGAATACTCATGAGAAAGGTGATCCGAGTGTTCTAGTTGAGCATCTTTTCATCGGATCTTGGCGCGATAGTCACCAGGGTTGAAATGCAAGGGAATTAGTAATAAATTTGAATTCATGAGTTGTAGCGTTTATTATCGAACATTATTCACATGCAGACAAGGTAGAATTGTCAGCGGACTGTCTATCCGTAAAACTTGTTGGGGCTACTTCACAGCGAGATTATACTCGGCAGAACGGTTGAAAGCAACCAAAGACGCAACGAAGTTGAGGAAAGCATTGTATGTGACTGAGGTAAGTACTATGGAAGCCTTACAGTTTGCTGTAGAGGCCATACTATCTGCATTGGAAAGCTCCAATACCTAGCAACGCAGGAGAGCTTCATTTTTCACGCAGGCGAACCTTAAATGAAGTTACTTTTCAACATACGGTTCCCTTTTAGATCTGAATTCCATACATTTCGCACGACTCTAGTTGAGGTGGAATAAAGCTCTGACTTGATACTGAGCTCAGTACCACCAACACCAAAGATACGCGCAGTCACATGACCATTTCTAGATTCCTCCATCCTTGGAAGAGTAAGAAAGTCTGATTTCCAATCGCTATCCGTCGCATACATAAACACCACACTCCCATCTGACATTGTCAAATCAACTCCGGCAAAATGGCAGACTCATCTACAGAACCTCAAGCACCTGTTGCTGTATTCAAGAAGAGAGGCGCAAAAGGCAAAGCAAATATTCGAAAACGACCTGCGACGCCACCTCCAGCCGATAGCGACGACAGCGACTACTCATCATCAGAAGACGAATCTGGACAGCGCGTTAAGCGGCGCAAAAAGACCGCCACCGTCACAGCATCTTCCAAGGATCTAGCATCGAGCAAGAAGGATTTTTCAGCCACGATTTACTCGGCGGATCGCAATGTACCCATTACAAGTACAAACGACGCGACGAAGCATAGCAACTGGTATGATGAAAAGGAGGACGATCTCTCGGCAAAGAATCTCTTAGGATCAACAAGAGCTTCCGCAAAGGATTCACAACCGGATGGAACATATAAAGGGCTCGCGAATCAAACATCATTCATTCAGAAAAACCCCGATGCGCCCCAAAGAGCGAAGGGTCCTGTTAAGGCACCCACAAATATTCGAACCATCACAGTCATGGACTTCAAACCCGATATCTGCAAAGATTACAAGAAGACCGGTCACTGTGGCTTTGGAGACAGTTGCATATTCCTCCACGATCGAACAGACGTCAAACAAGGCTGGCAGCTCGACAAGGAGTGGGAGGAAGTCACAAAGGGCAAGAAGAACTTGGGCGGCACCATCATTGCGAGCGCCAACCGCGACAAAAAGGAGCAAGCCCCCGAGGATGAAGCAGAGATAGCGATGCTGGAGAAAATCCCGTTCGCGTGCATCATCTGCGAGGGGCCCTACAGAGAGCCTATTGTGACAAGATGTGGGCATTACTTTTGCGAGCCATGTGCTCTGAAGAGATACAGAAAGGACCCGACTTGTGCATCATGTGGAGCTGGCACGAATGGAGTGTTCAACTCAGCCAAGAAGCTGAAGAAACTATTAGAGAAGAAGAGGGAACGTGAAGAGAAGAAGAAAAAGGCAGAGGAAGAGGCTGACGAGGAATGAGTTGATAGACATGCGCAGGCGAAGAAAAGAAGAGATACCACGATATTCCAATAGAGCACTTGATCAGTATATAAGAAATAACACTTGTTGATGATGCATTTGCCCTCCTCATGACTCGAGCACCAGACTCTTATCAAGAGAGGCTCATGGTACAGTACACACGTGAATAGAGCTTCCAGAAAATGACGTGCATTCCGATAAGATAAGACTGCTGCAAGACCCATTCCACGAAGCTTCAAAGCAATGCTACTGGCTAACCCCCACGTCACAGCCAATGAGGGGTCCAGGCACACACACCTCCACCTTCATGTGATCGCCTCATCAGTGACAGTGAGCGGCTGCTCTAACTGGGTATTACTCAGGCAAGGTACTTTCACCCAAGTACTTGTCGTCGCCTGGTCTCTATCAGTCATCTTCGTTACTTCAGGCAGAAGGACGAGGGAAATACTCCAAACCTCTACTCTGCTACAACTCAAACTATACTTGTCAACTTACATCTCGCAAGCTTGCACAGAAACCCAGCCCCGCATCCTCCAAGAAGTACAACATACAACTCCTACAACAAAGCCTATCTTCTTTCCTTCTACAGAAACAACTGCAAACCCCGAAACGAAGAGACCAACGCCGAAGCCATCATGAATTACATCTACTCGACAGTCAACACCCTTCGGGATCGCTATACCCCCGTCTCCCACAAGTCAACCTTCCGCCAGACCGGTCAAATCACACCCGAAGAGTTCCTCGCCGCGGGCGACTATCTTGTTTATAAGTTCCCGACCTGGTCCTGGGGTGATGCCGATTCCCCTGAACGTCGAGTCAGCCATCTGCCTCCTGGCAAGCAGTTCCTGGTAACACGAAATGTCCCTTGTCATCGCCGTTTGAACGACGACTTTGCTGGTGACGCTGGACACGAGGAAGCTCTTGTCAATGACGGCGATGATTTCAAGGGTAATGCAGGGGATGACGAAGATGGGTGGTTGAGGACTGGTGGCCTGGCCAGCTCGCAGCCGTTGAAAGTGAAGGAGGTGAGGACCATGGACGATTCAGGAAATGTCGGTGACAGAGAGGTTGTGGATGATGATGAGATTCCTGATATGGAGGACGAAGACGATGATGAAGCTATCATCCGAGACTCCGGCGCTGATTCCAAGAACAGGTATGCCTTGTTTTCTCCAAGTCATGAAGAGGTCTGCTAATATCTTCAGCGCTCACCGAACATATACCCTGTACATCATGTACTCTCCCTACTACAGAACCCCTCGTCTGTACCTCTCAGGCTATCTCGCCAATGGCCAACCCCTCCCTCCCACCGACATGACGGAGGATATTGTCGGTGACTACAAGGACAAGACAGTGACACTCGAAGATTTCCCCTTCTTCGCCAACAACATCAAGATGGCCTCTGTACATCCCTGCAAGCACGCGTCAGTCATGAAGACATTACTTGACCGTGCCGATGCTGCCCTTCGCCTGCGACGTGAGAAGCTCCGTACCGGTAACACTGATAGCAGCCAGGCACCTTCGGGAATGGAGGGTTTGGTTGATGAGATTGGAAAGCTAGATGTCAAGGGCGCTCAAGAGGCGGCAGACAAGGATGAGTGGGAGGAGGTACAGGAAACTGAGATCGATGATCAAGAGGTTGCTATCCGAGTGGATCAGTACTTGGTTGTGTTCCTCAAGGTATGACTCTTCCCTAAACCGACCAGACTATTCCCTGCTGACATGTGTCTAGTTTATGGCCAGTGTGACACCTGGTATCGAGCATGATTTCACCATGGGTGTTTAAAGCCCATGACCTCGATCAAAGGTGAGCCAGAGTAACATGGCAGCATAAAAGAGTGGATTTGGGACAACTATATCAGGAGGAGTGGCGTCAATGGCGTTCTGGTTTTGCGTCTGTTCATTGCTTGTTTATGACTTTCTGTAGCAGCTGTCATGTTTGGGAATTTTAGACTTCTCGTTTTGTACGATGAAGACATGGAACAATGCCAATCATTATAGATATTCGTGGCATACAGTAACGTTTTCATGAAACTGCACCAGAAGACATGCATATGCTTCAGTGGCAATGCATATGCAGAACTTACAGATGCAAAGAGGACCGTTTGTGGTTAAACATTACTGACAAAGTACCTATAAACAAACGCCATACAGCTGGTCACTCAGGTTAGGTTAACCGATAGTGAAAAACAAAGCAAGGTGTTCATCACTGAAAGCAACGAATCAGTTAATGTGACGAAGGTTGTACTGCTGGGTACACTTCTGCTATCCAAGCTATACTTGGGAATGTTGAATCAATATATACTGCTGAATGTTCCTTGAACTCCTATCGCCGCAGACAGAATCTTCCCACCCGCTCCTGATACTGCGACAAACCCAACTTTCTGCCCTAAAAAAAACTCCCCTTTCTCCCTTTTACGCTTGATCGATTCATTGCCCAGACCGACTGGTTTCTGTGCATCGGGTATTCAAACACAGTTCTCCTCCAATGCTCCGACCTGCATAAACAATTCCAAAAAACAAGACTGCCTCCCTGTCGTAAGCTCGTAAACGCGTTGTTGTTTACCGCCGCTGCGTGCATAATGTTGCAGAAACTCATGATCCCTAAACTACAAACTCAAAGGTCTGGTAACCAGTTTCCGGTACTCCTGTTCTATAGTATGTGCATCCTTTTCCCTATCCGACAAAATTGCATATGCGCTCGCTTGCCACTGGACCTGGCCGGAAACCAAAATCAATGTGAAAGACAACTCGAAAAATCGATAGACGTATGCATCATTGGCGTCGCGATATATCATAGCGTGCGTTCTGGCGTAATTACTTCATCATCGTGAGTGCAACACCGACTTGATGGTGTTGGCGAAGATGCCGTAACATCTTCTATAGGTGTGGTGTGTGGTCGGCCGGGAGCATCTGATAACTGATTGGATGGCCGACAAGACGTTATCGAGGAACGTCCTGCATCACTTCTGGTGTTGTCCTACATGGCACCAAAAGGGGCGCCGAAATTGGACGTGCTCTTCAGTTTCAACGGAACATCGGCTTCAATGGCCTTAGCATCGCCTTCGCCATCGCTACCATCGGAGTTGGCTTGGGCATCAGCGGAACCATCTCCCCCAATAGGACCACCCTGCTTCAACCCGTGTGTTGAAACATTCAAGCCAGAAGGGCCGGCAGTGGAGCACAATTCTTGGGATTGCATAACAGCTGGTAGTGCGTTCTGCCCTTGACTGATAGGCTCCAGTTTCTTGTGCACTTCTTCCCAGAAAAGCTCGTCTTTGGCCGGCATGTTCCTGAGCATAAGGGGCCCTTTGAGGGGTTTATCACCATCACTTGGTTCCATCATGGCATCTGGCGCATTCGGGTCCAGCTCTTCGGTGAATGAGACGAAAGACACTTTAGAGTCACGCCTATCCGTTTGGGCTGGTAAAGATAATGTGTCCTCCTTCCCGTCTTCTGTGACGACAGCTGTTGCACTGAGATCGATAGTTGTTTCGACAGTTGGCGTGGCGCCTTCTCCAAGAATGGAAGCTGCGTCAGTCGGATTAACTTTGGGGAAGACCGACAGAGAATGGTTTGGCGTGTGACCAGCGTGCATTGTTAACCGACGAGACTCTACAGCAGAGAGGGCCTGCAAAGTGTATTCCTTGGATGAGCCGCGCACATTAGTCGGGCGCCGAGACTGCTCCGGACTTTGAGCAGCACGTCCAGGCGGAGATGACGCCGGCGAGGCTGGGTTTTCGGGTGGAGATGCACCGGCAGCGAATGTGGACTTCTGGACCGCAGTGGCCTTGATCGGGATTCCTTCCAGCTTAGGGTCGATTTCTTGCACATCAATGATGGGCACAGGCGTGGCTGCGTCCTCTGTTGGGGACGGCAGGAAGTCCTTGGCAACTGGGTTCTGTGTCTGCATCCTGGGATCGAGAGGGACGAAAGGTGACGATTCGGGTTGTGTTGTAGGAGACACGCGAGCACTGCTCGATGAGAAATAATGAGGGCGGCGAGAGGCGCCATCAAGACCGGGTGGTAGAGATGACGCATCAGTCATGGAAACACCGGCTGGGATGATTGGATTTTGTGCCCTTGACGCGAGTCGTCCTGGTGGAGCAGGAAAGTAGGAACTGTCCAAGGAGCCCTCACCGCTTCCACCACGCTGACTCGCCAGAGGCGAAACCACGCCTGTAACCTGAATGCTTTGCGCCGTAACAGCTTTCAGAGCATTGTTTTCTCCTTCGAGCCTGTAAACTCGTTCTTTGAGCTCTTCAATTTCTCGGGACATGCCTTCTTTCTCAGCCTCCCAGCTTTCCCGGACCTCGTCCATGATTATCCGCTCTTCCTGGTAAACCTCTTCAACCCGTCGACGATTAGCTTCAAGATGGTTTCGTTCTGCTTCCCAAGCTTCGCGAATAGACTGATTTTGTTGCATGAGGCGTTGAACCACATGCAACGAAGACTGAGAAGCAGCCACGGCGTCTGCGGAAACCGATCTTGACAGGGATGCACCGACGAGCCCAGAAGAGCTAACGTTGGGAAGAGGAGCTGTAGATGAAGCTGGCAATCGATGTCCGTACGAAGGAGGCGGGCCTCCGTGTGTAGGAGATACTGTCGCAGGGCGACCTTCAAAGGTGTCGAAAGAATCGGCCTGTTGGGGGTACCTCCTGTAGTCTGGCGGAACAGACTGGGCTGCTCGTAGGGAATCCAACGAGAGAGGGGACAAGTCGTTGTGCTGAAGCGGTAGGGTACTGGCGGGAGGAATTCGGCCGCGTTGAAGTTGAATCTGGCTATAATCTTGGTTATGCGGTTGACATGGGTTGAGATAGTGTTGTGGATATTGATGACGAAGAGTTGCGGCTCGAGGATACGAGTTGGGCGGAGACGGAATACTGGATGTATTGCGGTACGGCAGATGACTGTTGAGGGAAAGAACAGGATCAGAGTCGTAGGCGCCCGATGGCAGAAAAGCCTCGGGCGTAAATCTCGTAGCCATAATCATGGAAGGCTCGTAGAAGGTCGGTCGCGGTGGAGCGTGGAATAAATCGGAGCAGTGGGGGATCGATTTTTCGTTAGGAAGGCATAGGGCGTTTGAAGTTGTTCTAGTCGATTTCTTAAAAACTTGATATCGGTAGTGGCTACTGGGCGAAAGTCGTCGGGATGGTTGATCTTTCAGTCTGGGAACGTAGAACAAGGTAAGATAATTTTTCTCTTATTCGTTTGCTTGAAACCTTTCGAGGGCGAGTGAGACCAGATCCGAGACCAAATTCAAGGGATATTGAGCGAGTTCGAGGTCTTAGTAGTATGACGCAGATAGGACCCGCCAAGCGCAAGGCACAAGGACCCTTTATCTTGAAGAAGGTTGTAGTGGGAGTGGGAGGGTTACGCCTTGCGGTAGGGTGCGCTGTGCAATGATAAGGTCAGAAGACGAGAGGATATAACAATGTTAAGTAATTAGCATGAAATTGGAAAGAGGAGACAGTGAAATGAAAACACAAGGTGGAGAGATGAGACGGCGAGTTATGGAAATGAGTCAAACGAGGCAAGAGCAAATTACCTTAGACTACTCTGTACCTAACCTTACATTTAGAAAAGACGGTGACATTGATGATTCGTTCCTGCGCCAAAGCCAAGTTCGGGTCGGTACCTGCCCGCCAGGGTTCCTCATTGCTGCCCGTAGGTACGCCGGGGGGCAGGTGCGCGTGCCGTGAAGAGACCACCAAGGAAGGTGGGGAGAGCGTGCCTGCCAGGCGCCGCCACATCCAATGATGACCTATCCGCCAAAAGCACTTATTACCGGCTGACATGGAATGTTCGCCTTACCTCTCTCTCTCTGTCTCTGCACTTGACCATCACTTGAAGATGAAGAATATCTACGGTTTTGATGGACCCTGGGCTGCATTACGTAGAAGTCAATTTCGTTTGGTTTTATTATACCCATTAACTGAACAGTAATCTTAGTCAGAGTCTCAGGTTCTTTGTCCCAGCCCATACTATACTGTACTACCCGACCCGTAAGGCTTTGGTACGACCCTCTAACAGGTAGGTAAGGCCCCTGCACTTGTTCTTGTGCTGTACGGATACGTTATTTCTTTTCCAATTCGGCTGAATGTGATCCCTGGTCTCCCCAGATTTTCTCTTCCCACCACCTGGGAGGAATGGCCGGAAGAGGGGGTTTGCCCAACTGGACCGTGTCTTGCAGTCATATCGTGGTCTTACACATGGCGAAGACCACGGTATGAGGGATGGGTGATTTAATGTTGAAGTGAAGGCACTTGTGGCAAACTACCCTTGCTTCTTGTGCGATTCGATATCCCAAGCATTCCATTGTCTCAGCCTCCCAGCATCATCTCTGTCATGCCTCACTCGACCTGCTTTTTACTGTACTTAGCTGGGATTTGCAAGGGACGGGGCGTTGCGGTAGTGACCGGACCGCCGGGAGGACCAAAGGACGGGCGCATGGACGGGCCTATTCTGAAAAATCAACTGGATTTTGTTGCGATATTAAAGCATTCATTCGTCAGATTGATATCACGGTGAAGAGGACAGTGGGCTACGTGTACAGCACGTATCGGGATCCGTTGTTTCAGGCTCTGATACATTTTCTTGTTACCGCACAGTACTGTGTATGTACATTTACGGGCTCTCTGCGGCCATCCCTCGGAGATTCATGCTGGACACTTCTCTTGGCTGAATTGCCGTGCAGACAGGGGCAGGGAACCGATAACATGGGGCTGATTCAATGCAAAAAGTTCAGAAGACCCTTTGTACAGTACAGGGTTAGCACCTAAATGATGGAGTACAGTACGGTACTGTAGGGAATTTGGACACAGACACAACATCAATGTCAATACCGGATCTGTTTGACACAGCAGCCTGTGCTGTGCTGCGCTGCGCTGCGCTGTACCTCCCATCCCTTGACGCTGTGCCGCCTATATGCGTACCTGGTTGTGAACTTGTCTTGTCAATGTCAAGGTCGCATCCTGGCCTCAGATCATCATCGATATTGGCCACTCGATCGACATGATTGGCATCGTGTGCACACCAAAGACCAAACGGAACGCCTCCAATTTTTTCCACTGCAAGGGCGACCTCCACCGCGGTCCGACCCCTTCTGCCCTTCAAGCTTCTAGCTTGAGTTGGTTGTTATCTAGAATAGAATCCATATCTGATTGGGTTTGGGGGCTAGTTTTTGCCATCTTTCTGGTCAACGCTCAGGCACACTCGACCAAACCCAAACATGCATCACATGCATCAGAATATTATCTATCGTTTGGTGAGTTTGGGAAAGCTATGACAAAACGTATTTGTTGTCTATCTCTCTTAAACTGATCGGGAACCTGTCCCATACCTGGTTTCAATTGAAGCAATAGGGCTTGTGTTTCATCATAATCGTTAGCCAAATTCACCCATACCATTGCTCCACATTGAAGCCGAACAACGCATCAATGGATGGATGGACGGTACACTTACAGTACACCTCACACCGCGCGTTATCTCGGAGGGGTTTGCTGTCAACGCATTGCAGCCCAGCCAAGCCTGTCCCCTTTCTCAACTTTTGCTCCGGCCAATTGCGTCAGAGTCAGCTATGCCATGTGGCTGGCTGGATGTGGCCTTTGGGAATGTGGTGGTGCCGCGCAACCCAAGTCATTCAAGCTAGAAAGACTTGGTTCCTGATCTAGATCGTTAAGCTTTACCCTCGATCTCGGTCTGCTTCACATGTCAGTGTTTGTCTGACTCGAGCTGTACCTGGTTCTATTTGTGGACTGGACTGGACTGGTGTCGAGCTTAACTAGGGAGTTGTTGCTGTGCAAGACATGTGATTTCTTACATCTCAGAGAGGCTCAAACACATACCATTCATCATTCATACAATACCGTGCTATACTCGTGTCTTGAGAGAGCTATCTGTGTGCTCATGTGTTTAGCCAAGAATTTGGTGACGATATATGTAGTTACATCAATTTATCTACTCTACTGTATTGATTGATATCTTTAATGCCCATGAGTCAAACATCAACCGGCCCCGCAGTGTTCGGACGAAACAGATGTGGGGCCGTGATACGGGGAATTCGGTAATAAATCCGTCGACGAGGACAGATCGTCAACGCCTGGTGAATTGCTGGCCGGGTTATCGGGAAGAACACCCATATATTCGAATGTATACGAGTCTGCTTGAACAGACGAGATATAGGATACCGCAAGCAGCCTAATAGCGTCATCTGTGCCACACGGATGATATTCACAAAATGCTCACAACTTAAAAGAGACATTCGCGCCATTGAGCAAGTCACGTATGGTCTACGGCAATACTAATCACGATGTTCAGAAGTTTATGAAACATCAGTAAAGTATGTCATTGTAGTAGAGCCAGGTATGATGGACTTGCTAATATTTTATGGCGGTAAAATAAATTGATATATATATCATTAGGGTAGCTTCCACTGCTCGGGAAGTCCTTATCCAAGTCTATACTGTCCATTTCGCCTTGCAATGCAGATGAAAAACATAACCGCTGACCCATGAATAACATATGATTGTGTTCCGATCGTCGTCCGATTTTACCAATTCAATGATAACTTCTCGATATCCTCTAT
>Ga0181465_100500_pt1 | contig 14904 bp, 17 predicted proteins | sample InSIn3gowninarea_FD_119076 | JGI IMG/M metagenome (GOLD analysis project Ga0181465, IMG submission 119076) | Clean room microbial communities from NASA Spacecraft Assembly Facility at Jet Propulsion Laboratory, Pasadena, California, USA -... ... | reverse complement strand
ATTCACTGAGACAAAAAAGCTAAGCTCATTTATCATGACCTCTGGCCCAACTCTGCAGTTGCCACCAACGGCAATCGGTACTCTGTCGCACGCGCACACTAGCCACATCAGCGAATGCGCTCTTACAAGCGTGTACTTTCTCTCTTCCTCAACACTCTCGGCCACGACGCTCGCATCACTCTGCGAATCTCTGACGACATCCTACGTGCGCGATATTCTGGGGGAAGAGTCGGTCGAGGATTATCACCAGTTCATTACGCCCATCTCAACTCCTTTCGCCTGCGCTCAAGACTGTATCGAACACCACTTCGACAACCTGGACAAATGGATCCTCCAACATCAGGATCCGAAGCAAGGCATAGGCATCTATCCGTTCAGCATTGTTGTCTTTGAGAAGGATGAGAAAGAGGCACTGGTCGTTCACACCGACTATATCAGCAAACGATGGTATGTAGGCTCCATTCACTTGCCTGCGACAGATCTTGCTATGGACCTTACCAGCCTCATGATGGGCGACGAATGGTTCGGAGATCTGTGCTACAAGTCAGGTGTTCGTGTTCCGCAAAACGATCCTGCGATCGATGCAAACTACAAGGAACATCAAAAGGATGAGACGGGTGCATGGAAGGATAACGCCCCGAGATTTGCCGTCTTTTCAACCGGATGGAGCCATGCGTTGCCTGTCAAGAGTATGCTAGACGATGCACACGATGATGCACCATTTGGTCATCGAGACGTCGAGCTCTATGGTCTGACTGGCGGACGCTATCTTGGCACTACAGACCAGCTCAGAGCACAATTCCTCGTCCATGTGGCGGCCGATCAGAGGGGCGAGAAGAGACATGGGGGAAAAGGACCATGTCTCTCGTGCAAACCTTTACACAAAGTCATCTTCATCGACGTTGACAATCCCGACCCAAGGAAAAACGGCGTTTTAGTCTGTAAGATGAAATGGGACGGACACGCGGTAGGAAAAACGAATGATCAGCTGGCTGAGATAGGAAAGAGGGCTGAAATCACGACAAAAAGAATAGGAGTCGCGTTCGCTGTAGCTGCTGCAAAAGCTATGTGCCTGAATGACGCAAAATAACAACCTGAACTATGGCAGGAGAAGATGTAGAAGAAGCTGTGTACCATATCATCGCTAATGCAGAAAATGTAGCTGGATGAGACGGAATTCTCTTTATCGGCTCTGACGTCTCGAGCGATTCAAATCAACAGTCTCAAAGACATTATGCCATCCTGTGTGAACCCGAGGGTGGGAGCTGCCAACTACATCGAGAATCTGTGCAACTCTGACTGCCTATGACTCCGCGAAAACTACCTCAAACCACGCAGTCCCACTACCCTATGCGTCACTGATTCCCTTTCCTTAGAAACCTATATATTCATCGCTATCTCGCCCTCTGATCCGAACCCCGAAAGATTTCTCGTCTCAAAAATACACATTTTTGAAAGACACCTCGCTGTCTTTATTCCAATCATCTCGCAACTCCAACTTATGATACTCACGATCATGATATTCTTCGACGGCGTCCACCAGATCCTCGCACGTCACCAACACCCTTTCATCCTCGTCGGTGCCAGAGCCACCCGCTGGATGGGCTCCAAAGCACCCATCGACCCAGCCTGCGACATCGTCCTACGCAGGGATCAATTAAGACACATCACCTCCCATCTCGCCGCCCAAAAAGACTGGAAAATTGCAGATATGCGTCACGAAGACCCGAATATGGGATATAACTTCTTCCACGATCTCATCTTCTTGGAAGCGGATGCGCTGCTTGAACGCACGACTTGGGTAGACGATGGTGTCAGTATCAGATACCTACGTATCTGGTCTGATGAGTCGTTGCATATGAATTTGAGCTCTAGGTTCAAATTAGTCGAGGTCCCAGACGTTCATACCCGCAAGGCTTTGCTAGTGGAAGACGAATACCATCCTTGCAAATACGGTACAGACGATGTATGGCTTGGCCCTGACACACTGAGTATGGCGATGGAGTCACCACCACTACCTTTCTACCTACGACATGGATACCCGTACTGCAACCACAAAATCTTCATACCAAGTATACCGGTATATTGGAGCGCGTTGGTTGCTCAGGAAGCTCAGAGCCAAAGAAAAGGACTCAGGAAATCGGCATCGAGGCAGATGAATTTGCTGTTCAGATACCTCTTGCGCGACCTTTGGAAAGCAGTGGAGGAAGATAAACGTGAAAGAGGATTGACTCCCACGAGATCTGCGGAAGATGACGATGGAGCAAGAGAGCAGGATTGTGCTATAATAGCTGAAATGCTCAGATATGTCATGGACGGGGAGGATGATTTAGGAAATCTAGAGCTGTGGGACGTCCATGGTCTACTCCGACCCGAGACAGAATGCTGAGCGACAGAAAATTGATCGCGTCGGCACCTCAGATGCATAACATCTTTGCTGTAGCGGAAAAAGAGGTGCTTCAACCAGAGCTATGTGTGTTCAAGCAAGGAAGCAATGTCAGATGCGTGTTCTCCAAATATTCACCTCTAGCACACATCGGCCGTTTCCCGACCCCTCTTTTGGCATCGGAACGGTGTTGAATTCAGCTTGTCGACTTGGGATCGCGAGCGAGGGCAGCAGTGTGGAAAGAAGCTGGCTCTCGGCAGACGGATGCCGCACGCGACAGCTCCTCGTGTCCAACCTGACTCCGTCGCACCTTCTATATTTCACTGTTTTCCCAAGCTTTCCTTCATTCGCGCCTGCTCAAAGAATGCTCTTGTCGCACACAGACTTCTTGGTGCAACTGTCGCAACGGCAAGCACGATGGTGATTGTGAGCGGTCATGTCGCGTGCTCCTTCAGTCCATGAGGCATCTACGACGACCGCATCCTTCCTAATGATAGTCAAGGCATCCGCACATGACAAGCCTCAGCTTGTTGGACAATGTCGATCACTCGTCTCTCCTGAGGGCGATAGCAGTTTCAAGGGTCATATCGACTCGGCAGCGTTTGTCGGCTTTGTTGCGCCCGACGTCGCGGACGTCGTCGTCACACTGCCAATCCTTGTTTCGCCGTGCGTCTTTGCACGCCAGATATATAAGAATCGATCACCACGTCAAGGCAGGTTTGTTTCACAGACCCCGTCACTCCCTTTCCAGTCCTGCTTCCACCCACCACTCCCTCGCCAGACCCTCCAACCACCCACTCAACACAATCATGGCCAGCCGTCAGTTCGTAGACCCGGTTCAACTTCTCCGAATCACGCCTCTGATTGCGGCGACTTTGACCCTCGACCATGCCTTTGACAGCAACCTCTTCCTCTCAGCCCTCAACCAGCCCGATACGCGCTCGAAAAGTAATGCCGCCCTCTCTACTTACTTCCCCGTCGTCTCCCACGCAGGCTTCTACCGCCGCCTGACTTCCGTCTCCTTGACCCTCATTACTGCCATTGCCAACATGTACTCCCGTGGCAGCCCGGCGAGAGCTTGGTACCGCACCGGAGCGATTTTTGCCGTTGCGCACTTTATCTTCATGCCCTTCATGATTGGATCCAAGGAAGCCATCCGCACAAATCACCCTGCAAGAGATGCCAACATTGCCCTGGACGAGTGGCTCTGGTTCAACAGATTGAGAGGTCTCACCGTTGACCTGGGCGCTTTCCTCGCTCTGGGTGTCGCTGTCGTCAAGAGTCTGGGAAACTGAGCATACAAGTCCGTTGCAAAAACGCACTGAAAGCTGCGAATCGTGATCGTTCGGCTTGCACAACAGCGTGGATTGAAATCTGCTCGATTGTAGCGATTAGAAGATCACTACAAGCAGCGCCACCTCAGTACACTTTCTATACCATAGCCATCGATCAGGCTATGCTCGGCCGTCCACAAGTCGCAAGTCGAAAGAAAATCCGACATGCGTCGAAACCAGGAAGATCTTCAGGCAATCGACAAGTCATTCAGACGGAAGACAGAGTAGACATGTGGAGATGGGAGTGCCGTGACTGGTCTCCCATATACCAATGCATGAAGATGGAAGTGGTTTGACATTGCAGGTGGTGCATTGTCCCATATAATACTATAGAGGGTATCACAGTGTGACGACATATGGTCAAAAAATCTAAAGCAGAAGTGTAGTGCCTGTAAGCCTACGATGACAAAGGAGAATGTAGCCTCAGTCCTGTTGAGTCCAGTCCGACGGCCTTTTATTATGTGGTGCATCCATCCTAGTAGCGACCCCAGACCTTTGTGTTGAGACCCATGGCGTTGGCAGGCTTACGCAATGGCGCCTCATCACTGTCCGAAGTGTGTCGTCTAGAGTCGAAATTCTCGCCTTGGCCATCCGTTCTTCCAGAGCGTTCTGAAGGTGCACTCTCGACTTCCACAGTAACCTCATCATGTCTGTGTACGACGAAACCTGTATCATCTTCGTGACTGTGGTGCATAGATTCCTCTTCTTCGATGATGCCAAACTGGTTGTGCATGCCCTCGACAGACTGGGGTCTGATGTGCCGAGCTCGAGATCGCTCGGGGGGTACGGGTGACTTCTGGACCGAGTCGCGCTTGCTTTGGCCAGTTGTGGTGTTGAAGGTGTAGCCCTTGCCACCGATAGTGCCGTTTGATGAGCTCTCGGGGTTGTTGAAGCGTACGGGTCCATTGTCTTGGTTTCGGGCGACGTGTGCGATAAGTTCGGCCATGGACATTTCGATTTTTAGCTTTACAACACTGGAACAAAGTCAGCACTGTTTTCTAACGATGTTGTCAAATTGCATCAACGTACTAGGCCAGAGGATGGAACTATTATTCAGTCAGCTGAATGTCATCAAAAATATTGGACAAAAGAGGGCTTACCATGAGGTACACAAGAGGGTTCTTGAGCGACAACATGCCTTTACAGTACGTTAGTTGGTTGTAGCTTTCCCGCATCCAATCCCGTCAGACACCTACCAATGATCAAGCAATCCATGGCAAGCGAGAGTACAATCATCCAAAGGTTGAAACGAACAAGTGGTCGATACTTGGTGAGGCCAGGCTTGATGAGTTGCCTTTGAACGACGCGGATAAAGTAATAATTCAAAGCAGCGTCGACAAGCAAGATGATGACTTTCTCGATACGATCCCAAACAACATTCAGGTGTTCGTAGGCCTCGCTGACCTGCATCTTTGCAGGAATCCAGATGCAAAACACGCTGATGTTGACCATGAGGATCAGAATAGCAGTGCCATATTTGAGCTGTCTGGCCCGACTTCGGTTGACCATCAAAATCGACACGCGGTTGATAATGATTTGGAAAAGGCAATGGACCTGGATGACCCAGAGTGAAAGGATAGTGAATAGACTCCAGAGCCTAGTTTTGATCAGTATTGGCATCGTCTGCTGTGTAGTCAATATGCTTACTCGAGAGTAACAGGTCCTTGCAAGACTAGCCAACAGATAACACTAAGTGCAAGACTTGACAGCAGCTCCGCCCAAACCATCCAGATGTAGGGGTGGTTAAGATGTCCATTCCGCCTCTTCCACATGTGTCTCGTCTGCTTCATTGCGGTCCATGTCGTTAGAAAACCGAATCCAAGTGTGAAGCCCCATGTGATGGAAATGATAGCTAGGTCCGTCTCGCTGGAAATTTCATTTCTCTTCTCCATGAGACTTCTAATAGCAAGAACCGAGATCATGGCAGGCAATATCCGAGTCCGGGAGATGTGAAGAGCAAAGAACGTATGTGGTCAGCCGGTAATGAAAGCTCGAGCGGATGGGTCTCTCTACAGTTATCAAGTACACCAACACTTTGACCACTTCTCCAGCTGGAGCATAATGAAAAGAAAGATAACCGCCAATCCAGTGCTGACTCGAGAGCCGTGATACGACTCGCTCGTGACTTTGGGCCCTAGACCCCAAAAGCAATCAGTGCCGCGGAAGGTTGAGCTCGAATCATAGCTTTAACTCTCGGCGAATCTTTGATAGGACACTTTGACAGTACAGTATTCCCAGACTACAAAGTTTTGTCGGGAATACTGCATGTACAACCACGGTCTGGATTGACTGCCATATGTCAAGTTGAAGCTTCAGTCAAACCTCGATTGAACATGTCATGCCTGTGATGTGTATTCACCGGCTATAGGGCTCGGTATTGGCCCACAGGCTCGAGCAGCATCTCGACCCTTCGTAGGTGATGCTTTAATCAACGAATGACTCTGGATGAAACACAACGCGGCTGGCTCAACGGTTGAAAATGAGGTCTTGAGGACAGAGGCGTGAAGGAAGGAAGATCTCCCCAGAGCGATCTACCGGCTCCAAGCGACCCCGACCCGGATCTTGCCCGTGTGCTAAGCACGTGCTTTGAGATCCGTGCTCTTCTTTTGTAATATCAGCTCGCTGTGCTTGCCTCTTCTCAGATCGCTGTGTCATCATGCCCTCGAGAATTGCATCTCGATCAAAATGGTCTATTCCTCGCTTATTCTCAAAGGCCATAAGGTATCTTGATCAAATTGCAATCATCTGCACGTGTCTGAAAACTCTTCGAAGTTAAACACGACTCGCGCGTCCCGATTTAGACTTTCAACAAGTATCTAGGGTTACACCGAGTCGTTTCTCAGCACCACTGCCACGGTCATGGGTGGCCAAGAAGACACGCCATCTGATTTTCCCTTCCTAAACCAGGCACCTGGGAATTACTCGTACATTGACCCCACAACCCGATCAGGATAGAGCATTTTTCCTGTACTGAAAGACGAGAGATTGGTGATCCTACACCTAGTAGATACGGGCGACAGGATATCTTGGTTGTTGCTCCGATCGTCTGTCAAGACTTTGTCGACGGCAGACGAAACAACCGGCGCTCTTCGCGAACCGCCATTGACAACTTGGCGGACACACAGCAACCACTCGTCTTCGTCAACTATGTCCTGTACGAACCCCGGATTTCTGCAATCTGAGGCCGGACCGAAACCAAGCAACTTGGCGGAGTACTAATCATCACTATTGCTTAACATCGTGGCGCTTTTGGAGATTCCTTCGAGCACTTGGATGCTCTGACGTCTCCTCAATTCTTGCCGGAAGTCTGTCGGTATTCAAGGGTAAATCATGGCCTCTGAAGGTGCGCAGCCGTTGAAAGAGGGTTCAGATTATGGTTTGACCACGTTGACTTAAGTCTCAATACTACCGGGAGTAATTCCCATGAGTATCTGTGTACAGTAGTGTCTGCGGTTCTGTCTTCAACCATGCCTTGCACACACAACGTTCTGTGCATGAGCTGAAACGGAGAATGTCAGAAAGAAGAACTGTCACAAAGCTCGTCTCCAAAGTATAGGGCAAAGCCGTGTTACATATGTTCATCAAACCTCTTCAGAGGCGTCTAGCAGTAAGTGTTTAAGCAGATACCTAACCTATAGGTAGCGACACGAATCGTAGCCCGGACTATTCAAACTCACCGACTCAGATCGACAGAATCCTTCAAGTCATGGAAGCAACCTCTGTGCAGATCTATTCACAAGATAGACGGCGCAACGGCCTTGCTCAATTCTGGAGTGACCCTCCGAGACACAGCACTACTCTGAGCACCAAGATCTTCATACTGGCCCCGAATGAGGAATTCAACTGCGCACACTCAGAAAAGGCAATCCCAGGCACGACCTTTTGAATTATTCTGCAATTTTGACCTACAACTCCACACCTCGCGGCCGGCTCTCCGGGATGATTCATGCAACAACGTGTCACTGTCCTTGTTGAACGGCAATGACCAATGCTCAATGTTCCCTGATCATGTTTGACCATGTCGAGTCTTGCTCAACATGGAAAAAGGGGTGTATATCTTCGTTGACAGTCATCTTGTACAAGCAGATCAAGCAATTGAAAAACTCCCTACACACACAACACGACCGTCATCAACCAGGCAGGCAATCCGACCATAGCCATACGAGCAAGACGCATGTTTTCTCGTCCGTATTTCCGCAATGCTTATCACTTTGACCCCCAAGACTCTTATCACTTGCCCTCTCTCACCCTGTCAATCCTGCGCCATCGGTAGACCCTGACCGCAGTCGAGTACGTTGAGTTTGACCGACATAAAACCTAGTGAATTTATGAATCGTACCTGACGCCTGTGGTCCCCCTCGACACAGACTGCGAGTCTAACTAGCCATCAAAGAGGTAAGATGCTTATGACATTCAGCTCCTTGTCCACCGAAAGCGGGACACTTTGCTCCCCATCTCTTTGCACAATCAGCTCGAATCTAAAGAAATTCTAGTTGTCATGGTGAGTCGGGTTTCAAGTCCCAGATACGGAATCTTTGCACCGAAAGACGAAAGACTCTCTATAAGCAGTGGCAAAAAGCAAGTTCTTAGAGGTCGTCGACCGGGGTCTTGCTTGTTGTTTGCTGCAGCACTGGATGTCGTGTTTACATCTCTTGCATCTCTTGCATCGGGGGGTCGTAGGCACAGTAGTGTACTGTAAGAACACACGATGACTTTTTTCCAACTCTGAGTGATTGCTATACCAGAATATAGCTGCGGATCCGCTATGCATATATGTTTCCGGTTTCATATAGTGACTTTCTCTGGTATTGCGTCAATATATTCAGGAGATGTAAGAGAGGTATGGATTAGGCGAACGGACAAGAGATCATCAGGATTGGAGCATATGTGCTTCCAGGAATAAGGGTATCTACATTTGTTCTTTTTTTTCTTTTTACTCTCCAGCTATGATTTATTGCGGAGGTGCGTTGAAAACAAGCGACACGCTGTCGTCACCAGCAGTAACGATAGCTCTGCCTCCACCACCCTGGACAAAGCCCATGACACCACCGCCCTCACCACCACCTCTGTGACCTCTCCATTCACCACTCAATCCGCCATTAGCAGCAGCAGTGCCACCTCTGACGTCCCATCTCCTCACCACACCATCGTTGCCGCAAGATGTGAGCATCCAGTTGTTGCCATTTTGTCCTGCATTGACGAATTCGACTTTGATGACCGCTTCCTCCTCGTGTGCATCTCTTATGTGTCTGCGGATGGCAAAGTTGTGGGCGACGTCGAAGAGAGCGATACTGCCGTCTACACTTCCAGCAGCCAGCAATGTCAATGGCGGTTGAGCGAATGACAAAGTCTCGATACCATCGGACTGGGCAGCGAGGGCAGCGAGAATGACACCAGATTGACCAGACGCGGCAGTTGACTGACCACCACGAGGACCGCCCGATTGCTTGCCGCCGCCGGCTTTACCGCGTGCACCAGCGCCCTTTGCGCCAGAAGTGACAGATTGGCCTCCAGGAATGGAAAGGCGAGGGAGACCGACTACGCGGATCTGACCTTCTGCTCCTCCTACGGCTACAAGGGCACCGCCGGGAGAGACGGCTACACTGTACAGACCGCCCTCGATCAGGAAACGCTCGTCGTCGCCGGTGAGACCGACAACGGCTTGGCCTGAAGGATTTGCGAGTCCGGCAGCTGCGGCATCGCCAAAGACATCCCAGACGTACATGCTAGAGTCTTCGGAAACCGTGCACAAAAGCTTGCCGTCGGGTGTCCAGGCGCCCGCCGTGCAAGAAGCTTGGTGGAGGTAGAATGCTTGGACGATGGTAAGGGGTGTGGCATCCTGCTCGTTGACTGTGTAGACCCAGACACTGCCATCGTTGGCACCGAGAGCGAATGTGTTGGGATATGTAGGGTTGGGGCAGGGCAACAGCCAATTGATCTCCTCGACCTCAGCGGCGGAAGCGAATGCCTTGGCAGGTTCAGCCTGTGGTTGTTGCGGAGTGTGGTAGACATTGAGTCTGCCGTCCAGACCGGCAGTAGCGACAAACTTGCCATCGGGCAGCGAGAAAGCAATAGCGTTGACCGAGTCTGTGTGGCCCTCGAGCTTGACGTAGGCTTCCTGGCTGTGGCGTTCGACGGGTTGAGGGTTGCTCTCGTATGAAGCAGGCAGAACGGGGGCTTGCGGCGGCGTACAGTCGAAGAGGAAAGCTACATCGTCGCCGCCGCCGGTTGCGACGAGTTGTGGGTGTGTGGGATGCTGGGCGATGCAGAAGATGCTGTCCTTGTGTGCGTCAAAGTGTGCAATGCTGTCGTTTTGCAGCATGATCTCCTCCATGGCTCCTCCTTCCTCGTCGTCAGACATGGGCATGTCGTCGCCCTCGCCCTCGAATTCTTCTTCCATGTCCTCGGGGTTGAACATCTCGTCGTCGTCCTCCTGGACGTTGGTGTCCTCATCATGCGGTTCGTGGGCAGACATGTTGTGTGTAGTTTCGTGGTAATTCGTGTATGGATGCAAAAGTTGGAGTGGCTCAGGTTGGCAATGCGTGCGATGGATAATTTTTTGGTGCTGATAAATCGACCTCGACTTTGGCTTGGCAATGACGTGAAAACCATGCATGTGATTTTCGAGACTATTCCTAGGTCTTCATACAATAATACAACTCTGCCGGGTAAAGGCAAAGATATGAGCCCTCTTCTCCTGGTCGTCTTGTCATATGTCAAGTGCCAGGAAATTCGTGCCACCATCCTGTCATATGGCTGGCCTCGATATTTATCTCGACCCCTCCACGCCATCGCTGAAACACGATGCCCAGACTCGCTATACCCCGAGAAGCCATCAATAAACGCCCATGCAAAATGCTGTACCTCGAGTCGCTCCAAAAACGCCTCCGGGTATCCTGGATCATGCTGCCCCGTCTTGTCGAGCAAATAAAAGACCTCAGTCATCATCCATATCATCATCGTCAGAATCGTCAAGAGCTTCCATGGCCTCTTTGATGTATTGAGACGCCTGCTGATTGTTAGTGAAAATCCTCACAATATTATGCTGCACGTTGCATACCTTTGCATCAAGATTGAGCGCTGTAGTAAAGGTTCGCACGCTGTCTGCCCGCCTTCCGAGGCCTTTGAAGCATTTTCCGAGGAGGAAAAAGACGTTGGCTTCCTCTGGTGCTAGGTTCTTGAGTACTTCGAGCTCCACAAGAGCATCGGCATAAAGTCTCAGGCTCATCAACACACGCGCCTTTTTGAATCGTGCCAGTGCAGAGTTTGGTGCCAGGTTCAGCGCATGCGTGTATTGTGATAGAGCCTTCTGAGGTTGATGAAGCTTTTCCATGATCTGTCATTGTCAATCGGTTGCCAAATTAATGTCTGAGAGTCTGTCAAACTTACCACTCCTATACAGACTGCTAGCACAGGATTGCTAGGATTGATGCCGAACGCAATGCGGTAATGTCGCTGTGCTTCATCCCATTTGCCCATTCTCTCATAACACTTGCCCAAGCCATACCACGCTCCAAACCCGCGCCTCTCGCTTCCGACTCCTTTACGGAAAGATGCTAGCGCTGCGTCAAACTCTTCGTTGGTCAACAGCTCGTGGCCCATGAGTGTCCAGGCATAGCTGAAATCAGGGTCGACTTGTGTTGCACGTTTGAAACATGCAATGGCTTGCTCATGCTCTCTGCTCAAAGAAAACGCGTTTCCAACTGCACACCAAGTCTGTGGGGAATTGAAGTCTAGATCTCTCAGATTGTGTGCCAGGAATGCCAACTGTACCGGCTTTTTCAGCTGCCACAGAACCGTTGAGTATACTTCCATATCTTCAATCCTTGTCGGTTGCAACTTGAGTATCTTGCCAAAGCAAATCTCCGCCGAGGAGTACTCCGCTGCCTCATAGTACGCCTTGCCAAGTTGCGCAAGTACCCACGGTGTCTCCCGATGCGCTGAAGGTAGAGCTTTGAAGGCATCGATCGCTGATGACACTTGGTAGCGACTCAGAAGGTAGTACGCCGCTCCTAATGACCTAAAGGTGGCCAAAAGTGATTCTGTCGATGCCATCTCTATAGCCACTGTGGACTCAAGAGCCTGCTTTTGCGTAGGCATTGGCGGTGCTGCGCTACTGCGACTTGGTGCACGCGTGTCTTTGACTTCTCCTGGATTCGGTGGCATGACTTTCCGGTTGCCACTTACAACACGACCAACCTGTGGAGGCCCTCTGCCTTTCGCCCCAGTAGCCTTGGCCTTTTTCACCTCGTCGCGCTTAGCCGCTGTCAAGGAACTGCTGTCGGTGGGCATGCGACTTGTTGTTTTCGATCCGGTGATCTGACTAAATAAGCGATTGCTTCTCCTTGGAGCAGAAGTTATTGTTTCGGCATCTGTAATTTGTGCGCTGTGTCCGGAGATTGTCCTTTTGTGCTGCGTCCGCCTGTTTTGCGCAGCATTCGTCGCCTCATCGGCGTCCACTGACTCTGAGCTAGGCTTTGTCTGACCTCTAATCGTCCCAGAGCGCACCTTTTGACTGTCTTTACCGGCATCCAAGCCTAGTCTCTGAAGAGCAGTCCTGGATCTCCGTGTTGGAGCAGCTGGTGCTGGTGGTTCTTCCGTTGTAGTTGTCTCTTGTGGTATACCTCCCATTTCGACATCCTCATCTCCAGACATGCCATTAGCCGTAGGTGTCTCCCAAGTTGACTGATTGGTAGGCTTGGGTACGTTGTTGCCAAATATGCCTTTGGATTTGATTCTTGGTAAGAGGAAGTTACTCTGAGCTTGTGCGACCAGGTCTCCGCCGTTCTTGGAAGGATTGAAGGGGTCGTTGGTTGGTGTTAGATTATGAATGTTATTGATGTTGTTCGTGTTCGAGGGGGCTGAGTTGTTTGAGAGCTCGTCCTTCACAACTTCGTGATGCGGTATTGTCGCAGAAGCACTGGATATGGCAGAAGCAAGGTCTGGGGTCATTCTGAAAGAGCTCGATACATCGATTTCGGCACCTTTTGGAGTTAGCATTTCTGCAAGCGAGCGCGGTGGTTGTAGTCATACCCAGATCACAAAGGCCCTGAAACACCTCCCACGTGAACGGATTGCTCTTGTGTGCCTCGATGTAGCAGTCGCCAGCTCTTCTCGAATCACCATGACCGCGCCACAACTTTCCAAGCAAGGTATTTATAGCAGCGGCATCCGGTGTATGTCTTGTCGAGGATTCTGTGTGCTGCCCTATTGATTTTGGTCAGCATAGCTAGTCGCACTTGAGAAAGAAGCGAGCGAACAAACCCCAATGATTGCGGCCCTGCCACAGACTCCTCGCCTTTTCTAAAGCAGAAATCCCTTCGTTATGTTTCCCAAGCTCTTGACAGGCCAAAGCCAGTACGTAGGCGCATCCAAGATGTCGACCACTTGCGCCAGTTTTTTGACTACAATCATAGGCTGCTTTGAAGCGTCTCAAGCGGTAATTTGTGAGGGCCAGGAGATGTGAAGAGTCTGGATTCCGAGGATCGATTGCGATCAAGCGGCCAGCGAGGAAGTTCGCATTGTCGGGCGATTCATTGTCCAGATGATAGTATATGAGCTGCTTGAGTTGTGTAACAGCAAGAGTAGAGTTATGCGACATGATTTATGAGAGTGATGGATCCGAGAGTAAGAGAACACGCGATTAGTTCGAGGCGGTGGGGATAAAGGTAATCGGACGGATCGAAGAGATGAATGTCTGGTGGAAATACATGGGCGACGTGGGAGGAGCGACGAAGTGATCGGAAAGGCGAAAAAGACTTGGGCGACAGCGATGTTTCGATGGGGAATTTGTTGTGTCCACGGCGTGGCTTCCTCAAAACAGCTTGTCCATGCGGGATGCAAAGAGAAGTAAGGCGGGATCAAGTCGGGTCAAGATGGTGGGGCGGAAAAGGAAGTAGCTGTGCATGTGGATATAAAAGCTAATTCCAACGAGTCGACCCTCTCAAGCTGATGGGTTCGTAGGCAAAGATGTTGATTCCAGGAAGGTAGGCGCGTTGACTTGGCCGTGTTTATTGACGCTTTTGGAGAAGCAACCTGACTGAGAAACTGCGCACGGCCCTCTCGGGTCATCGTCACCGACCGGCAGCGGCAGCAACATTGAACAGCGTTCGCTCCTTCCCCGCGACGTGCATCAATCTGGCCAGCTCGCGTGTCGTCCAACTCTGCCTTTCTCCAGCTTCGACAAGACGACAAGGCTCGTATACCACAAAACATCCCTCGATTGAGGAAATCATCAAAATGGCCAGGGTCAGCATTTAATCTACACATTGGCTTTATTCCATTTCCTGAACGATTGCAACAGCAAGCTCTCAAGACACAGGCATCCCGCAATGCCGCAATTCTCCAGCGCACCCACTTGATCGCTTTGGGTGTCCACGGCTTCCACCTCCTCCTACGCTTCACCTTTGTGCGCCGCTCCTTCTGGGCATACCTGCTCTTGTCATTCCCGTCCCTGCTCATCCAATTCTGGTTCGAGCGCGTTGGTCGTCCTACCTATGTCGATGGTGCCAATGGCAAGGAATTGAAACGAGCCGGCGAGGATCTCGAGGCCAAGGGTCTTACAGAATGGATGTGGGATGTTGTCTACTGGTCTTGGGGATGCATTGTCTTCACCACGCTGCTGGGTGACTGGGCCTGGTGGTTCTTCGTAAGCCATCCTTCACTTTCTCTGACTTCATCCATTTACTGATCCACTTCTCAGGCCGTCGTCCCTCTCTACTCAGCTTGGTTGGCATACACGACTTTCACCGGCGCTCGTCAAGGTCTTATGGGCGGTCGTGGTGCTATGCCCGCCGAGGGTGCCTCCAGCGGCGCGCAAAGCAAGCGTCAACAGAAGATGGAAAAGAGAGGCGGGCAGAAGATGCAATACAGATAGTGCGCATAGAATTTACACAATAGACCAACATAAATTCGTCTCGGAAAAAGCTCCATCAATGCACCTCGTTCAGGTCATGACAATTATACACACTTTTTTTTGCCGTCATTACAGACGTCCGTGTTCATATGCACAGATTTGGTATACACCGAACGACTCGCTTAGAAGCAGAAGACTTGGTCCTCGAGCTTGCTGACGGGTCTGGCCTTTTGGTAACCAAGACTCTCGGCAGCCTTCTTCATGGCGGAAACCATAGGAGGAGGACCGCAAATGAGCATCTTCATGTCGGGTGAAGGAGCGGCGCACAA
>Ga0181465_100600_pt1 | contig 14906 bp, 14 predicted proteins | sample InSIn3gowninarea_FD_119076 | JGI IMG/M metagenome (GOLD analysis project Ga0181465, IMG submission 119076) | Clean room microbial communities from NASA Spacecraft Assembly Facility at Jet Propulsion Laboratory, Pasadena, California, USA -... ... | reverse complement strand
GTTGCTTGAAAATGGAATATTAACCTATCATTTCATAAGTCAAACATGCATGCATTAACTATATCATTCACACTTGTAGAATAGATACCGTTCTAATTGCTAAACTTAGAAATAAAAGGAGCTAATGCTATCTAATCTTGAAGGAAGGAAAGGAATGAAGGGATTGGTTTAGGTGGTACTTCTGGTCATGGAGTCAAATTTGAGGGGTTAACCTATTCCTAAACTAGGCTAGACTATGATTGCATGTCAAACAGGGTCAAAACATGCTTCTACAGGTTTTCTACAGGAAACTGTTATAGGTACAGGATGTCCTAAACTTCTACAAGAAACTGGCTGAGAGGTTTTGGAGGACAATAATGGTGGGATGAAGTGTTTGAAAGGTTCATGACAATTTTGGAAGGTGTAGGGAAGGTGAACATCACCCAAGCCCAAGCCCAACACTCCAAGAAAGCTGAATTTGCCTAAGACAATTTTCTCACGGTGGCTGGAAAACAGAGGTTCAGAATATGGGCTGGAACACATCAACAAAAGGCGGAGAAGACCTAGGTGGAGTTGGTTGAGGAGTCCCTTCCTACAGATCAACAATTCTTGCAATAAAACTTGTTTCTCTTTTCATTTACAAATTATTACATGTCAACATGGAAAAGGTGAGTTGAATTTAGAAAATCTAATCTAACTATTGTTAAGGACTAGATCTGTAAAATGGACTACCTTCTAAGCTACAACAATCTTAAGAAGTAGAATAACAACTGCAAATGCTTCCCAGATTGCGACCAAAGTTGAAGATCAAGATCGTAGTGAAAACTCCCTATCTCCAAGCCTTATTGAGGAGGAAGAGGAAGAGCATGTATCATCTCCCAATAAGACACAAATATAGTAGTAGAAAGAGTGGCTTGACATTGCCACATCATCATAAAGTCCATGTCATCAATGTCATGTCATGTCTTTTCAAGATGTCACTTCAATGTGTCATATGATTCATCATTTGCCACCTCATTTGTGGATGTAATTACGTAATTTTCAATAATATGAGAAATGTAAAGTAGAGTGGAAGTCCAGAAGTCACCTATAGAATGTGAAAATTCATGTAGAAGTCAAAGGGACATATGGAAGTTCAAGAGTCATGAGGGGAGTCCAAGGGTCATAAGGGAGGTGAATAATCACCCCATTTATTATATATACACACTCAAAGCTCAAGAAAAGGACTTTTCACCTTGCCTTCTCCAAACAGGAATTAGAGAGGAAGATAGTTCTTTTGGAGAGCAAGTGGTAACTCTAACACTCCACTATTAGAGCTAGTGATGTTCATTGTATCGATGTATCTTATAATTTTCACTTAATACTTGAATCTCTTTGAGCCAACACACTTTCATGCATATGTCGTAAATGTTTTAAGACTATTCTTTGAATGTATGTGATATATGTTGTTTACATTTTTACTAAAGAAATTGAACTATTTCAGTGGCTTTGGTGCTTATGTTATTAAATGTGTGTTGTACTTTTTTTAACAATCATTACTTCTATGTGAACTACTTCACTAGTTCCTTAATGATTCTTTCATATATATGCGCGTGCATCTTTATTAGATTAGTACTATTACTCTTCTCTTAAAAACTCGCTTTTGTTTCCCTCCAGTGAAAGAATCTTGATACATTCTGCAACTGAACGTTCCCCAAGGCATACTCACTTGTTCATTAAAAAGTAGATGTACATTACTCTCTTGTGCTAACTACTACATCCTAGGAAAATCTCTTAGAAAATGGTAGCCAGGATTTGTATTAGGAAGGCCTCCTACACCAAATGGTGTGTAGTTTAATTGGGACTTCACATTGGAGATACCCCCTTGCATGTTGGAGGGTTCTGGGCGTTGTCAACATTCTGGTGCTAGAAGGAGGGAAACAAACATTTTATGGTTGATAACTTACCACGTATTAACAAGAAAAATTCCATGCAAGGCAGTAACATTCCCATTTTTACTCCAACTCATACTCCTGAAAAAGAGGAAACTTCTCATCCAAGACCTGGATAAGCTTTCAAAGTTACTTACAATCAGCTCTGGATGATTTGACCTATTACTCGTTAGTTTGTGAGAGCTCTTGGTTTACTCCCCATTGTCACCATTCTACCTCATAAGCTTGTAAAGAAAGAAACAACTCCCAGTAGTATATTGGTTTCTTTAGTGGAATATTTAGTTATCACAACCCTTGAAGAGTTGGTTGATCCTATAGAAAGAACAAAACACCAAGGGGAACTTCCACCTGTTGAGGAGAATTTGGATAGTGAAGGGGAGGATTTTCAGTTTTCTAACAAGGAACATCCTGATTATAAAGAATATTTTAATGGTGAAGGAGAATACTTTTTAGATTGAAAAGAAGAGGAGGAAGGAGATGAAGACATGGCTGATGCAGACTTGGATTGGATGGCCCAAGCGTGACTCACTCTTCCAAATAATCTTCACAAAATGCCAAAACATTCGGAAAAATTGTTGTCAAAGTTCGATCCCAATAAGAAGACCAAAGAAGAAGATCATACTGAAGATTTATACATGCATTTATGAATGCTTGAGATAGTTTTTTATGACGTTGCTTGTAGACTATTCACATACACTTTAGAATGTATAACATGAGTATGGTATCACAACCTTCTAGCCAATTCAATCCATAGTTGGAGGGAGTTTAAGAATCTATTTTTGGAAAAACAATGTTGATGATAAGGTTCTTGCCATGTTATTGAAAGAACTTGGGAACCTGAAAATGGGGGAAAAAGAAAGAGTCAAAGTTTTCACCCAAATATTTACTAGTTTGTTGAACAAATTCCCCATAGGTGTGTAACCACACAATGACATTACGAAAGATTATTATACAACAACCTTTCCAACCAACATTTTTGTGTTTGTCAAAAGAGTTGCAAAGGACACTTTGGCTTTAAACTTTGCAGAAGCTATTTCTATTTAGAAGGATCTACATTCTATTGGAGTCATTGAATACACTAACAATCCTAAGGGCTCCAAGGAAATTGGTAAGAAAATAGAAGCCTCTTCCATTAAAAATTAAGAGAAAGATTCTTTCAATATGGAAAGCTTGGCCAAGTCTTTGAAGTTTCTCACGAATGAAGTATCTAAAATAAAGAGGAGGTCAAGTGAGGCAGCCACAAACAACGAGTTCTCTAAGTCGGATTTCTTTAAATAGAACAATAACTCTCAACTGGATAAATCTACTTAATGTTCTAACACAATGTTCAATGTTGAAAGTTTGGGCATGGACAACTTTTGTACTTTTCACCAAGAGAAGCATTCATAAAAAAATGTCCGCAGTGGAATCATAACTTGAACACTATGATGACTAATATGGTTGACACCTTGTTAGTGGAAGAACAACCTAAGTAGAGTGAAGAATCAGATGAACCTTCTGAGACTGAAGAAAGTTCAGGTGTTGGACACTTAGTTAATACATTTCACGTCGTATATAATGCGTACAAGTAGAGTGTTGATGAACCATCAATGAGTGAATCTCTTCCTCAACAAGCAACTTTTGTTATAATTTGAGGAGTAAAGGACCTATCTCTAAGCAAGAGCTCAAGAAGCAGTTGTTGAGAAGGATTCTACCACCTTCCAACTCAGCTCAAAATTCGCAGAACAAGTCCAAAAGTGCCTCCTCTTCTAAGAACACTTCCACCAACAACAAGAACAAGTCCATCACTCTTGAAGCTTCAAATAAATCTACACCACCTGATCCGAGAACACAACCCATTAATATTGAAAGTATTGTTTACAACATTGTCAATGATATGAAAAGAGCTCGGGTCAACATTTCAATATTTGAGCTCGCAAAGATAACAAGATAGCGATAACATTATCTAAGCATTCTCATTGCACTCTTCAGCAGGTTAGGAAGTTTCTGCTTCTTAGGTAATGTCTGGTAACTCTCGCAATATTGTCAAATTTGTAGTTAATGTTGTCAATTTGAATTATAACACTCTTTTCCCTCTATTTCTCTTAACTTTTGAAATTTTTAACTATAATGTCCATAATTGTTTGGTTGATTATGGTGCATCAACGAATGTTATGCCATTTATCAATTGCTAAGAAAATTAATTCCAAATGGGATAAAATTGATGTGCAGATCATACAGTTGGATAGATCATTTGTCCAAGCCATTGGTGAACTCAACAATGTTATGATTTGTTTGTCATCATACCATAGAGTTCACCAATGCATAAACATTGTGATTGTGGACATTGTGGAATCCTATGGTTTAATGTTGACCAGAGATTGGTCCAATAAGCTACAAGAGTAATTTTCAATTGACTGGACACATTTATGGATTCCGTATAAGGGCATAAATAACCAGATTTGAGTAGAAAATGAGCCTTATATGAAACATAACATGACACAAATTGAGGGACATAATGAGCCGGTAGGCTTTGCAAATATTATTTTTGGAAATTGTTTTCTAAAAGTAGATCACATATGTTATCTAGCACATCCTTCACCCATCCCACCAAATACATTATTGGAATTTCTTCCTCGAAATCCAACTGGTGAAAATGACTCTTGTACAATAGATGTAAATAATATTAATATAGGACATAGCTCTAGTACTTCTAACATTTGGACAATGTATTTCCATTTTTCAAAGACATGGGAGGGATCTGGAGTTGGTTGCATTTTAATAGACCTATGACAAAAAAAACGTTTATCTCTTGTCACTTGGAACTTGAATGCACCAACAACGTTGTTGAATATGAAGACTCATTATGGGTTTGAAGAAAGCCATCGACCTCAAAGTTGAAGTACTCAAAGCAATAGGTGACTCTGAAATTGTTACATGATAGGTACAGAATACAATACATTGTGTGTCACCTAATCGTAGGAATTATCAACGAGAGGTATGGCATCTAATTTCGCATTTCCAAGCTTTCAATATTATTTTTGTTCCTCGAATTCGCAATGCTATTGTTGATACATTAGCAAATGTTGTTGCTAGGTTTTCACCTTTAAGGGATGGATTTTCAGTTCATATTATATATAGGTCATTCATTCCTAATAATATTACTAACTTTCATATTTTCAATGAAGACCAGCAGATACTGAACTTTATGATGAACACTAATGTATTCAAGGATGTAGCTATCAATGAAGATGAACATGAAAAAGAATTGTAGTAGTCAACACAAGAAAATAAAGGAAACCCCATGCCCAAGGGTGTGGTGTCATTGGAAAAGTTGTACAACCTGTAGAATCGGTTCAAGGGACCAGTTAATGCAAAGGCTCGTAGCTCCACACTTTAACATGAACAAGTGAATCTTGGCATGGAATAAGATCTGAAGTATGTAAATCTCGATGCTTGTTGCACACCTCAAGAGCGGAAAGCTTTTATCCGCCTCTTTAAGAAATACTGATATATCTTCGCATGGATGTACAATGACCTTAGAATTTACAATACATGAATAATCCATCATGTGATTCTAATTTAGAAAGGGGCAAGCCTTTTTAGAAAACTTTAAGAAAAGTTCATCCTCAGCTTGAACACCTCATTCAGAAAGAACCAAGGAAATTTTTGGATGCTTGTATCATATTTAAAGTTCGTCATTCAACATGGGCATCAAAAATGGTTCTCGTAAGGAAGAAGTTTTGGGAGATACACTTTTGCATTGAATTTCGTAATTTGAACCACACCTGAAACAACGATAATTACCCAGATTCGTCTATGGAACAAATTTTGCAAAAGGTATAGGGTTCATAAATGTTCTCGTTGTTGGATGACTTTTCTAGTTACAATCAGGTTCTAGTGGCAGAATCCGACAAACATAAGACCACTTTTAGGGCAAAGTGGTGTACTTTCGCCTTGAAAAGAATGCCTTTTGGACTTATCAACACAGGAGCTACTTTCCAATGCACTATGGACATCGATTTTTGTGGTTTGATTTGATAAAGCATTGTGGTTTACTTAGATGATGTGACAATGTTTTCGAATAAGCGATCTAATCACTTGCGTCATCAAGGGAAAATTTCTGAGTGATGTCACAAATATGGTATATCTTTAAATCCTAAGAAGAGCATCTTTGGAGTGTTCGAGTGAAATCGTTTGGGCTACATCATCATAAAGAGTGGGATTAAAGTGACCCGGAATGGGTCAAAGCTATCACTCAAATTCCATTTCTAGTAAGCAGGAAAGCTATGCAATCCTTCTTAGGGAAATCATTTTCCTTTGTAAGTTCATCTCAAACTACACACAGATAGTAAATCCATTACAAGGGATGATTAAGAAGGATGAAATATACAAATGGGATAAAAGGGAAAAGGATGTTTTCGCTTATATTAAGCAAGCAATCACCAAAGCTCCAACATTATATAGTCCATATTTTAGCAAAGATTTCTTGTTGTATACCTTCACTTTTGATACTTCACTTGCAGTCGTTCTCATGTAAAAGGATGACCAAGGTAACGAACATCCTATATCATTCATGAGTGTTGGATTGAAATGAACTAAATTAAAATATCCCGCCATTAATAAGAAATTGTATTCTGTGTATAAGACATTGAAACACTTCAGGCCATATATTCTGAAAAATCATGTTATCATCTTTGTGCCTCACCCAACGGTTAGATCATGGTTTGTTCAACAAGAGTTGGGTGAGAAGAGAAAACTAGATGACAAGCTTACAAGAGTATGATCTCGAGTTCAAGCTATTTCACATGATAAAATACCATGGTCTATGCCAGCTAGCAATAGAAGTGGTAAATACACTAGAAGGTGACTCTTATGGATGGGAGCATAAAATTTAAATGTACAACATTGAATAAGTTACCCCCACTGACACATCCACCTCTTGGTACACGAATTTGAGATGATATCTTGAGCATGGTACCTTACCCTCTCACTTATCAGGGATACAAAATAGGGCTACTTGAATCAAATCTCTATCATATCATTTGGTTCACTGAGTGCTTTTCTGAATGCACCATAACAAGGTTCTACTTAGATGTTTGGAAGCACCTGATTTGGAAAGGGTATTGTGTGATCTCCACGATGGACTAGTTAATGGAAATTATGCAGGTGATACTAATGTACACAAGATAATGCAGGTTGGTTTCTATTGGCCCAGACTTTTCAAGGATGCACATGCTTACACTAGCAAGTGTCCGGTTTGTCAGAAATGTGTCAGTCGTTATAGGAAGTCAATTGCCTCATTACAGCATGTCGTAGTAGAAGAGATTTTTCAAAAATGGGGTTGGATTTCATTGGTGAAATCCTTCCACACTCATCAAAGCAACACCATTATATTCTTACTGTTACAAACCTTTTCACATACCGAACAAAAGCGGTTCCTCTAAAACAAGTGAATGATTAGGAAGTCATTAATTTCCTTAGACAAAATATCGTTACCAAGTTTGGCGTTCCTACATCACTTGTTTTTTATAATGAAGTGCGTTTATCATCACTTAAACTTTATGATTTTGAATTAGAAAATGGAATTGTATTGAGACATTCATCTAACTATTATCCACAAGGTAATGGTCTTTCTCAGTCAACCAATAAAAATCTCATTTGTATTATAAAGAAAACCATTTACTCTGAACAAAGTAACTGGCACAATGCTTTGGTGAACACTTTATGGGTTGATTATTGTATGTCTAAATCCTCTCTCAAAACTTTTCCTTACTTTCTAGTGTATGGGAAAGAATCCATCCTACCTCCAAACATATATCTAACAACGCTTCAACTTTATCAGACACACGGGGTAAGCCTTTTCTTGTGGCTTAGAGTAGGATAGACACTCTTTTGGAGTTACAGGAAGAAAGGAGGAAAGCTAAGGAGACATTTTCCATTCATCAAAGTCGTATCAAGTGATGGTTTGATAAGAATTTTGCAGGGAAAAAGCATTCATTGTGGGAGACTTAGTATTGAAGTGGGATAAATCTCATGAAGAGAAAGGGAAGCACACTAAATTCCAATCCTTGTGGATATGACCATTTTTTATTTGTGACAATATTGGCCACCATACTTATGGCCTCCAATCTTTGGATGGGAATATGGATTCTATTCCTATGAATGGCCACGATTTGAAACATTATTTTCAATGGCAGTATTGGGTTGTGTCCCTGCTTGATGTACATATTTATTTTATTGTTTGGGGTTTCTCTATCTATTTGCATTATGTTCAGTCTTTTTTGTTGTCTTTTACATTTTGCTTGTGAATAAATCCTTGTGTGAAAGTGTTGTGTTTGGTTTTGATGCATCTGGAAAAATGAAAGGGGCTTATGACACTACAATTTTTGGCTTAGCTTCAGCCCTTCTTCCTTATCTTGGTCCATATATTTCATTCAATGGTGTTTCAATGGAAAATACGATCCTTCCATGAAGAGAGATTTAAGTAGAACCATGATACCTGTATCTATTCTATGAACCTCATTTCTAAGCTTGGTTCTATAATGTTCGATGTTTTTCATGTTGTTCCAATCAAGTAGAAAAGGATAAGGGGGGAGTATTTGAAGAGAAAACTTATATCAAAGGTTATATATTTGCTTCTCTGAAGGAACAACCTCTCTTTCTCTCAATAATTCGAGATCCCTCTTCTACCCCATTGAAATAAATAAGTGTATTTTCACAATTCTATAAATAAGATAAATAAAGGGTGAAAGAAGAGAAAGGCTTCTGACAATGCATAGAGGTGAAGCAAGAAACTTTGTTGAGGTACTAAATAGGCTCGCTGGCAAGGAAGAACTTCTTTTTTTCCTATAGTGACTCTGTTGGGGTACTATCTAGGTCTACTGGCAGCAGAGCAACACCAGAGATGAAAACTCATACTCTAATTATCTTAAACTCGCGAAGTATATTACCCTTCTCCTGAGTCGAAACAAATGTGATATAGCTAGCACAATGAATATGTTTATCCAAGAAAGGAATAGAGGAGACTATGTCTATAACCAGGTTAAGTGGGAAAACCATAGTAGTACACATGATGAATCAATACTTCTGGAAGAACTAGACCTTGTACATAGAGTTAGACCAAGGCAGAGAAGCTGGAATCCTACTAGTGTGTCGCCAAGTGTTTCCACTGCTACAACACCCTCCAAAATTTTGGCTTACATCCAAATTTTAGAGCCTACTTTATTTTTGCAAGCTCTCATTTCTAGTAGCAAGAGTCATTGAATGTAAATCCTCTAAGTTTTCTAGTCCTTTTTGAAATAAAACCTAAGTGTCGTCTTTCGACATGCGAAGTGTCGCACATTATGAAAGAAGTGTTATGGTGTATTTCAAGGGGAAAATTTGGTGTTGATGGGTCGCATTTATCATATAGATATGCATTAGATTCATTCCCAAAGTTTCGTGCATTGTCGCACAAGTGCTGTCATTGTCGTCGCAAAGTGTGCCCTCACTAATGCACTTGGAGGAGTATGTTGTTTTACCGATGCATTAAGGAGACCATGTTGTTTCTGAGTGTTGGGTGTTTAATGCTTTATCACCAATGACTCTGAGTGTGTGATCATGTTCAAGTCTTACCTTGGTTTCATATATGCTTCAATGATCCCACACTTAGCCAAATTCTAGAAGATTTTTTTCCCTACCAACTTGAGCTCACTCTTCCCTTCTGAACTGCACATTGCGTAGTGGTGAGCCTCAAGCATGTACCCTTTCCCTCTATAAATATTCAATGTTCAATTTCTTCCTCCAAGGATTGTGCATTGCATAGTCACAATGCTCAATCCTAGCCTCCTAACCCCTAGATTTGTGCAATCAAGCCTTCCTGTCAATCTCCTTCTGCACATTGTACAATCCAAGTTTTCAGTTTGGCTCCTTATCTCCTTAAGCTGCACAAATGCACAATCTAATGACCTCCCTCTCTCCTAAACTGTACATTACACAGTCATAACGGGAAATCCTACCTCATTATGACCCTCAACTGTGCAACCTTCCTACTCAGGCCTCCACTGTTGCACATTGTGCAGTCATAAGCCTCAACACCTCACTCCTAGTCTCTAAAACTGTGCAACCCTTGAGCCTTCCTCCTAGTCCAGTACCTGGTTCTAGTTCAATCAATGATTTTCATAAAGCATGTTAGACTAGGAGTTTTTCGAGTTGATGTTGTATTGTCATGAGTGATTTCTAGTTGCGGGTACTGCATCTTCACATGACAAGGTGATGATCAAAGAGAAGGAGAAGGAAACTATACTAGAGTACACTTATGAAGGTGTAAAGAAAATTTGATCATTGAACAAGAAGATGAAGGGACACTAGATTGTGACAGAAGTTGAAGATCAAGATCATAGTGAAGACTTCCTATCTTCAAGCCTGATGGAGTAGGAAGAGGAAAAGCATGTATCATCTCTCAAGAAGACACAAAGATAGCAGCATAAAGAGTGGATTGACATTTCCACATCATCATCAAGTCCATGTCATCAATGTCATGTCATGTCTTGTCAAGGTATCATATGAGTCATAAATTTCCACCTCATTTGTGGATGTAATTATGCAATTCTCAATAATATGAGAAAAGTCCAAGATTCACCTATAGAATGTGAAAAGTCATGTAGAATTCAAAGGGTCATATGGAAGTTTAATAGTCATGAAGGGAGTCCAAGGGTTGCAAGGGAGGTGAATAGTCACCCCATTTGTTATATATACATTCTCATAGCTCAAGCAAAGGACTTTTCACCTTAGCTTCTCTAAACAAGCATTAGAGAGGAAGATAGTTCTTTTGAAGAGAAAGTGGTAGCTTTAATGCTCCACTATTTGAGCTAGTGGTGTTCATTATATCAATGTATCTTGGAAATCTTGCTTAATAATTGAAGCTCTTTGAACCAGAAAAATTTTATCATCTTTATTAGATTAGTTCTATTACTCTTCTCTTAAAGGCTTACTTTTTTTTCCCTCCAAGGAAAGAACCTTGATACATTCTGCAATTGAACATTCCTTAAGACATACCCACTTGTTCATTCAAAAATACATCTACATCCAAGGAAAATCTTTAAGAAAATGGCAGTCAGACCTTATTTCTGGAAGGGCTCCTACACCAAATGGTATGCGGTCTAATTGGGATTTCACATCAGCAATAATCCCTTGCATGTTGGTGGGTTACAACACCATAAAAAATTTTATAATGACTTTGATTGAGCTTCAACATTATTTCATTGGTAATGGTTACAATTTGGTACTAGGTATGTAGATTACAATATAATGGTGATCTAGATCATGTGTAGTACCTATGATCAATGGTGGCTTCCTCCCCTATTATTTATTATGGTTAAGTTTCCTTTTGTGTTATCTCTTTCCCTCTAATTTCTACTTAATTTTCAAATTTTTGGAGAAGTTTTTCCTCCTATTCTTTTGGCCTACCCCTTGGTTCACTACTCTCTCAATTAAGTTGTATTTGGTTTCAATTCATTGCACTCTCCTTACCCCTTCCCCATATATGCTCCTTAGCTCTGCCTAGATTTTCTCCTATATTTTGTTGGTGCACTCTTATATTAAGTTGTTGGTTTGGTCCTTCTTCATTCTTGCACCCCTATTCTCAGCTTCTCCTTTTTCCCTATTTTCATAATGCCTCGTCAAAGGTGCTCTTGTCTTAGTTTGGAAGGGAGCAGTAGAGAGGTACCTCCCCACACCGAAGCTTAGATGAACATGGATTCCACTTCTAAGCACTACTTGGATTGCACTTTTTTGTCTAATCAAGATGAAATAGAATTGACTAAGAGGGAAGGACATGTTGAGTGCAAGTTCATGTTTAATATGGAAGTGATGGAGAATGTAGGTCAAGGGATTCTTAACATAGGGAACACTTGAACTAGATAGAACCAATAAATTCAAACAATCAATTTATATTGGAAAATGAAAACTCTAATGGATAAATCATTGATTGAAAGAAGTGAGGAATGGAAGAAAATATTTCTTTGTAATGGCGCTTTGAAGTAGCAAGTCAAAAAATGGGCATTAAGGTCTTAGTTCTTACCAAGAATCTTGCTAGTTTAGATTTCAATAAGGTAAAGATAAGGAGCAAGCTCTAGTCTAGGTGGATTCTCCTACAAATTAAGTAGGTTTTCTCTAGAACATTTCTATTTTTTAAGAGACATTGTAGGATATCTTCTGCCATTGATGGCTTATGATATATTTTATTCTCTAGTCTCTAAAATAGTTGTAGACTTTGTTAACTAGAACAATATTATTAAAAATTTGGAATAGTTTTTTCGACTGATGACTTATTACTATGGTATTTATTTGCTTTCCTTAGTGGGAGACCAATAATCATAGGCATGTAATGTTTTATTTTGATCAATGATAAAAAGATGACCTAAACTTAGAAAAAAAAGAGCATTTGTCAATGTGATTTTTATTGTTAAGGCCAATGTTATTTGTAGACTTTGTTAACTAGAACAATATTATCAGACATTTGGAATAGCTTTTTTTATTTATGACTTATTACTATGGTATTGATTTGGTTTCCCTAGTGGGAGACCAATCATCATAGGCATGTAATGTTTTCTTTTGATCAATAATATAAAGCTAACCTAACTTACAAAAAAAATAACATTTGTCAATGTCATTTTTATTGTTAAGGCCAATGTCATTGGCATCTTCAATATTAATGCTAATTTGAACTCAATTGCAATTGTAATTATGATGCTTAAATCCCAATCAATATATTGCTTAAAGACAAGAAACAATTTCAAGAAGCCATTAGTGAAAAATATTTAAACAATCTTGTAATGTTAGATGCGAGACAAATTGTTTCAACAATTAATCAAGGAAAAGTATTTTTTCAAATGGCACTTTAGTGAAAAATTACTCAAAATATTATAGTCTGCACAAAATTGTTATTTCTCGTATATAAAACATTATTTTTTAAAAATATATATCATTTTTTGTATTTGAAACCTAATTTTTCAAATAAAACATATGGTTGTGTACCTCGCTCCATACCATATTGAGGTATCTATCTCTTTGCATGCAACTTAGAAAAAGCACCACAATGCACCAAAAACCAAGAAAACCTAGAGGCTTGTGGTGATGCAATATTTAGAGAAAATTAATTGTCCTTGGGAGACTCTTCCCTTTGAATCCTCGGGGAACAATGGCATTAGTCATTTCTTAATCATGTTTTTTTTTTCTATATTAAGACTAACCTAAGTACCCACGGGGGATTTGAACCAGTGACCTATCGCAATGAGTGCCTTAACAGCGCACCCATTCACCGTCAATCCAAAACCCCGTGGGCCATTTCTTAATCATGTTAATGATAAGAAGATAGACAAATTTGAATGCCACAAGGTTTGAACATTCAATATATGTGAAGGAAACTTTCCCTAAAAAGGTTATAAATTCATTCTTAAAAATGTTGGTTTCAAATAGTTTATTGTATCAAGAGGTGTTTTTTAAAACTTAATATAGGAGAGATTGCAGTATCTTCCCATTACATTAAAAAAATTATTAAAAAATAAATAAAATAATGACAAAAGACAATCTACATCCTAGTATGACCTAGATGTTGTAACATAACATAAAACTACATCAATATAGATGCACATGTTGACTCAACAAAATTTTGTCCACAAACTACTGGGACTAACGTATGGCTTGAGAAATTGTGACTTAGTGACATCTAAGCCATCAAAATCATCTAGGGATTTCACATGACCTAGGCCACACCAACCCATACTTATTATTGAATTTTTGCCAACGAAGTTTTGAACCAGTGGCATTTTCACCATAGAGTGCAAAAGTTTCCACTCATAATTAAAATATAAAAAAACATATATATTAAATTAGAGAAAGGGTTTATCAACACATCTATAAATACAACTCTCATTACTTTACACTATAACGCTTGAGTTAATGCTCAAAAAGAGTGCATACATTAATGAACATGGACTTTCACAAATTAAATTGGAAGACCAAGAAACTCTAAATACAAAAAACCAACTTACATCTATCTTAAATTTACATCTATCAAATATTGAGAAAGATCACATCCCTTGAATTGAAAACCTTTCACCAAGTTTGCACTCTAAAACAGGTTTGCATATCAAGAGATATGCACCTTCTCTATGATTAATAGATTCAGAGTTAAGATGATCTAAATTGGTTGATAATTCAAAATCAATTTAGTGTAACTAGATGAAGTTTGTTGCCAATAAAGTTCTTGCAAAGTTGAATGGGTTTCCCTACACTCTAATACATAGACACACTTAAGTCATGCTCATTTGAATCCATTGGGAGACAATGTTGATGTTGCCCCTCCATTGTCAACCCAACAAAAAGCATTAGAGTTTACCCTCCCTCATCCTCAAGGCTAACGGATCTATGTAACCCTTCTTATTCTCAACAAAGAATCATGATATGCTCAAGCCCCTCAGGTGATCACAAATGTCATTCTGTTGTGGAAAAAGATACCCTTAATGATTTTCCTTCTGATCAAATCCACTCCTTCTATTCAAATCCACTTAGATATATATGATTGGGAAAAGATGGTAATATAAATCACTAGAACTTTTTAACATGTTATTGTCCTACACGATAAATCACTAGAACTTTTTAACATGTTATTGTCCCACACGAATCACTATGCTTTATGGTTCAAAATATTTAGTAAATTTGCCCAATAAATTCTCAACTTTAAAAATTTAGTTTAATTATTTAATTATTGTTTTTTTTTTCCCTGTTTGAGTTATCTTTCCTCGTAAATTTTATTATTTTTTGAAATTGTAAATTGTAAATTTTAAATTTAATATATCCATATAACTTATTAAAAAATAAATTAAAAAATTAACAATTAAATTCCCTGTTAAATCTCCAATATTAAGAAAATTCTATATAAACAGACCCCACATAAGAGTTGTTCTCGCTAAATATTATGACCATTTTGGCATAGGTCATGTGAAATCCCTAGATGATTTTGATGGCTTAGAT
>Ga0181465_100595_pt1 | contig 14973 bp, 18 predicted proteins | sample InSIn3gowninarea_FD_119076 | JGI IMG/M metagenome (GOLD analysis project Ga0181465, IMG submission 119076) | Clean room microbial communities from NASA Spacecraft Assembly Facility at Jet Propulsion Laboratory, Pasadena, California, USA -... ... | reverse complement strand
AGGCAGTCTTGGGTATTTTCGGCAAGAACAACAGAAGTAAAGAATGAAAGGACGAGTGCCGCAGCACTGCTCTGAAGATACATGTTCAAAAGAGTGACTGTGGTGAGTTGTGTGAAACAGCGAGTGACAAAGAACCAAATATTGCGAGCTGGGAGGGGGCACCGTTCTTAACATATTGTTGCGCAACTCTCCTGATCAAGGATCACAGTAACTTCATAGCGACAGAAAGACAGTATGAGGTTCAATCAGGTTGCTGAACAAGGATAGAGGTTGTAAAGCAGCCAGTCGTTGATTCATGCGGGTGTTCTTTCAGCTGAGGAATTACATGACCTTGCAAGCCACAACCTCGCTCTCGAGAATATTCTAGATCATGTCGAGGAGGCATAGCTAACGAACGAGGATTAGAAGCGTGGGAAGCTGGTCTCCTATAGGAGACTGGTAGGAAACTCTCGATCAGGGTGACTTTGAATCTTGACATAACCTTGGTGATCGAGAGCAAAATGGCCGAGCCTTGGCACGAAACCGCCACATCAGCGTTGTAACCGACGGCCATTTTGCTTCGAAACCCTCATCATCCTTTTTGATTGAGTGGCGTTAATAACTCTGACACGCGGTTCACAAGTACCAGATTGAGATGCGGGTTTCCCATATCAATCAGACGAAGAGGCTGTCTAGAACCACTTACCCCGACTTTGGCCACAGGTGTTATACCTCAAGAGCCTGTCACAGGAACTCATCGCAGATTGACTGTAACAAGCTTTGGGGTTTAGTAGGTGGTGAGTGACCTTTTGTAATTCGATGCCTTTGCACTCATGATCGGGCAAACTGAGCACGGGCCGCCGAAAACTCACCTACTGCGATATCCATGTCATATGAGAGTACGGCAAGCATCCATGTCCAATCTCACCGCAAGCGTTCCTTCGCTCATCTGAGCAAGATACACAGAGTAGTATAAATCATTAACCGTGTATATTCCATTAAGTCATTACCTAATCGTAGCGATCCGTCCGTTTCAATCCGGCGAAGCATATTACAAGAATCTCCCCAAACCCCATATCCCACATTATCCACAACTATATTCTTTCCTCTGCGACGATCAAGCTATATTTTCCTTGCTTGTTGTCTCTCACCAATTGACCATGGCGCACGGAAGCCTCAGCAACCCAAAACATCCGGACACATCTCACAGCCTCGTTACCACACTGTGTGATAATCCTTACCTCATTCCTGGCAAGTCCCAGTCACCTACCCCAACAGCCAAACTCCCAGCGCCCCAATTCCCGACTCCTCACAACTTGCACCTCCCACACTTCCGACAAGTTCTCTTCCTGCTCCGACCCCTCTCTTCGTCATCCATCCCCTCTCCTATCCACTCCTTCGGCCCCCCGAGCCACACACTTCACATGTCCCTTCCCCCACCACCACTCCCAACGCCCTCGTCTCCACCCATGCCATGTCCGTGCCCAGTCGCACTTCCCATTCCGAGCTCTCGCACCGATTCGTCAACCCAGCAAAAGCTCGTCAAATCCTGCACCCACCTCAGATATTGTTCCTCGAGAAACTCTATCGTCAGCGGCTTCGGCCAGCTCTTGAACATGGTGTCGGAGGTTGGGTCACGTAGCATGGCATCATATGATTTGAAGAGGACGCGGTGGTGGGAGATGTCGCGCCATTCATCGTCCATGTCTATGTGTAGTTGTGCGCCTTGAGAAAGCTCGAAGCTAGATGACGAGAACGAGAGAAGGTTAGCTGAAATATTCGTTTAAGGGTGGTTGTGGTGATTGGGGCTTTGGTGGTGACGTAGTACTGATTTCATTGGACTTGACTTACCCTATGTACACGCCGTTTGCGCTTCCAAGACTGATTATCGATGCGCCTGGTGATGTTTTGACGAGGTGGTAGATTTCGCAGTATGGCATTAGATCTTTGTGGGTGGGATATTGAGGAAAGAAAGGGAATTTTAGCTATGAGTCAGTGTGTTAGTCTTAAGCTCTTGGTGCTTCGAGGAGGGTGCATCTCATTTGTGTAAACACCAAGAATGGACTTTGTGGGAGCGACGTTTGTGCATCACTTACGAAATGTAAATCCCTTTTCGAGTTGTCAGCGTACTTGTCCTCCCAAAAGAACCTCAGCACGACTTGATCAGTTCTGGATAGTGCTCCAACTGAACCACCTGGGACAATGCCATGGTGTTGCTGCATGACTGGTCGGTTCAGGAAATCAAAACTAGAATTTGTCGCTGCCGACACGGGCCTAGAATCGTAATTCGGTGCTCCCGAGTGACCGCCTCCAGGACTGGTGATGGCACCACCGTTCGGCGCCGAGTGCAGCGGCTGTTGATTGTGGCCGCTGTCAAATGGAGGTGAGTATGATGTTGGTGGTGTTTCTCTTGATTGAGCGCCAGATGGTGCTGAGTCGCGCGAGTTCTGGGAGTTACGGATTGAGGAAGAGCGGGAGAAGCGTCGCATAGTGTTTGTGATTGATGGGCTCATGGTTGATAGATGAGATATGAACGAGTCAGAGAATAGTTAGGCTGAAATTGAAAGGATAGAAATGCGCGAGGCTTGGTATGTGGAAAGAATAGTGCACAATTCGCTGGCGGTCGCACGAGCTAGCTAGCAGCCTCGTTTCTTGAATGGAGCTAGATGATTGAAGGAGTAACGTTCGAGACTTGGAGTAAAGAAGATTAGTACGATGTATTTCTTGCTTTGGTCGACGTGATGCGTGACGATATGGTAAGAATAGTGAAGGTTACCAGTATATCTGATAATTGTGATGGTTGGGCAATGGAACCAGAATAGCGCTAAAGCTCGACCATTGATGGTCTAACGGCGAACTAGTGCTCGGCACGGACAAGTGGATAAAGACATCCTTGTTGATTTGTGGCTGGGGAGTCGGAAGCCAGCTCACGCTAACCAGTTTAGACTTCTTCTCGACCTCGATAGTGAAAGAAGTGAGGTTTCCAACCTCGAGATTTATGTACTGCATGGTATCCTTGCCATTGGGGACAAATTCCAGTACCCCCGATATTCTCACTTTCCATGCAGACACGTTGGCGTGACGTTCAAGAATCGATATTCGGCCCAGTTCGCCTGTCACCCACAATTATTTGCCCTTTACGCCCTACCGGCATGCTATGAATCCCACGCTTGTCGACCTGTCAAGCTGTCAAGCTAGAAGTGATGCCATCTGGGTAAAAAGAATTCGCCTGTGCCACTGGCCCTGAGACTACGCCGTAACCAAAATGCCATGCTCTTACGCTATTTATCAAGCAGTTCATGAGCTTGTAGCCACAACCTGTCTCCGCCGCCAATCAACAATGGTGCCTCCCGGAAGCAATGCGGTAGCAGGCAGGGGTTCCAAGCCCGGTGGTGCTCGCGTATAATCACGGGCCGCTATTGCAGCCTCTACCCGTGATAGACGGTCCTATCCATCCGCTTGTATCGGGTCTTGGAGAAGATTGACCATGGACATTGGTCCACCTTCTGGATTAAGAAGCTCGATGAGAGCCTCAGTTTGCCGCCAAACAGTCTCAATTGCGGCCCGAGGAGGACGGCCAAGGGTGGCTAAACACCAAACGTTAGCATGCGATTTGACAACGATGATTGCAGACGTTGCATAGAAAGCTCCTGAATACAGATAGCTAATCACAAGATTATCAGTACTCGAATAAGGACTTACTAAGTATCGCTGAATTGAGCTCCTCAGCTACTTTGGTGCGTCCATCTGGATCCAGTAGATGACCATTTTGGCTGGGCTTTGGGTCATAGTATGGCATAAGACTGAAGATATCGTGCAACATTTTGTCTTGTTCGATTGTTTGATCGGCATACTCTTCTCTCAGGCTTCGGCCGTAGTGAAGGGCTTCGGCTGTGATTTTGTTATACTCGGAACTGTCTGAGAGGTTCGATTCCATACGTGCTTTCCCGTTGGCGTGCATTGAGGACTGTTGCTCGTCATCCAGCTCCATAGCCTGGTCGAAAACATCATCCACGGCGGATGGATGGCTGCCTTCACCATTGGTCGATTGCCTGTGCCCCACGACTGGATGCCGCGACTTGTCCAGCTCGGCAGCCTTTAGCACCAGCTCAAGGAACTTCCGACACTTCAACTGGAACAAAATTTGTGGAAACTCAGGCAGAACATCAGGGAAATATTCCTGTACATTGGCTAGTGCTGTGTCAATGTCCCCTTTCAATATCGCTTGTCTGATTTGTTGCCTGGGTCTAGCATCTGGTGTTTCTGGGTTCTGCAATTCGGGTGCTGAAGACTGTTGTTGATGCAGAGCCTTTTGTTGCTTTTGAACTTGCCGCGAAAACTCCTTGGCAGTCTCAATATATCCTCCATGCGACAGAAACTGTGCAATCAGTTCCTGGGTAAAGCCGTATTCAGTCGCATGATCTGGATGCAGTTTGTTCGTTTTCGTCTTCTCTATGAGTAGATTTACGTCGCTCATCTCCTCCTCCATTTTCTTTCTCATATCAAAAACGAAAGGATGTTGACCAAAGTTGATCGTGATCAACGTTCCATTGTATTTTTTCATGCTTATGCAAGGGAATATGGCAGTAGAGGGTAGGTCAAGCTCCCTAAATGCGGGACCAAGGTCCGTACCGTTCTTGGTAAAGAACGCTTGACCCTTGTTGAAATCAACACCGCAACCGATGGTGTCACCCTGGCCAAAAGTATGACTGTAGCTTTGACCCTGTTGAGAGCCATAGAAGGCCTTTCCATCGTCACCATGATATGCCCAGGATTCTGGTTCCCAACCCGGCAACCGTTCTAGTGAGGACTTTGCACTCGAGAAACCAATAGCAACCGCACAATCCTTACTCTTCTGCCGTATTGTGATTTCATAATAATAAATTCCCACTTGAGGAGACATTGGATAATCAGATCGAACAGATGCTGCTTCGAGGTCAACCTTTCCGGTAATGCCATTGTACCGGACTTCCGTTCCTTCACTCAAAAGATCTAACCCCTGAGACTTGTCCGTACTGCTCAGCCTCGATGGTAAAGGCGTTAATCGTTCCTCTTGTGGTGGATTACTTTCAATGATATCGTAGGTCATACCTCTGTGTGAAGGCGCAATTCGTGCATTACTGGACCTGTTCCATATCGAGCCTGTCAATCCAGAGTTGTTACCATTATCCCGAATACTTCTTTTTTGTGCACTGTATGCGTCCCTCAGCTTCTGCGCATATCGTGTTCTCTCAAGATAGGCCGGTATCCAGCATTCACCCATGATTGTTTCATCTACACCGGTACTTTTGTGAGCTTGTGATGAAGAAGACAGCCCTCTCCGGTGTCCAGTACCTGGGCCCTGCATCGAAATTTCGTGTTCGTTTGCAGACGACATTGCGTGCAATCGGGAACTCGCTTGATATTGTGGTGGATAAGAGCTGTTCGCCATCCCGGCCGCCACGTTCTGCGTAGACGTACCAGATGCGACTGGGTTTTGCGATGTGTTTGCTCCAGTTACTACCGATGCATACGACAAACGCCTCGGGACACTCGGTGATCCTGCATAGGAATTTCGTTGGCCAGGGCCGCTTGTATCGCTCATAGCCACCAGTTGCTAAAATGAAATCGAGCCAGGACGTCCCTCAACAGGTGCACGGCGAAACAGCGGTATCGGAAAAATGCTTAGAACCAAACATGCAAGGTCAAATTGATGCGAATACGTAGACTATGGCGTGAAATTCAATAGTTGTAGAACATGGTATGCTACCTACAGATGCAAGCAAGATATCTACCTATGTCATTGGTTGAATAACATGTGGGTCTATCGCAGTGCACGCCTCTACTCAATGAGCATGTATCAGACAATCTGCTCTACTGTAGACATCTCACCAACAGCCTCCACAAATTTGTGCCATATCGTGCACAATAATATTTTGCTGTTCGAATGAAACGGCAAGGTTTCCACATCCTTCGTTGGGACTTGCCTCTAATCTAAGCTTCATAAGACCTATGTCTCTTCATATGATGGGATGTCAGCAAGTCATAAACAAATACGATATGGTCGCTATGGGAATTTGATGAACGGGGCGCTTTCCCATTTCCACGGCATGAACCATGCTGTCATGCACGCCGAGTAGTCTGTTGCCTTACTGCCAACCGCCTTTCCAACTCTTGCGACGACAAGTAAAGTGATGTACATAACCCCTTGAAAACGTGCGCCGTGAAGCGACGACCACCACTGCTAACACCATGTTTGAACAATTCTTCCAATGCGACCCAATGGACCAACCTAAGTATTTCGTAACCAATATGTATGCTAGTATGATAGTAATGCAAAGTAAGATCGCTCGTATGTAGCCATAATTCTGTATCCGAACGCCGAGATATGCAGTTGTCAATTGTACCATGAAGCATCATGCTTGGATGGGGAGCGAGGTCGATATGGGTATCGGTGGCGGTGAACTTGCGGCGGGTGTCGATATCTCCATCTTGTCCATGTTCTCACCGGCATTGCTGCCTTGTGCAGTATCACTTTCGCTTGGCTTTTGCTCACTGCTGTCTTGCATAGGCACATCATGTGCAGAACCGTTAGCGCCGTTCAGCATTGATGAATTGTTTGTCCCCTTCCATGAGGGTAGCTCCCATGTGTGGCCTGTGAAGCTTTTTAGCTGGAAGCCTCTCTTCTGCCACCGACGACAGGGTGCTCCAGATCGATCTAGTGCTCTCAAGTTGGCATTGATAAAGCCAGTGTTTGCTTTGGGACCAAGCTTGTGATTAGCTGTGCTGGTCACAGCAGGTTTTATACTATGGTCGATCGTGCCATCTTCCCTGTAACATGACATTAGTATTTGCATCGAATGCGGGAGGAGCGATGTGTTGACTTACAACCTGGGTTTCTTTTTCGGACCGGGTTTGCCTCTTGGTTTAGCCATCGCATCAGATGGTATTGGTGTGGACCGTTTCACACCATTCGCTGAGATGAGTTTCTTCTTTGTGTCGCTTGGTGTGGTTACGTCGTGCGAAGGCGCAGGCGTTGAAAATGTCTCTGAATTTGTTTCTTGCGACGCAGCAGGCTGTAGCTTAGGCATCTCCTCTAATGTAGGTAAGGGTGATGAGGCGATTGACGGAGAGTCTGCCTTCGGTATGAACCTTTTTAGTGTCGATGATGGTACTTTCAATACAACGATCTTGCTCTGCTTCTTGGATGATTTCTCCGTGCGACCGTTAGCAGTTGGTGTAGAGGGCATCGTGATGGTATCAACAGCCAAGTGTAATATTGATTGTATTGGTAGCGGTGTGCTTTTCGAAGATCGGTCGATAACCGCCAGCAGTATTCGTATACAGAGTGTCGTAATAAGGAATGGCGTTTGGTGGTTGAATAAGCGGTAAGGGTGCGGATTAGCTGTGAGGCAATTGTGGTCAGGGCTGTAGCGCGTCAAGCATGTATGCTGAGATTAGTGGTCAATCAGCTGGTTATGTGACATTTGCAATTGAATTCGATGATGATGACGAGGGAGAAGCAAAGGAGGAAATGGAAGGGAAGTGAGGTGGATGATGCATTGGATGTGGGAGGGAATGATGATTATGGCTCATGGTTGAGATTGATGGAAGCTGATCCTGCTAAGCCGTACGCAAAAGTCAAGCGTCTGAGCAGGACAGTGGCATTCATTCCAATACATCCGAATTCTGAGTGTCGCGAGGGTCTGAAGGTGCACCTGCGGCAGGTGCACGCAGTAGCGCGATCTCTGCGCCCCACCCATTTATGCCCGGCCAATCGTGGTGCTGGTTGTCGACTCAGGAGCAAGAAGTGAGAAGCAAAAATGATGCTCATCTTCGCAAGCCTAGCAATCGATAGACTCTCCCGTTTCCAGGCCCTGCCCGGCTGCCTCTTTCAAGTGCCCACCAGTCTCGCAGCTTTTCTTCCTTCCCACCAGCAATTCCCAGCAGTTGCAACGCACTACTGCAGAACAAACACAACCTGCAATCCAACGAAATGACAACGCAAACAATCCAGCTTCGTATTACATATCTACTAACCGGCAATGAGAATGACACCTCGCCCTCAATTGAGATTACACGCACATGATTACGCTCGATTTGCTTGTGAGTGGTCTGAGAGAACTCTACTCGCATAGGTATTGGCAACCGCAGCGCAGGCACCTGCCGTGCAACCCATTAGGCCTTGAATTGTTGCGTTAAAGCCGTGGTCCATCAGCAGCCGTATATTCATTAATGTTACCACTATGATGCATCCTGCTAAACGTCGACGTGTAGAGAGTGCCTCATCTACTCTCTGCAAACCTTTTCGCTCACCTTTGAAACTGCCTAAGAACGATTGCCAACCTCTTCCTCCGAGCAAAGTAGATAACCATGTCCAGCAGACTCCAATTCATACATCACCATTTCGAATTGATCCAAAAGCACCCGACAAGCAAAGACGGACATCGCTGACCGATGACGCTACCCCATGCCCATCGACTGAAGATGTGGTTGCACTGCAAAAGCAATACTCATTTCTAGCACAACAACTTCGGAAGTTGAGGCAAGACCTTGATGTGACAGAACAAGCTTTGCAGATACGTTCGAGTAATCAAAAAGCACAAGTCCACGCTCTCATCCTCAAATGGAGGAATATAGCTAGAGATGCAGCTGATGATGTCTTCGCAACCGCACACAGCAGGGTTGAAAACATGGGTGGCTTGAAGGTATGGCAGGATAATGCACAGCAGTTTCCACGTAACTGGGACGATGATACTCCTCAAAGGAGATCAACGGGAAATGATCAGGAGTACGATGACTCGGCCAAAGACGATGAACATCAAGGCCAAGAAAGAGACGGAGAATTCCTTGATGACACTGAAGAGGTAGAGCAGGATGTGAGCATTGAACATGATGTTTGCCGACCTCAGTTGCTCAATGCTAACACTAAGACAGCATAGTCTTACCATGGCCGTGATGCTCCGACAGATGAACATCGATCCAGATCTTCTAGGCCTCCATGAGGATACTCAACAATGGCTTACTTGAACGACATCTAAAGACCAGTTTTGCCATTCTCGCATTTCTCCAGCTTGAATGGAGATTACCATAACTCTTCCAGTGTTTCCTGAGAAATGCCCTAAGCTGTTTCTAAATTGCCGATCCTGCTCACTCTCACATTCTGAAGCTCGTTCACTATATCAAACCCGTGTCTCTTCTACGATCTATCTCCGTCGTTTCACCACTAAGTGTTATTGAGCCACTGTTCCATTGCATCATCTGCCTCTCGATATCTCTCAGCCTGATTTTGCTCTCCTCGATCTGTTGGAGAAACATTGATGCTTCCCGTCTGTTCTTTGCGTCTTCTTCATAGCGCCAAGATTCCCATTCTGATATAATATCCCATAACTCATTGCCTAGCCAATCTATCCTCAGTCCATGATAATAGAATACAATTTGATGCTTTTTCTATTCAAACATTAGCAGATCACCGATTATACCGAACGACTTGTCACTTACAATTCGAAGCTTGCACATCGCGGGCATGTACACCTGAACGATATACCGTAGGTTCCGAGCCCTTCTCATCTGGCAATCACCAGCATCCTCATCAGCCAGACAGACCGCCAAATGAAATTTCGTCAAGGCTTCCTTGATCAAGCTAGCATGGATCATATCCCTAGGCTCAGGTATGGGACTTTCAGTTATGACTTCTGGATCGTTTGTTGGAATACCTCGAGGTCGAAAAAGATCCAACCAGAAAGGACTTCGCCCAGATCGATATTGCACAACTTGCGCCCCAGGTAAGTCGTTGTGGTCGTGTCGAAAGGAACTTCTCTGGTCGAGTGGTTCCGGGTCTGAGAAGGACTGCGGTCGTTGTGTCCCATCCTGTTTGTGAGGGTTTGGTGGTGACCTAGATCTCAATTCATCTTCGGACTTTTGCGTGCCTGATGTTGACTTCACCACCTCCGATTTCTCAGACGAGCTTGACAAAGACTCTTCATCAAGTTTGCGCAGGCTTGTTGCTGTCTGTTTGGCATTCTTCTTCCGCGCCTCTCTAAACGCTGAATAATATCTCGGCTTGGCCATTCCTGTGCAGTATGCAAAGGCGCTCAAACCAAAGCTTCTTAACAGTGGCAACGTGGATATGCTCAAAGGGGAGCGAAAGCGGGTGGTAGATCGGGTGAAGAAGAGTCCAATATATTGCAAGAAACGAAGACACCACGACCATACAATGAATGGTGGTTAGCGGTATGATATGGTGGCAATGACTGCAATAGCCGATATTCACTGAGCGCAGGCAAAGCGGAAACCATCACTAGGACTACTTCAACCCGTATCGATCTACCGCCCGCTCTTCCACGGAATCCGTCAATTCTGTTCCACTCAATCTGTCCAGCTCTGGTCATAGCCAAGCTTCAACTTTACCTAAGAGGAGTCCAAATATACCCAGCAATGTCTCTGTCCTCTGAATGACGCCAATATCAATTCTTCGTTCACGAAAAAGATCTCAAGCCTGCACTGAGCCGTAACAATATTGTGCTTTAGCTCAATGTCTAATCCTGGTGACCGGAAAAGGGCTCCCATTATCAAACGGGCTTCAATCCCATGTACACTTAAATGCGGCTTTGGATGACCATGGGCCAAGAAATATAAATATAGGCAGACTTAAAACATAGTCACTGCACTCAGCGTTGGAACAATATACTGTAGCTCCTTTCCCCGGATCCCTGTCCACTTCACAGAGTTGTATAGAACGAAATCAGGCTTCAACTTTCCAATCTCTCATTCTCCTATAGTGTTTATGTACCTAGCTCCCATCTACAACACGTAGATTCTGTGACGTTCGGACTTTACCTGCGGATAACCCGTTTAAGTCTACGGCACCGTTGTAGGTGTAGTACAATGGAAGAAACACACACACGCGTGTTATGCCGACATATTCAGCATGACACGACACAATGCGGGACGACACAAACACAAGCACAGACATAAACATAAAGAACCATCACTGCTATCTGCAGTACTGTATGCATCCAAGGTAAGGTCTATCGATATACCGTTACAGAACCCCGTGGTGGGTGCCCAGATGTCCAATAGTCTTTCACACGAAAGTGCGTCTTTCTGCTTATCCGTCTCTTTTGTGTGTATCGAGCCACATCCCTGGATAGACACACAACAATTTCAGCTTCCGCTTCGCCTCCACTAGGAATCTGAATACTATATAATCAAATAAGTACATACATACGCATACTGTACTTTATTTCAGATCAGCATTATTATACCATAATACATCACATCCTATCATACCCCCACCACTCTCGCTCACTTCCCTCCAAGAAAGATGAAGTAGATTGAAGTGCATTACAGTACTGTAAAACTTTCACTCACTCACTCTCTCTCTCCTTTCCCCAGCTTCCACCACAAACGTACAGAAGAGACTGGATGGAACGGTCTTAACCGGCCGATTCCCAATCCCGGCTCCTTTCCTTTCCTTTCCTTCCCTGTCCTTTGTTTACAGCAACTACACCTCTTTTACATCCAGTAATGAACTCGAATCATGCATCGTGTGGTGTGCGGCTCGAAAAGAGCGGTTAAAGCCATCGGTTTCCGGTGTTGAGTGCATGGCTGGATGGGGACGTTACTGTATCGCCAAACTTGAAGGACTGAATACATGTACCTGTCTGCGTGTGAGTCTTGTGCCCCCGTCTAACACCGTTCCCATCCTGATCCTGTCCTGGTTCTTTTACTGTATTCGTGATGGGTTGTGGTCGTATATCGTATGTTGTAGATATGTAGGTAAGTCCTTAGAACTCTCTTCCTGATTCAGGTTGCAGGCGTGCTCTTTCTTCGTCTGGTGTGGTTGAGCACTGATTGGAGTTATATGCATGTGCATGTGCATGTGAATGGGCTGGAGGGCACGGACTGGCTTGATTCCTCTTGCTTTCGAGGGTTAGAGTTCTGAGTATGAAGTAGGGAGTTCGTGTCATGATAACATCGGAATGGGAGATGGGTACGAGCAAAGAAGGTATCAATCGGCTGTGCTGAATATGCAAAGGATGGTAAGAGTCTAGAACAAATTATTGATTGAGGAAGATCTTCTGTTTCAACATTATACGACAAACCGCTAAATGTTGGATACACATCAAAAATCGCAGGGTATCAAATGGTCATATGCCGGATCCTGGTTCATATCAGAAAGTTTCGTCAGAGTGCAGCTCTTCAGGGCCGTTTTATACAACAACAACGGTTCGAAGTCCAATTGGCAAGTGTTATCATGAACTGGTGGCAATGATCGAGGCTTCGTCCGTCACAAGCAAACCTGCAACAGCTGCCGAACTGAGCGTGGAAATGACGCCTGAGAATAGCGCTGACAAGGCTACCTTTGAAACGTCGCCGGCACGATCTGGTGCGATCTGTGAAAGCACACCAATCTGTGTACCTAGAGAGCCAAGGTTGCCAAATCCCTGTCATAATCGTCAGCATCACGACAATAAAGCTGAGAAAAATTAAACTTACGCAAACAGCATATGTGGCAATCAGAACGGATCGCGGGCTAAGATCTTGATACTCAGCTGATCGAAGAGTGGTAAATGCCACGAATTCGTTGACAATAACCTTGATACCAATCAACTCCCCGACCTTGTACAAATCCTTTCGTGGAACACCAAGCAAAAACGCGACAGGGTAGCAGAGATAACCCAAAATAAGCTGAAGTGTGAGGAGTGGGTCGTGGATACCGATATACTGTCCAAACCAGCCGAGAAGACCATTGATCAGACCGACAAGGGCGATAATACAAAGCAACGTCGCGATAATCATGCCAGCGATCTTGATTCCTAGCCAAGCACCATTGGCGAAGGCATGAATAGCGTTCGTAGCTCTGTATTCGTCGTTGTCAGGGACAACAACACGGCCTGAAGTGATGGTTTCTTCAGTCTCTGGATATCTGAGCTTGCTAACTGCAAGCGAAGCGGGTATTGACATGATGCAGGAAGAGACAAGGGCTTGCGGATTAAGACCCAGGCCAATGTATGCGACCAACACTGAGCCAGCGATTGTCGCGAAACCACAGCACATAATCTGATGCAATTCGGCAAGAGTCAAATGTGGAACGAAAGGTCGGATCAACATGGCGGATTCTCCTTGGCCGATAAATGGTGTAGCAGAGGCGACAACAGCTTCAGCACCAGAAACACGGAGGGACCAGTAGAAGAAGGTTGCAAACTTGACGACGAACCATTGAAGCAGACCGGTGTAATAGAGAAGTTGCACAAGAGCAACGAAGAACACGATTGGTGGGATAACGCCAATAAGGAACCAGGGAAGAGCAGCTACATCTGCAGTGGTGAGGAACGTGGTTCCTTGTTGAGCGAAGCCAAGGAGTTCACGAGCGAGGTAGGAGATAAAGTTGAAGATGTCGTATCCGGCTTTGGTGCGAAGGACGAAGCAGGCAATAACGAATTGGGCGAGCATGCCACCGATGACTGTGTGCCATTGTATTCGTTTGCGGTCGCGAGATGTGGCGTACAACAAGGCAATCATGACAATCAGGCCGAACAGGGAGATAGCCCGGTTCGCTCGGGTATTGTCCTCGCTTTCCTTCGACACAAAGGTTCCAATTAGGATGATTGCAACAGTACCGGCTGCTGCGAGTGGCTGATGCAGTTTTTTGGGTATCATATCGTATACTCTGACCACGGTGTTGTTCCAAGCCCAAGCCAACGGAACCATGACCACAGTTATTGGAACCCAGAAGGTTATGAGACGTATAGTTATTGCGAGGTAGACGAGAAACGGCTTGAGCCATCCTAGGTTGTCGGACCGATGGTAAATAAGACCAACAATCCACCATGCTGTAAGGAGCAGCCAGATGAGCAAGTGGACGACGATCTTATATTTGGAGTAAAGGCGAGCAACGCGGCGATTCTTGCCAGTGCCCACTTCATCTGACATTCGAGTTGGCGATAATTTGCCGTGCTCGGCATCAGTAACATTGTACTCGACCTTCGCATCCCGCAGTTTGTGTGCGCTATAGTCCTGATCGGGTCTGCTGAGGAGATCTTTGTTATGCGACTCAATGTCGGTCGCATATACTGGCTGTTCGATCTTGTCCAATTGCTCAGAAGCTCGGTGACCGTGGTGAAGGTGCGTATGTGTGTGTTCGTGCGAATAGTGGAGAACGAGATCCGGATTCACGTCGACATTGTGCTGGGTAGACGAATTGTGTCCGTGCGCAGGCAGATCGTGGTCCTGTAGTATGGCAGCATCATGAGCACTGAGCATCTGAGACTTGGGCTGAGTGACCGGAGTTGAGCCAGGATTCATTTCCTTCTCTGCAGAACTCATCGCGTCTCGCGTTTTGTGTGAGGATCGTCGAGATATTTGGTCAAGACAGTACTTCTGAGGAAGGCCAGAGCCAGAAGCAGGATGGGGATGGAGGCCAGCGAAGTTATCACAAGAGCAGGAGACATGGGGCCTTGATTATGAAGTCGGATAAGTTGACGGCGAAGATAAGATAAATGGTGCAGCACCAGCAGGGTCCCCAATGCAAAAGCAGCTGATGGCTCCGACGAACCTGTGGTTGGCCGGAAGTACTGGGGAGACTTCGACAGGCTGGAGTAAAACAATCTTGGCTGGACCGTAAAGATCAACTCGAGGCATGCGATTTATGGCAGCCAGTGGAGATCAGAATTGCCGCCGATGGGAGAATAAGGAAGCGCAAGCCTGTGATTGGCAGCAAAAGGAAATGGAGTGCTTCACAACGTGGTTCAAGTGCAACGTCGCTATTCTGCATTATCTGCAACTACGTGGTATGCGGCGATTTCAGGTGGGAGCACAAGCCCTGTCTGGGAGATATCGACAGGGAACCAGCCTGCCTCAACGCGGGATCAAACATTGCACACGACCAACCTTTGGCGGTCAGCACAATTAAGGCCAACAACGAAGCACTAGATTGAGGTCAGCAGTCCACAAAACACCAGAGTCCAAATTTAACACTTCAATAATGTTCTCTACACTACGTGCCCACTC
>Ga0181465_100591_pt1 | contig 14985 bp, 10 predicted proteins | sample InSIn3gowninarea_FD_119076 | JGI IMG/M metagenome (GOLD analysis project Ga0181465, IMG submission 119076) | Clean room microbial communities from NASA Spacecraft Assembly Facility at Jet Propulsion Laboratory, Pasadena, California, USA -... ... | reverse complement strand
TTCTCCTCCACCCTCAATGGTTCACTTTCCACACCCACAACCCGCGCTCGGCACGTGAATAACCGCTCATCTAGGTAGTACACCTTCTTGCCGTGATCTGCGTTTCCCTTGACGGATTCCGGGGCTTTTAATGTGTAGTCCCGCGATCCGATGTGTGTAGCGCGGTTCAGACGCAGAATGTCGCCTGGGCGTACATTTGGCATTTGAAAGGGGAGGCGAAGTGTGTCGCCGCGTGTCAGGAGGTATGGGCGGCCATGTAGATGTGCAGTGATGTAGTGTGCTGGCTGGCTTTGGAGGAGAGGGAGGAGACTGCGGATGGAGGGTGTGAGGGTTTGCGAGAGGATGTCTGAGCGGGCGTGTGGTGAGGCCTTGACGTCGTTTGTGGAAGCGGGGCTTGGGGCGTCTTTGGGGAGGGGCTGCGGTGTTTGAGCGCGCTCTTTTGCTTCGTCTGATATGCGATGGCTGGACTGGATGAGAGGTTCGGGGGTATTGGATGTGTCGAGGTTGTGCGATACTGTCGTTATTCCTGCGCGGCGGATCGTCGGTTGGACTATCGCTCTGGAGTCGAGAAACGCATGACGTGCGGAACGAGCGAAGAGAGCCATTACTGGGTTCGGCAGGATGCAATGGCTTGGGGGCTTGGGGGCTTGCTGAGCACAGTATCCTTTGGTGTTGCGGAGGTCCGATGTTGAAGAATCCAGCCCGCATCGCGCTAGTGGGGGCTAGTGCCGAACTTTTTGGAGGCGGAAGGCGCTGTTGCAAGAGACTCCACTCTACCACCACTACCCTTACAAGACAGCATACACAGAGGTAGTCGCCATGCCTCAGAACGAGTATATCGAGCGCTTCACGAAGCAGTACGTCTACACCCATCATGCACCCCGCAATGCACCACCAGCGCCTCGCGCCTCAGTAACCAAGAACACCTGACTAACTCTGTCGCAACAGGCACGGAAAGCGCTTCGATCACGATGAGCGCCAACGCAAGAAGATTGCCCGTGAAGGACACAATGCCTCGAAGAAAGCGCAAAACTTCCGTGGTCTGAGGGCCAAGTTGTACGCCGAGAAGCGCAGGAAGGAGAAGATCCAGATGAAGCAGAAGATCCGCGCACACGAGGAACGCAACGTCAAATCCAACGAAGCACCCGAGCCAGCCACCGACGCGCTTCCCGCATATCTCTTGGATCGCAGCAACGAGAAGAATGCCAAAGCCCTCTCTTCGGCCATTAAGCAGAAGCGTAATGAAAAGGCTGCCCGGTTCTCTGTCCCGCTGCCCAAGGTCAAGGGTATTTCCGAGGAGGAAATGTTCTCCGTTGTCAAGACGGGAAAGAAGACGAAGAAGAAGAGCTGGAAGAGGATGATCACTAAGCCGACTTTTGTCGGTCCAGGCTTCACGCGTAGACCTGTCAAGTACGAGCGCTTCATCAGGCCCATGGGATTGCGTTACAAGAAGGCCAACGTCACACATCCTGAACTGAACGTTACGGTCCAGCTGCCGATCATGTATGTGTTTTTGACGCAGTAATCAAAGATAAACATGACTAACTTTTCCACAGCTCAGTAAAGAAGAACCCTCAACAACCCATGTACACCCAGTTGGGCGTCCTAACCAAGGGTACCATCATCGAAGTAAACGTCTCTGAACTCGGTCTCGTAACCGCTGGAGGAAAGGTCGTTTGGGGTCGCTATGCACAAATCACCAACAACCCAGAGAACGACGGTTGCTTGAACGCCGTTCTCCTCGTCTAAGCTTCCGAAGCAAAAACTGCATTTGACGGCGTTAATTGGGTCTTTTGAAAATCGATTCGAAGGCGTTGCGGCGACGTATGAGAATGGGACTTTGCTAGGCAGGGGAAGAGGGGTTACTAGCCGATGATGCAAATGCGCCTGAGCACTTGCGTTTCAGAGGAATTTTAGTAGAAAAGAATAATGATACCACATTGATCACAACACTTTTGCTCTTTCATGATGGCATCGCCAACACCAGGGGATGAAGAACTTCATGTTGCATCAGACGCCTAGAGATTTTACGGTGAACCAAAAGGGAGTTTGTTACAGTATAGATCTGATAGTCATACAGTATACTAGTAATCTATACTTGCTAAACACCAATTCCATATGCCCGCCCAATCTGTGGTATCTTCCATTCCCAGCCCATCCCATTTCCGCTTAGAACAATGAACGCCAGCCATCAAAAAAAAGGCCATTTCCCCCAAGCAAGATACCCGATAAACGAGTTAGACATCTACAGCACAACCGTCATACAATGACATCGCTCAAATCAACATGTCGCCTCCGTCTCTGTACATCGCCCGCCAAAACCCTGCCATCAGCATCCAGCGCACCATCACCCACCCAATCCGTAACAATATCATCCCGGTGCTCATCGTCAAAACTGCCCCTCCTGCCCGTCTTATCCGCCCACCCTGTACGTTCAAGTTCGATGATGCCGCCAAACCGCCTCTCCCCATTAGCAACAAAGAGCGACTGCCCATCCGGCGTAAACGACGCACCACCCACGGGGCCAAAGAAATCAAAAACCTGTTTCGACTCCCACGTCTGCGCGTTGATAACATTGATAAAATCGTCTGCTTCCGCTGCAACGAGGACACGGGGTCCAGAACCAATAGGAGAGAAGTGCAGGGACCTTGGGACACTGAGTTCGCTCTTCATGACAGCTAGGGGTTTCTCCCAGTATCGCGCGTCCCAGACGACAATGGTGGAATCTTGGGCTGCGGTTGCAACGTGGATGCCGTCGTCTGCCCAGGCACAGGCAAAAGCGTCGTCGGTGTGGGAATTTAGTGTTTCGAACGGTTGGCCTGTCTCGGCGTTTGTGATGAGGGTTTCTTGGAAGTCGCCGACTACGACGCGCATGCGGCCGTTTGGACTTGTTGCTGAGCAGTTTACTGCTGCCGAGTATTGGAATGAGTGGATGAAAGTGTTGGTGCCGCAGTCTAGGACGCGGAGGCGGTGGTCGTTGGAACACAAGACGGCTTGGGGAATGTATGTCCGCCGTGAGGGGAAGAGGTGCATGTGGTTGACTATGCGTGACTTTGTGTCGGTTGCGAAGTCTGAAGTGCGGCCAAATGTACAGGGCGAGCCGTGAGTGGAAGAGAGGTTGGCGATGGCGTACTCGCCTTCAAAAGCGCCAGCGATGAGTACGTCGCCATGTGATGCAATGGTGGTTATCGAGGCGTCGGGAGCTAGATGTTTGCTAAGGTCAACGACGACGTCTTCGGGCACACCTTCAGCGTCTGTATGCAGTACTTGATGACCTTTTGCGTAGTACACATCATTGCGGGATGTAGCTGTCACAATGTTTCGCAGCTGGAAGTGAGGAACGAAAGCACGAGGCTTGGTGTTGATCCTTCGAAACTGGAAGAAGCTGTCTGTATTGGGTGTTGAATGCACATACTAAGAGAGATTAGACAGGTACTTGAGAGGGATATACCAAGAAGCTCGTTTCTAATGAGTCGTACTCCTAAGCACCAAAGTGTACCCCAAAAGTATACACTGCTACTTCTCTAAGAGAGTTGTAACGTAGAATACTACATAGACCTTGAGGGTACACTTTGGTGCTTGGGGGTACAACTTATAAAAACGAGCTTCTCCGTAGTCTGCGTACCTTTCGAACTTCCTTCACACTGTGTAGCACTCTTTGACGTTCGTGTTGCAACCGCGCCTTACGCACCGCTGCACGTGTGGTCTATCGAGGTGTTAGCCCGAACGATACTTTTACCTCTTACATAGACAAGAGAGTCTCAAGCGCTGCGTCGCAGCTGCCTATGTAGGTCCCAGAATGTGAGAACGTACCTTGCGAACCGTCCAATCAATGCCCTGGTAGTCATATTCGTCGCCCTTGAGATCCTCCCGACTAATAAAATCCGGCACCTGCACCAGGTCCAGACCGGGAACGATAGGCTTAAGCTTTCCGAAAAAGCGATGGAAATAAGAAGTGATGGGACAAAAGGCGGCCCTGTCCTGGATACTCAAATGCGGTTCGTTGAGCGTCGTTGGTGGCTCTAGCAGCGGATCAGCACCGAATGGGAAGTGGGCTGTGTGGGTTCCTATGGCCATCGGTGTGGTGAAATAAGTAGTGGATGTGTGGTGAGGTATGTTGGATGTGTCACCTGTGAACAGGTCGAAAGCGTTGTATGTGACATACGAAGGATGAATTGGGCCAAACATGTCTTCGATGGTGCCTCCCTCATCCAGCGCTGCTTCCTCATCCTCATCCTCATCCTCATCGTCGTCGTCGTTTCCCTCTCCTGCTTGATGTGGTCCGGGCATGGCTTCCATGAATTGCTGGTAGTCCACTAGTGATATTCCCCCACCATCGTCATCGTCGTCCACCTCGTCGTCGTCATCGTCGTCACCGTGCGATCTGCTGTCGGAGAGAGTCGCGAGCGTTACAGCAGCAGCCAGCGCGCTGGGTGAGTGCGGCCAGTCTCCATGGTCCGGATAGGCGTGCGGCGGCGTTGTGGGATGCGTCGTGGTGGAGTGTGGCGCGGACCAGTTATGCATGCTGGCCATCGACGCCCGCTATCCGCCTGATAGCCAGTGCAGCGGGGCCGCCGAGGCAGGTTCTTGTCGTGCTTGCGTATGCGACGAAGTGGTCGGCTGGTGTAGTTGGAGAGAGGCGTTGGGGCGCAAGGTATAGGCTTGTCTGGCGTGGGGGGAGGCGACTAGGCCAAAGCATAGGCTCGGCGCAGCGAGACAGGCAGAATGCAGCAGATATGTAGCGGCTGACTGGCTAGGCCCCTTGCGCCACAGGCTAACTGGGTCGTCTTCTTGCTCTCGACCTGTCTGTTACTTACCCGAGGCGCCGCATGTGAAGGAAGACACGTCCTGGCCTAATGTGGGGTCGCTGCTGCCAAAGCCGCAGTCGGGTATTGGCTGCGGGAGCGATGGGTTGGGCTGCAGGGCAAGGAAGCAGGTCAGCTCCCTTTATGTTTATGGATATGGCTATGCCGCGTCGTCGCAACGGCTCCTGAACCTACCGTGCCGTCAGATATATACGCCAGTCTTGGAAGCCGCCGAATATCTGCATCCAATCCTCCTCCGCGCGGGCCCTCTAGTTTAGACGGAACACGAGGGGATCGGACAGCCCACCCCCCTCCAAAGCCTGACTAGCGACTCCACCATCTCAGATGTCCAGACGTTAGATCTATGTATTCACGCTGCTCAACTCCACGCTGTCACCAGGCGCTCAGGGTTAAGCAGCCATGGCGTGCTCACGAACAGTGATACAACTCACATGGCATTGCCAACACGACAATCTTCAGGGGCCATGACCCGACAACGAGAATGCAGTGTCCACTCAACGTCGGACATCCAGGCCCACATCTGCTCTTGTCAGGCCCCTTTTGGGACACAGGCAGCACACCAGTTTCGCTAGGCCGATCTTCTGGGGGCCAGAGGGTGACGCGCTGAGCGCTGGCCCACGGTTGCACGGCTATTTGGTGGAACAAATCAACCGTCTTCCCACCGCGCCTCCCCAGACCATGGCTCCAATGCCGTTTTTGTCTCTCCTCGCCGTCCCAGCTGTGGACAATGGTTGCTGGCACTCCACAACAGCAAGCCACAGATCGCTCCAGGGAGATAGAGTCGATTGCGGCCATCCAACGGGAGCGCTGAGCGCACAGGGCGCAACTTGAGGCTGCTAAACGGCACAGGAACAGTGATGCGTGGTCATCCATCTCAGGAAAATTTCGGCAATGACATGCCGTGTCTCGCAAGAGCTGACAACATGCGGTAACGATGTATTACTAGTGAGGTCCCTACTACGGGACCCCGACGGCGAAGTGGAAATTCTACAAACATCTCATAACAATGGCAGAAATGGCCTGCTAAAACGAACACCCCAGCAATGCAGCAAATCATGTAGGTACAGATGCAGTTCCTTCCTACGCGACGCCACACTGCGAAACTAATTATCATAATACTGATCGTACCCCTGCTGCTGTTGCTGCTGTGGCCATCCGCCAGCCGATGTCGCCGCTGGTGTCTTCAGTCTCCGTTCTGTTGGTGCCCAACGTCAGTGACTGCATTATCGGGAGAAGTTGTGTTCCTTACCTGCTTCAAAATCGTGCCACCTGCGCATCGTAATTTTACTGCTGTCGAATTCACCCTCATACTCCAAACCTGCCTTCTTCGTCTTTTCGCCTGCCGTCTTCCGAGTATCTCCCCAACTGAAGTCGTCAAACTTCCAGAACGCGTACGTCGGAAGCACAAAATTCCAAACAGGCAGTGACAGCAGATAGACGAACATCCAAGCGACGTAAGACCATCGATGAGCCGTTACGATGATGAGGACCGCGGGCAAACCAAGGATGAGCGCTAAAAGAATAAGAGGTATGACAGGAGCTTCTGTGTGCAGAATGGCGGCTTTGATAGCGATGGCGACTGGACGTGGTCAGCAAAGCCAAAGCTTCAAGATGGAGTACGCGGACTTACTTAGGTAGAATGTGAAGGCAATAGCGGCTGGGAGGACCAGAGTTCCGATCAATTCGATGAACACAACAAACTGCATGCTGAAGCAGAAGGTGCCACACAGATCTCGCACTAGCACAAGCTCCATCAGGTTGTGGACCGTACTATTAATCCATCGTCTGCGTTGTGACAGCAAAACTTTGAACTCGTCCGGTACAGTGGTTTTGCAAACGGCTTGCGGCACAAAAACCTGTTTCCGCTTGGGGAACGTCTTGAGCATCAGCGTCGACAGGTATCGATCCTCACCCAGTAGTAGCAAATTCTTCTTGTGCAACGTATCCACCACGTTCTCCGAATAGTGTTCAACAACATCAGGGTTAGCCAAGATCGGGACCCAGTAGTTCTGACCACCCTTGGGAGCCTTGATGCGGTACATGCAGAAACAACCCGGCAGACAAGTAACACCACCGAAGACGGACTCGAACGACTTTGCCAAGTGATGGGAGATGAAGTACCTATCATGGTTAGTGGCGCGATTGTAAAACACGACAACAGCACTTACTCAAACACCTGGATCATGGAGACCCACGAATCCCGCTTATTGGCAATCTTCGTTTCGCCGCAGAGTCCCATGATATCTGGGTCTTTTACCATGGCTGAGATCATGTGCGTCAAGCTATCAGGGAAAACCTTTGTGTCGGCGTCCACCATGAGTACTATCTCATAGAAATCGGGAGAAATGCCAGTAATCTTCCAGATACCGTTGAACATTTCAAACTCAAGCTCCGTCATACGCTCGTCAAACATGACCTTTTGCAGGAACGACATGAGGATGATCTGACTGTCTCGCTTTCCACGATTGCCGGGTTTCGATTTTTTGGCCTCATCGGGTGTTCCACACTTGACGACTAGCATCACGGGAACACGTTGCTGCTTCTCGACAGGAATACGGGTTGTCTCGCCATAGTCGTAGAAACCAGAGTAGATCTTGGCCATGTTGTGTCGTTTCGAACCACTAGCGACTGCAACGTACGAGTGCGCCTGAACCTCGTGGGGCAATACCGCGTGATCTTTCATCATACCAAGACAGACCTCTGGCGTTGTCAAATCTTCTCCGTGACCCTTGATCATACCGTCGCAAATGATGAGAATCAACTTGTGGCTATTTGGGTAGTCTGTAGTTGCGATAGAGTCGAGTGTAGTTCGCAGACCCTCTGGGCCTTCAGAGTACGCAGTAACAAGACAGATGGTATGGGCCAGTGGGTATCCGAAAGGCTGCCATTCTGGAGGCGGCTGAGGTACAACTGCTTCATGCGTGAAACCTGACGGTCCGGAGCCTTCAACACTCGAGTAGCGGTTGGTTTCGGTGTTACCAGAAAGAAGTAGACTAGATCGAGACTCTTGTACCGAGAACTGCGCATTGTGCTTTCCGTCCATAGGCAGAGTGCCATGACTAGCATTCAGTTGCTTGTACATACCACTGTTCGATCCGAGGACGCGAGATGCCGTACTCTGGCTTGTCATAGTTGTTGGTGGAGCGCGGGTCTTTGCGTTCTTGTCGACTGCGTAGGGGCTGGTAAACCTTGATGTCTGCGGCAGGAAGGTACTACCACGCTTGTTGCTGCGGTCAGAGCCAGAGGATGGGTCCATGAGCTTTGGCGGCGGGCGATATATGTCGTCACTCCATTCTTCGATCTGCTGCTTTCGCTGCTTGGAGTCTGCTGGACTAATAGACGTATTGGTAGCAGCAAATTTCTTGCTAATGAACCACTGGAAGATCAAGGCAAGGACGAACTTGGCCATCACAACAGCCAGAATAAAAACAAGCGAAACGTAGAGCACGACCTTGGAAGCAATGCAGCCGATGCTCTCCGTGTCGATAGAGCCGACTTTGATGGTTTCGGTGAAGCAACGGGCTACCTGCTTCTCATAGCTAGAAGAGTACGCACGGGTGACGTCCACACCGCGAACAGCAGGATTTTGACGGATCTCATCGAAGATGGGTGGAATGTTGACCTGAGTTCGGTTGAACCAGTCGAGCAAGTTGAGGTCCAACACATCACCACCCCATACCATTAGGTTTCTGGAGCTGTTGCGAATGTCGTCCCAGGTGAAGTACACGTCGCCAGCATTCCGGAGGCTGTAGAAGCCCCTGCGAGCCCTGTCCGAAGTATGGCACTGGTAACCATTATACTCCAAGAAAGTGTTGTTGGGCTTAGACGACCCGTCCTGGTTGAACAGCCGGCACGGGAAATACCAACCCAGATCTCCGTTACCGGTTGTCGGAATGCCAGAGTTGTCCTTTTCGGTGATGAGTCCCTTGCAGGCTCCATTGACATTCTGAAACAACATGCTAGCATCTTTGCCACCATTCTTCTCAGGAAGATCAAAAAGAACATTGGCGTCTTCGGGAATGCCGCGGGCCCGAGGGTGCTTGGACTGGGCGAGGTCGTAGGCTTTGCCGTGAATAATCAGGTATCCGTTTCCGACTTCGTTCGTCCTGAGGCGAGCGTTGCCGCCAGAAGGGCAGACAGTTTCCGTAAAACCGAACGTAAGGTATCCAACGAATGTGCAAATTAGCATGATGATGCTAACTAGTCCGACTTTCTCCCTCCATGCTCGCTGCTGTGCCTTCTGTGGCTTTCCAAAGCACTTGAGGATAGCGTTCGGACACCAAAAGGTGACAATGGCGCAGTAGACGTTCCACAGGCTAGGTGGCCGTAGCTTATCCTGCTCCTTCTGGCGCTGCTTCTCGCGCGCCTCCATTGTCTTGCTCCGTGTCAATTTGCGTTGTATCTGGGGCTCTCCGTCGTCCAACGGAGCCTGCTTGTCGTTGTAGCCTCCGCCTGAGGCATTTCGCATGTGTGGAGGCTTGATGTCGGTACTGTCTGAGCTCACCGTCTCAGCTTCTAAGTGGTCCTCCATGATGGGGTCGTTGCCTGTCGTCGATGGGTGGACGTCCATGCGCTGAGCATGTCTGCTGTAGTGATAGTTGGGATGGCTTGGATCCATTCGCTGGCGCTCAGGGCGGATAAGACTGCGCTTCCTGCCTAGCTCAGGCCCCGAAGAGGTGGGTTGCCCTCGCATGATGGGATCGCGCTCCATAGGCACAGGAGTGCCGGGTGAGGGGAGCGCGCGTGCGTAGGCTTGGGTGCCGCTCTTGCTATTAGAGCGATCGTGCGATCGCGTGTTCTCCAAGTCCGAAGTCCTCCTTCTACGGTGGTGCGAGTCTCGGTGTGCATGTCGCCGCTCGCCCCGTCGCGGCGGCGATGCCTCGTCGGGTCGCTGCGGTAAAGACATTTGCGTGAGGATGCAGGCTCAGCTGTGGTTACACAGTAGGGCTGCTGCGCGGAGCCCTTTTCGGCCCGGAAAGAATATGTATAGCGACTCTACGACGCTGGTGATTGCATGTATGATGCGGTGCGTGTTCGGGGGAGGTGGTCGAGGTTGTAGAATGGCGGTGGGTCGTGATTTCCTTCTTTGCAACGAATGTTGACCGGCTGCGGCAGGAGCGAGTATGCTGCAAAAAAGCCAAGCTGTGTAGTGAAAGACGATCGTAACGAGCGACGAGGAAAACCGACGAGACCCCGGGCGATACAATAGGTGTTGCTAGAGCGATGGTAGATGGGGGCGAAGCTGGCAAGGGGTGGATGCTATTTTGGGGGCTCTGTTCCGCCACTAACACCACGGCCTATCGCTAGAGCATACATAAACATGGCATGATTTCCTCAACTCGCAATCAATGACAATGGCCATTGAAAGATGTATCTCCCAATATACTCTTCTCCTGTATTTTTCCATGATGCTGTATCTTGCTGCTTCTCCTACATATGTCGCTGTCACACCACAGCTCCCCATACCTAGGCACGATGCTGCCCGTGGACGTAGCTGAACCCCTGCATGCACCAATTCCTGCAGCCAAACGGCTACCGAGCCCTGGATCGCCATACTATCAATTGCTCTATCGACTAACCTCACTTCTCCTTTTCAACATTTCCACACATCGTCTCGACGCATCGCCCGCTTTTCACAACCTGCTTGGCAACCATCTATACGGTGTGTAAGAGAGAAATGCATCGAATTGACTCCTTGGTTCATCATCACTATTGGCGCCGAGAGCGGTACACAATCCCGTATACGTTGACACGACGCGCCTGTCATGAGGTGCCTGAACGCATCAAGGGCTGTGCCGCACCCTTTCTCATTATATACGAGTGGACCTGCGTTGAGCTTTGGCGGCGAATTTCCGCCTGATGCCATGTGCTGTGCATTAAGCTGGGTGATAGCTCTGAACGGGTGGAGTTCAGGGTCTATTCACACGCAGCTCCACACTATTCCATGTCTCCATCCTAAGCCCTGCAGAGCGGCGGCTCCACTCGCTCGAATTGGCATCGACGGCTAATCACCTAGTTAGCATTTGTCACCTGTACAGAATTCGATAGTTGCGGCACTTCCGAGGGTTGTGGTGGCTTGAACAAGTACGATCTTTGTCCGCGTCTAGGTACATTCGAGCCTCAACGTCCCTGTCCGACCACCTAAGTAGTCTCTGCCTATTAACGTTTGGAGCATGACAAGACCATGTCCCCGTTTCTGATGACGCCACCTTCCCGATGCTCACTGCGTACGTGTCTCAAACAGTGCCCAGCCCAGGCCTAGTAGTCAAATATCGACACATGCCCATGCCCATGCAAAATTTCCTCCGCATTTGCCAATATTCTCCCCGTGAGCCGCCATCGACTGCCTGCGCCCCTTACGGATCTTACCGAATAGATCGATAGTGCTCGCGTTTCATCCTGTGGTCACACACCATCTCGCTTCCTCAGCAAGCCGGGCTCTGCCGCCCAGTCCACTCAGTCCACTATTCGCCATTCTATACGAGAGTCGACATCGAGTGGGGTTTCAAAAAGCGTCCACTGCCCTCCCACCTTGCACTTGGCCTGCAGTTGGTACGGAGCTGGTTGAGGGATCACCTAGAAGACTGTTCACACTTTTTAGACGGCAACGTTCAGGGTCCAAGTGCCGCGCGAACCCTTATACTCCGCTTCCTGTGAGTCTAATCCCCTTCTGTACCGCAGATCATCAATCCAGGATGCGCATCCTCTGATGGCCGAGGTTGGCGAAGAATTATTGCAACTCGTCGTCACACCGCAATTCATGTGCTAACGGTAGATTGATTGTAGCAGTAGCAGAGATCCACAGAGTAGACGGCTTCTTGTCGCATGCGCTGATTTGGTCGTCACTAAGACTGCACCACCACCTTAGAGCCCCGCCGCTGCAGCGAGTCAGGATTTAGGCGGACATAAGACTGCCACCATAGATCTAAGGAAGGGGGAAACGCCATTTTCCAAAGCCATGCCCGAAGCTGCTTCAACACCACCCTCGAGGGCCTTACCACCTGTTCCCGTTGACGAAGAAGCCTACGGCGCACATCGCCCCGACTTGAACGGCTCGAGTAGTTTCCAGCATCGCAAACCGCCCACCGCGCGGCACTCTTCCACACCCTCTTTCAGCATCACCGAGCACAACAACACAGCAGCAGGAGGACGCGATTCGAGACAATCCGGATCTTCCTTCAACCAAAGCTCTGACGGCCATTCAAGAACGCCCTCACGAGAAACACCAGACCTCGAGTATAGGTTCTCGGGGAGCTCGATTCCGCCCGCACAAGACATCCCCTTCAGACAGCTGCATATCAGCGACGGATCGTACGGGAGTCGGTTCTCACACGTTGCGGAAATGGACGTTGCAAAAGCTCACGATGAGACGGACAATATATACACTCCCCAGGAGCAATACCGGCCCGTATCCTACCCGAACCAACCGACCCCGCCGGCTGCAACATACCCTCCCCGCGAGACCGCACAATCCCCGACGGCTGGGTCGCAGCACTCGTCGAACAACAGTGGGCGCAACAGCTATTTCAACAGTCATGCGCACGAGGGAGAGCTGCAAGTTCCGCGTAGCACGGTTCCGCGCCCCAACTCTGCATATACACTGGGCTCAGAACTGAACGTACAAGGTCGTACAGAATCCCCACGCCTTTCAGTTTACGGGACCCCGTCACCTAGCGCATCACCTAATTCTCACGCCCGCCCCATATCGACGACCCGCCGTTCTCCCGACGTCAGACCAGAGTCATCCTACATTGATCTAACCAACCTCCCGTACAATCAGCAAGTTGCGCCTGCGACCAACTTTGGCAATGCAGCTCTGCGGGGCAGTGTGGGGCAGAATGCCTCGCTGCTTAACCAGAAGAAGACGCTGGAAATGTACAGGGCGAACGTCAAGAAGACAGCAGATACTGCAGTGCAATACGAGTTTGCGCTTTTCATGGTACAAGTGGCCCGCGAGCTCCTGGGGACGGAGAATGGCAGTGACGATCACGGCATGAACCCCACAGACTTGTTAAAAGAAGCAAGACAGATTCTCCAGAGATTAGCCGACCGCAGCTATCCATTCGCACAGTACTACCTCGCAGACGGTTACGCGTCAGGCCTGTTCAACAAGGACAAGCCGGATCACGATCGGGCGTTTCCACTCTTTGTAGCTGCTAGCAAGCATGGTCATGCTGAGTCAGGCTTCCGTGCCGCACTTTGCTACGAGTTTGGTTGGGGCTGCCGCAAAGACTACGCCAAAGATGTTCAGTTTTATCGTGCTGCTGCATCGAAGAACCATCCTGGAGCCGCGACACGTCTCGGAAAGGCTTGTTTGACAGGCGATATGGGTCTACAGAACAAGTATAGGGAAGGATTGAAATGGCTCAAGCGAGCTACCGAATCTGCCGACTTCCAGTACAATATTGCGCCGTATGAGCTTGGTTTGCTACACGAGACAGGCTTTGGAGACGACATCTTCAAGGACGAGGTATATGCTGTGCAGCTCTTCACACAGTCTGCCGAATTGGGTCATCCATTGGCTGCTTTGAAGCTGGGCGAAGCTTACGAACATGGCTTGTTGCGCTGTCCCAAGGATGCTGCGCTTTCCGTTCACTACTACAACTGCGCTGCTCAGGCCGATATTCCCGAAGCCATGATGAACCTTTGCGCATGGTACATGGTTGGTGCCGAACCAGTTCTGGAGAAGGATGAAAACGAGGCGTACGAATGGGCTAAGAAAGCTGCAGAGCATGGTAAGTTCATCGGCAACAGTGCAAGTGTGTCTTGCTAATTCAGTCAGGTCTTCCAAAAGCCGAATATGCCTGTGGATACTTTACGGAGATGGGCATTGGCTGTCGGAGAGATCCTCTAGAAGCAAACGTGTGGTATGTCAAAGCTGCAGATTCCGGCGACGAGCGGGCAAAGCAACGTCTTGCCATCATTCAAGCTGCCGCATCCGGGCAATCACACGTCCCCCCAGCAAGCAACGACAAAGGCAAACTCAAGAAAGAAAAGCCCGGCAAGGAGAAGGATGCCAAAGAAAAAGACGAGAATTGTGTTGTCATGTAGCGAACGAGGTGTGTTGTTGACCCCTCTCATGCTGGCACCCCTTGCGTTTTCTTTTATACCCGATTTGCATTTAGTCTTTTTTCTTTCTCGTATGCATATGGATTGGTTGTTTCCGCCATTCATTATGAGCATGGCGATAGTCTTTTTAATATGGGGTTGTGCATATACGGCGTTTGTAAGGCGTTGTCCTTTGCATATCGCTGCTTGGGATGTGAGCGTCAAAATCTTTTCAGCGTTCTCGCTGGTATCGTGTCGACGATGTTTCACCGTTGCGTCATAGCATTCAGGATGGTGTTGTATTTCGAGGATAGTTGAGATAGGTGGAAATGGTTAATGGGTAATGGCACTACGTATCGCAATGATCTGCTGTCACTACGAGCATGACTAAACTTAATGATAGGACCAGACAACTACAAGAACCGTTGTGTATCTGCAGATCTCCCTATCATGTGTTCGTGCTGTAAACATTGCCATAGCAAAATGTCTGTCGCCAAATTTAACGAGAGTACCTTCCAGATAGAACATCTAGTCGGCGTAGAATGAACCTAACAGCAGCGGATTGTAGCACTAGATGTCTGTTCAGCACGGGTGTCGACGGCTTTGCTGTTCTAACAGCATCTCGTGACAGTATAGTTGCCATAAAAGCGCCGATTGGCCAGTTTTTGCAGCATCTTACGTAGCTATACTTCACAGCTCTCCGTTCTTGTCCGGTCCTCACGGTACTCTCAATACTCAATTCCCATAGTACACGTTCGCAATAACCCGCACTGACTGTGCACCAGGCCATGTGCAGAGGAATGTGCGTCACAGTAAATGTACATACAGAAGGCCCGAAGCTTGTGTTACACAGCTTACTGTATGGCCTTGGCGCGTGTTCTTTGTGGTGTCGCTTGCTTCGCTTTCCCGATACCGTGGCTAGCCGCTACCCGAATGGGTATGCATGATGCAGGTGCACGTTCGCGGCTCCACCTCCACGCCTTGGACTACATATGTAGGGCGTGTGATTACCGATAGCTGATAGCTGACTCTAACCGTGAGGTTTAAAGTCGGAATATCTCGAACACATTCAACTTTTACTACACTCGATTGAACAACCAGGTTTCAAGAC
>Ga0181465_100588_pt1 | contig 15001 bp, 13 predicted proteins | sample InSIn3gowninarea_FD_119076 | JGI IMG/M metagenome (GOLD analysis project Ga0181465, IMG submission 119076) | Clean room microbial communities from NASA Spacecraft Assembly Facility at Jet Propulsion Laboratory, Pasadena, California, USA -... ... | reverse complement strand
GTACACAACCTTCCTTGTTACTGGGTTCCAAATCTTATAACCCTTTAAACCATCCTTATACCCAATAAAGATGCACTTTTCAGATTTACTATTCAACTTGGTTAGTTTCACCTTTCGAACATGTACATATGCATCACATCCAAATACCCTCAGATGTGAAAGAGAGGGTTTCTTACCAGTCCATACCTCTTGTGGAGTCTTATCCTTCAACACTGACGAAGGTGACCTATTGACCAGCTAACATTGAGTATCCACTGCCTCTGCCCTTCTTTCCTGTCCTAACCCAGCACCACTGAGCATGCTTCTTGCCCTTTCCATCAACGTCTTATTCATTCTTTTTGCAACTCCATTTTGTTAAGGTGTATATGGAGCAGTCTTCTGTCGTGCTATACCACATTTTTGGGCACTGCAACCCCAATCCTAAATGTCCATAAACCAAGGGTTCCTAAATCGTTAAAAGTGTTGTTCCAACCCCTAAAAGAACAAGGTCAGCTGATCACATCACCTCTCAGAAATTCTCCATGAAAAACTACTCAGAACTAGTCAAAACTGGACCATCCCACCTGCTCCATGGACAAAGTGCGCTACAACCCACCTAAATACTCGCAGAGGGTGCGATGCATGTTGAAAAGTCCTTCTATGGGGTGCGATGGGTGGGAATGGACAAATGGCAGAGGTAGTGTGCAAGGTGGAAAATCATGGAATCTTCCAGAAACTTCTCCTATGACACTTGCCTCCCTGATTTCGCCCAAGGATGAGTAAGAGATCATCATTCTCCAAATGGCATAAAGAACTATCAGAGAGAGGACATTGATCAAACCCCAGGAGTTGACTCACCCTTCTTTCAAACATCTATATATGGATCCCTCATTCCAAAGATCCAGAGGCTGGAATTTTGTATCTTGTAAGGAAGTGTTGTTGGTTTCTTGCTGAAACATCATAGTGTTGAGTGATCTAAAATTTTGATGAGGTGAAGAAGGGCTTCTTGCTGAGAGAATGATGATGGGTCAGAACAATTGGCTATAACTCTCCCCTGTACTTTTCTTGATATTAATAAAGTTATTCAAGTTTTCCTCCATGTCCTTGCATATTTTATGATATATGTTTGTATGTGGTCAATATACATCTGATCTTATATTGTTTATGCTAGTAGATCTCTATTCTCAGATAGTATTGTGCTGCTTTGATTCCACAGGTGCTCTTTGAAGCTGGGTTGGCAAGGGAGCAAGTGGCAAGAGTCTATCAGAAGAGAGAGGAATCAAAGTGAGGAAGAATCAGACTCTACAGTAGAGGAGGAATTAGAAGATGAAGAGCCACAAACTCTAGCTGTGAGAAGATGAATTCAAGAAAGAAGGAAGCCAGAAAGGTATAGTCCATCTACTTTCTATTCAAAATTTTCTTTGTCTGTTACTGATGATGATCCCAGAACTCTGAAGGAAGTAGTGGATTCACAGGATGGAAACTTTGGAAAGAGGCCATGGTTGATGAAATTGCATCTTTTCACAAAAATGAGGCTTGGGATCTGGTGGAGTTGCAAGCTAGAAGGAAACTCATTTGCAGCAAATGAGTGTTCAAAAAGAAGACAAATGCAGAAGGAAAAGTGGAGAAATACAAATCTCAACTGGTAGCGAAAGGTTATTCCCAGGTGTCGGGAATTGATTTTGGTGATATGTTTTCTCATGTTGCCAAGGTAACTTCTATTAGATTACTTTCATCTATTGCTGGTACTTTTGATTTTGAGGTAGAACAGATGAATGTGAAGACAACATTTCTTCATGGGGATCTAGAAGAGGAAATCTACATGAAGCAACCTGAAGGCTTTGCTGTGAAGGGCAGGAAAGAACTGGTATGCAAGTTAAAGAAGTCTCTGTATGGGTTAAAACAGTCACCAAGGATGTGGTATCAGAAATTTGATACATTTATATGGGACTTAGCTTAACTAGAAGCAATGTAGACCACTGCGTGTATTTTAAATTAATTGGTGACCGTGTTATTTATCTAGTCTTGTATGTGGATGATATGTTGCTGGTTGGAAATGATAAAGAAATCATCTAGGATATGAAGACCCAATTGTCCTCCAAATTTGACATGAAATATCTTGGTGCTGCAAACTATATTTTGGGCATGGAAATTAAAATGGATCAGGTGAAGAGGAAGCTCTGATTAAACCAGAGGAAGTATGTCGAGACAATACTGCAGAGCTTTAATATGCAGGATAGTAAACCGACGAAGGTTCCTATTCATGTAGGTGTGAGGTTGTTTGCTGAACAGTGTTCCAAGACATAAGAAGAGGAAGAGGACATGTCCCATGTTCCATATGAAAGTGCAGTCAGTAGCTTGATGTATGCAATGGTTTGTACTAGACCATAAATTGCACATGCAATGGGAGTATTGAGCAGGTTTATGTCAAAACCTGGGAAGGAGCACTGGACAACAGTGAAGCAGGTTTTAGGTACTTGCGTGGCACTAGTGATTATGGTTTGTGCTACTAAGGAAGACAAGGATTAGATAGAATGTTGGATATTCATGGCTTTGTTGATGTAGACTGGGCATGAGATCTAGATCAGAGAATTTCTACAAGTGGTTATGTGTTTAACTTATTTGGAGGTGCAGTCACTTGGATGAGTAAGAAACAATCCGTAGTGGGACTGTCAACTATAGAGGCAGAATACATGGCAACCACTCATGCAAGCAAGTAAGCAGTTTGGTTACAGAGATTGTGTTTAAGTATGGGGTTAGTACAGGAAGCTATAAGGATAGACTGTGACAACCAAATGCAAATTTCTTGGCAAAGAAACCTACATATCATTCAAAGACAAAGCACATTGATGTTTAGTATCATTTTGTGAGGGATATGATAGAAGATAAAAAGGTGTTGATGGTAAAGGTGGACACTTTGAAGAATATTGCAGATGCATTGACAAAATTTGTGAGCTCTGAGAAGTTCTCTTGGTGTAGAGAGACAATGGGTGCTTCAGGGCTAAAAAAATGACTAAGCTCTCATGTGGCCCGCTGTGGAAAGAAAACAAAAAGTGGGAGAATGTTGGGTTGTGTTATATTCGTTCCATGACTAGCCAACGTAGTTAACCGAGGGATAGAGGGGAGGGTCACAGGGTATTTGAGGTGTACCCATAACCCCACTTTATGGGGTTAGGGGCAACACCCCGGAAAATTTTGGTTTTGGACCTTATGTTAGGTTGGGCGGACCCACCTATGGTTTCGTGCATGATTTTTGCACATGTTTTTGGATGCGATGGTTTTTGGTCCATGGTTTTGGATGTGATGGTTTTCAGTCCATGGTATTGGATGCTTTGGCATGTATAAATATGTATTGTAACAATGAAAGGAACAGAATGAAAAATCAAGCTGGTAGTCCTGGTTTTTGGATCCATGGGAAAATCTCTGTGTATATGTGTTTTATGTGTTATGCTCTTGCATTGTTTATTTTCCGTGTTTAGAATTTGCATGCAGGTAATTTCTGTACGGGGTTAAAACCTACAGGTAGGCCTAATCGCTTCACAACCTCTGCTGAAATGATGTTCTTTGTTACACAGTAATTTGTCACCATTTGTCACCATCCCTGTTACTTCTCTTTTTCACTTTGGAGGACTCATTCCAGGACCTGTGAGAAGTGACAAAGCTTGAAAACACCTGCATTATGTTCCCCTGAGTATGTACTTCATGTTCCCTGAAGACACCTCCTGTAAAATGTCCCTGAAAAGTGCCCTTTTTCCATTGGCGCAGGTCCACAATGTACTACTCGTGCTAATCAATGAGATCCTCAAAAGAAGGCGCGACATTGGCGCTCTGTCTTAGAACAACAGTCGCGCCAACCAAGTTTGGTCATGATTTTTGACAAACGCGCGTCTAGATGTCTTTTCCCTTCAAGTCATGAAGTCTTTTGAGGATAAAGCTCATCTTCTAGATGTCGAGAGTCATCATCTATCCTTGACATCTATCCATAACGGCTTTTTGGAGATAATACCAATCCATAATGGGTGTCTTGGTGCATTGTATCTTCCTCCCCTTCTTCATCTATAAAAGTTTGTCCTCATACATTTGACAAGGGAGTTTTGGGAGTTTTTGAAGTTATTGAGTAGTGCTAGTTGTGATAATGCTTGTCTTGAGTGATAGCAAGAGCCTTGAAGCATAGGGAGGTTATGCTGCTGGAAGTCTGAGAGAGAGAAGGTCTATTGCAAGATATACATAGCTGCTCGCCCAGCCAGAGGAGAGGTTCAACGTCAGAACTTTGGTTGTATCTTTCCTTGTTGATTATTCATTAATAAACGACTATCATTATGGTTCCGATCTTACTGTTCATTATGATAATGTTTGATCTATTTCCTTTCTGACTGTTATATAGTTGTATTTTAGTGGATTTTATGCTTGTAGTCTCTTCGTTCTTTGCATGTGCAGGTATCCATTCACGGGGATTGTGAGGATTGTGACCTGCCGAGGCAAGAGAGCGGGAGTATCAACTCTTCTTCGACATTAGCATTGGACTCCAGGTTGGTTCTCATAATCCACTTCTGATTTACAACTAGGAACTTGCATGGTAGCGTGAATTGATTGTTGCTAGACCCATTTTGGGCTAGTGGGATCGCCTCTGTCCGCAGAGGGGATTTACCTCGACAAAAATTTTGGCGACTCCACTGGGGAAGAGCTATTTGTTGTTTGATTCATAAACCTTGGACGGAGTCTGAAGTACGGCCAGGCAGCCTTCGAAATGCTATTGCTTTTCATTAGCGGAGTAGATCAACGCCGCTTCAGTCAATCTCCGGGTTGGTTTACGAACCAAACAGCTTGGAGTTTGTCTTGCACCTTGATTTCTCTTGTTTGCTTGCTTGGATAAGCTTTTTGAGTTGGATTTTTATACTTGGTCTGTCTATCTATATATTTGATCCGTCTGTATACTGTTGATCAAGTTGTGGACTCCTCATTTTTATTTTTGAGTGAGCAAACTCGGTTAGTGCGTTTTTCACCCTGACAGTCGCACCAATTGGCGCGGTCTGAACACAGACAGCCTGCACCAATACTTAATTAGCGCTGTTTTCCACATGACAGTCGCGCCAGGCCTGTGAACTTTTCCACTTTGCTTATTTACAGCCTTCCAAGCTTGGGTTTTCTGTCTTTTTCAATCATCTGAATGTATCAGAGTCTTTTTTGACTGGTTTTGAGTCTTTCTCTGGCAAATTATTAATTTGATTTCCTTTGATCATTACCTGGAGGTTTGTCTCAATCTTTTCACAATTTTGCATCTTTTTGCTTTTGTTTTTGCAAAAAACTTTCCCCCTCATTTGCCGGGGGGGGGGCTAAATTGTGTATGAGCGTTAATCGCCTTTGAGTGTTTTTAGTTTATGATCTTTGGAACTCTCACCCAGTTTTCTTGATTTGCACTTGATTGGTTCTTAGATTACATTAGAATCAACGTGTGTTTGAGAATTCTCTTGCATAGATCACACTTGCATAATTAGAATTCTCATTTTTAGGATATGAATGAAAAGTGTGCATAGATTACATTTGCATACCTTGGGTGTTTGCCAGTTTCTGTTTCGGTCTTCTCTTGATCCAGTCAACTTTTTGGATACTCTTTTGCATTTGTTTGGTGGTTGTTGAAGCTTGTTTTTGGGTTATTCGAGCAATTTAGTTATTTTTGCTTGATTTCCATATGGCTTCGTTTTGAGTCAAGATCACATGGCTCATTGAGGTTTTTGGAGCTTTTCTTGGTTTTAAGGATTGCCTTTCTTTTCAAAGACTTGATTGTGTCCATTGAGTGAAATTTGCTTTTTGCTCTTTGTTATCATATCTCTCAAAATTTACTTAGTGCATTTTTCCAATAAAAGAAAAATGAACAATCTCTTTTGCGTTATATTAGTTAATGAAATTGAAACTTTTTGTTGTTATTAGTGATTAATGACTTTAAAGAAAAGTTTATTTTATTGCCATTAGCTACATTAGAGTTATCATTGTTTGTTTTATGATCATTTTGTTCGATTGAAAGATCTCAACCCTCCTGTAGTTAGCATTCATCGAATGAAATGACTTATTTTGGCATATAGTTGCATTTAGGCAATTTTGAGAGATGACATACGGTAGGACCTGAAAACTAAAACCTAATCAAAGATCAACTGTAAAATGAACCGAATGAATCTAACAATGCATTGGAACCTTAACGCAAACATTTTAGAGGTCTAGGCTAGAGACGTGTTCCGGCGTCTTTAAACCTGGGAATTGTCGAGGAGTGGTTGGGTGATTCCTCCACATTGAATCGATAATTACCAATACGGACTTGAGCTCCCCGTACTGTTGAGTATAAACTGGGAGACCCCATTAGGCTCTTATCCTTGATCCATAGGAAGCTGAGTCTGCCGCCTTGCGAGCCGTAACGCACCGAACATAGCATTCGGGAAGATTGACTGCAGTACGGGAAGTCCTTGGTTCTCATACGATTGCCAAGGTGTATAAGCAGTTTTACGGATTGCCTGGTAAACCCTTTGCCTAGAGTCACCAGAGTAGTCACTTTTGATCTTTTTCGGACTCCTTAAAAGAAAAGGTGCCAGTGAGCGTCTTGTCACTTCATGCTCATTAAACATTCGAAGGAGACTAGAGTCACCTTTTCGTCCTTTTCTCGACTCTTAAAATGTGAAAAGGTCAAGTTGTGTCTCTGCGTCTTAAAATTTATTCAACCACGATACATATTCACCTGATTAGATATTGTTTGCGTTAGTTTGAGTAGCGTTTTGTCTCGTTTTCAATGGCAACTTTCTCCGAGTCTACCGGCCAAGGTGTTCCCCTAGATGGAAACCCTAGTCCATTTCCTTCTTTTGGAAATGTCGGTGGTGCTCCGTATATGGCAACTTTGTCTTTGCCTGGGTTAACCATCGGTTTGCCCGTATGGTTGTTCCCGACTTCGGTAGTCCCGAGTGTGGTGACCCCTGTTCCACCCGAACAACATCATGTTGATTCCAAAGTGGACCTCTCCCCTTCTTCGCCTATTTCCGGGTCCTCATCTTCTACTTCGCCTGGCGAAAGTTCAAGTAACCAGGTGGCTAAGAAGAAGAAGAAGAAGACCAAGAAGAAGAAGTCTCCTAAGGGAGAGGTTACGAGTATCCCTCTTGCGCCTACACCAAGTACACCTGAAGTCGAGCCACCTTCTGCCCCTCCGCGGAAGGTTAAGTTTCCTTGTCGATTATGAAAGGAGGACCATTTTCTTCGCGAGTGTCCTGGCATTCCCAAAATCCTAGATATATGGTCTCATGACCCGGCTCACCCCTCGTCATCTCATATTGACGATACCTCCTCAGTTGGGAAGGGTAAAGGAAAAGCGAAGCTCCCCTTCCCTTGTCGACTTTGTGAAGGCAATCATCCCCTTCACCTTTGTCCGCTTATGGATAAAGCCTCTAGTGTTTTGGAAAGTCTCACAGCTCCCTCACCCCAGCTCCCTGCTGGATATCAACGTCTTTCTACCACTGCTGATCATCCCCCTCCTGATAAAGAGACTGATTCACATTCTTCTCTTGTTCAGGCCCTGCTTCCTGAACCTAGCTATACCCAACCTGTTCCAGACCAGCCATTGGTCGGAAAGGGTGTCGATTCGAGTTTGCCTCCTCTCGACCACTCTGTTTTGGAAAAGAAAATTTCCCATGTTCTTCTAGTCTCATCCGAGTCCCCTGAGCTTGACAGGGATTTCGCTATCCCGACAGCTCCGGAGACTTCTGTTTCGGTTACTTCTGAGCAGGGGGGAAATCATACGATTCCCCCACCAGGTAGTTCAGTCGTTTCCTTCGACTGGAGTCATTTGACCCCCCCCCGCCTTCCATCCCATGTGCCGTTCTGGGTTACGGTACACGCCTATAATAAGGCAATACCTGGCACTGTTTTGGATGAGGGGGCATCTGTCAGTCTTATACCTGCCACTACTTGGCAAGCTTTGGGTTCCCCACAGCTTATGCCCGTTGCGCCGAATCTAACGGCTTTTGACGGAGGAACTAGTCAACCGTTGGGGATCCTTCCAAAGTTCCCTATTACTTTGGGAGGCAAAATTGTCTATATAGACGTATTAGTTACCCAAGGTGATTTAGATTTCAATCTTCTCCTTGGCCGTGACTATGTATATGCCATGGGAGCCCTTGTCTCTTCACTTTTCCGTGTGGTTTGCTTTCCACACGATGGAAGAATTGTGACTATCGATCAATTATCGTTCGTTCGTCCACGGGTCCCTCCTGCGCAGTCATCATCCCCTCCTGGTTTTCATCCATCAGTTGCATCTGCCCCTCCATAGATCAACTACGTGGCCATCTATCCCATGCCTCGATCCAGTGATGACGCCGTCGTGCGTAGTGTCCTGGGGGCATTGGGTCCTGACTTCTGAGATGTTGTCCTTCCAACATGAGTGGCACTCTTGGAAGCCCCGACTTCCTATTCATTATGATGAAGTTCGGTCGGAGCATAGTTCCTTTCCGGTGCCAAGCTCCTTAAAAAATGAAACTAGGTCTGCATGGAGCATAGTTCGTTTTCCTATGTCAAGCTCCTTAAAAAATGAAACTAGGTTTGGTCCGAGCATAGTTCCTGATCTTGTGTCAAGCTCGTTAAAAAATGAAATCAGGGTTATGAGGATAGTTCTTTTCCTAGGTCAACCTCATTAAAAAATGAAACAACTCCCTTTCCAAATCGAGTCTTTTGATTAAGATCTCGTCAAATACAAGTCGAGCCTTTCACAGATCTCGAGAGTGAACCTTCATTCCATCCACTTCGTTGAATGCAATGAGGCTTGGGGGGCATGTACCTCAATTTGCGTTATCATGCTGGGGGCATGCGAACTTATAACAAGCATAGTTTTTCGTTTCAAGCTTGTGTAAAAATGAAACCGAATCCAAGCATAGTTCTCCATGGTTCAAGCTTGTGTAAAAATGAACCCATACCTGATTTACATCTCGTGATTGCCTTTTATCTGCTAAATTCTGCTAGATAAGCCTTGGTTGTTTCATTCCATCGCCACCATCTCTTTGGCCGATCATATGCTTTCACTTGGTTGTTTATCCTTTCTTGAGGAACCGCAGCGATGAGTGGTTTTATTAGCCAGCCTCTTGACCATTATATGTTTCGAGCAGTTCCACCATCGCCAGAACCAGTTGCTACCTGTTATACCACTCGTTCCTTCAGGACGAGTCGCCTTTAAGCTATTTTCTGACTCGTAAAATATGAAAAGATTGCCGAGTATTTTTTCCCTTTTTGACTCGTTAAAGAAAATAAAAATGGAGGTCCGCTTTCAGCTCTTTTCTGACCCATTAAAGATGAAAAGATTGCCGAGTTATTCCCCTTGACTCATTAAACGTTAATAAGGGGCGGTCGCTTTTAAACCTCTTTTTAACGACCGTGTAAACGTAAAAAGATTGTCGGGCCTTTGTCGTTTCCGGCTCGTTAACGGTTATGAAACGACGTGATACTGGTCGCTTTTCTACTCTTTCGGATTGATGTCACTACTCACGAAAAGTACTCCTCGATCGTAATGGTCGGGCGGTTCTTTCGAGCATTATTTTATACTTTTTCGGGCTCGAGAGACACAACTTTACAAAAAAGGACCCCCCTGGAGTTTTCTTTTCCGCAGTCTTTTCAAACTCTCTAAACATGAAAAGACGCCAAGTTCTTCCTTTGTCAGACTCATTAAAACTTGATGACATCGGATTTTGTCGAAATGACACACCACAAGCATATGTTATCCCCATCAAGCTTGTTAAAAATAATTGGGGTACTCGCCAGAAATGGCGGGGAAAAATGGAACCATAATAATTGTCGTGTCAGCAGTATGTCGCTCTTGAACATGGCACTTGTCTGCATTCGTGTCTGGGTGGGGACATCTCATCTCGTTTTTCACTTGCCTCCATGGGTTTGGGTAATCCTGTTTGACCTCTCATCTGCTCATTGCCTTGTCACCATGACCTTTGATTCATTGATGTCAAATACTGCCAAGTCCACTGTCGTGCCGCCGATATGTTCAAGAGAAGTTGACCTCTGCAGAATAACAACCTCCCTCTGATAGCTCACATAATTCTGATTTACCACAACATTCTTCCTCTGTCTCGTGTCGATGATGTGGGAAACACTATGGCCCACCTTCGATCAAGGTCACTTCCTGTCGACTTTAGCTCATTATCCAGGAAGCTGATCTAGGGACTCTTCCAGTGCCTTGGATCCTGCATGCCTCAATGGCAGGTTCTTCATGTTCGACGTGAGGTTTCCATCATTGGCCTCCGATCGAATGATTCTACGGGTGTTCGACATCAGATCACTAATTCACACGCCGTAGATTGTACCTATAGTACCTTGAGGACCATTGTCATCATTGGTGGTACCTCTCGCGTTTGTTAACAGTTTTCAATATTGACTGATAATCAGACGATGTTCATGCATGTTCGACTTCAGCTCATATATTCACATGCTTGGACTTGTACTTTTGTTCGGGTCGAGATGGAGCGCAAGACCCTGGATTTTGTCTGTTGTAATCCAGGCGTGATTCTTGATACATGACTCATTCAATGGATGGTTGCGACCATACCTGAGTCGATTCATTGATCCTAACCAGATGGCTGCGTCCATACTATGGATCTAGATTATCATGTACTCTCTTATGGATGGCTGCGACCATACCACATATATCATGTACTTGAGCTATCAGTTGTCTCTCTCAATGCAGATTCTCGGCGACAGTTACGTATGTTCTTGTAAAGCATTTCACCCCTCTCTCTCTTGGGCCTCATGCTTTAGGGGGCATCTGTTACACAGTAATTTGTCACCATTTTTCACCATCCCTGTTACTCCTCTTTTGCACTTTGGAGGACTCATTCCAGGACCTGTGAGAAGTGACAAAACTTGAAACCACCTGCATTATGTTCCCCTGAGTATGTACTTCATGTTCCCTGAAGACACCTCCTGTAAAATGTCCCTGAAAAGTGCCCTTTTTCCATTGGCACAGGTCCACAATGTACTACTCGCGCTAATTAATGAGATCCTCAAAAGAGGGCGCGACTTTGGCGCTCTGTCTTAGAACAACAGTCGCGCCAACCAAGTTTGGTCATGATTTTTGACAAACGCGCGTCTAGATGTTTTTTCCCTTCAAGTCATGAAGTCTTTTGAGGATAAAGCTCATCTTCTAGATGTCGAGAGTCATCATCTATCCTTGACATCTATCCATAACGGCTTTTTGGAGATAATACCAATCCATAATGGGTGTCTTGGTGCATTGTATCTTCCTCCCCTTCTTCATCTATAAAAGTTTGTCCTCATACATTTGACAAGGGAGTTTTGGGAGTTTTTGAAGTTATTGAGTAGTGCTAGTTGTGATAATGCTTGTCTTGAGTGATAGCAAGAGCCTTGAAGCATAGGGAGGTTATGCTGCTGGAAGTCTGAGAGAGAGAAGGTCTATTGCAAGATATACATAGCTGCTCGCCCAGCCAGAGGAGAGGTTCAACGTCAGAACTTTGGTTGTATCTTTCCTTGTTGATTATTCATTAATAAACGACTATCATTATGGTTCCGATCTTACTGTTCATTATGATAATGTTTGATCTATTTCCTTTCTGACTGTTATATAGTTGTATTTTAGTGGATTTTATGCTTGTAGTCTCTTCGTTCTTTGCATGTGCAGGTATCCATTCACGGGGATTGTGAGGATTGTGACCTGCCGAGGCAAGAGAGCGGGAGTATCAACTCTTCTTCGACATTAGCATTGGACTCCAGGTTGGTTCTCATAATCCACTTCTGATTTACAACTAGGAACTTGCATGGTAGCGTGAATTGATTGTTGCTAGACCCATTTTGGGCTAGTGGGATCGCCTCTGTCCGCAGAGGGGATTTACCTATCCAACAACCACTGTCAACAATGGATTGCAGAGCTGAACCCTTCACCTGCATTTGTGAGTGGAAAATACACTCCCCCTCCTCTGGATCTTCGGGCTCATTCTTCTAGATCTTGGTGGTGGCAATAATGGCGCTGGGCTTTGCATCAATGATCTTCTTCCATTTGTCATTCCTCTTGTCGAGTTCTAACTCAAGGTTGGAACATGCATATGATTCTGAAGCCTTCAACTCAGCTACCAGGGATTGCTTGGTCCAAAACTCACTTGTGTTATGAGTGGGGCTCTTGTGGAACACACACCACTTTCCTGTGTCCTTTGACTTCATGGTGTTTTTCTTTTTTTGTGTCTTTGATAGGTTATCTTGGGTCACCCCACCTTGGATTTGTCCTTTTTTATTTGGATTCATAGATCCAAAATCTCACTTCTTTTGTTTAAACTTCTACTCAATCTTGACAGCGTATCGGTATGCCATGCTAAGCAAGGATATGTCCAGGAACTCCATCTCCTCCTGGATGTATTTATGTAGGCAGCCGTGGTACTTGAGTACCAAATGTTTATCAGAGTCCTTGATTCCCAACTTCGTGCGCAGGGTATGAAAAACATTAGTGAACTCTAACACATCTTGGTCACATCGTTGCCGCAACATGGTCCACTTTATGTACTTGTTGTCATAGCTCCTGAGAAGGTAGTATTGCTCCTTGATGGCGTCTCGGAATGAATTCCAAGTAGAAGCGGCTGAAAATAGTGAGTTCTTACTTTCATCATTCTGCTCGTAGTAGGTTTCCCACCAGTCCTTGATGGGGGGGGGGGTCCTTTGAGAATAGTGAAAGTAATCTTTTCCTATTCAGAAAAATCATGAATAAAAAAATACCCTTCTAATAGATTTAACCATTTATCTACAACGTCTGCATCTATCTGACCCTCAAATATGGGAATGTCAAGGTTAACTTGTACCTTAAAGGGTGTGGCACTTCTAGAATAGCTATTGGAAGTAGATGTGTCACCCCTGGGTAGCCGCTGAAGGATCTAGGAAAAGTTTTCCATCATCGCATTCCCTTGTCGCTCAAACATCTCTTTGAGCAAGATTTTTGATAGGATCTCCTACCCCCTCATATTTCTTTTCATCTGACATGGGAGGCCATCAAGATTTGCGAGGCTAGTCTTGCAAAGGTTCGACCAGTTCAAGCCCTAAGTCCATATATCTCGACCTCGTTGGGGACATGCAAAGAAAAATGGAGAAAGAGCAGACCGCTCTGATACCACCGATCCAAATTTATGCAGGAATGCCATAAACTATAGAAATAAACATAAATATGGAGATGTAGCAGAAATAAAACTTCATTTCATTGATGTAAAATACTAAAATATGCTTACAAAAAGAAATGGAAATAAACTAGCTCGGGCGATGCTAACTTATATTTGAGAAGAGATGTGGAGGCTACATGCCTCTGAACTATGTTACAATGAGGCTTGAAGGCCTATCTATTGTTGAGAAATAATGAAAAACCCTAAACATTCAAAAACCTAACCCTAGGAGATGAAACGCCAAACTATGGGCCCTGTTTGGGTAAATTGGTACCTCAACTTCCCAGGGTCGTAACTTTGGCATACAATTTCTGTTTGACACGCACAATACCTCGTTAGAAATATCTATCTGAGTACTACAACTTTTGAGTGAGGAACAACAATTTATAACCCTTGCTGCTCTCGATTTTCCAAAATGTCGTTTAGGGCCTCAAAATGGCTTTGGAAGTTTAGGACTTGAAAAATTGCCAAAAATAGTAAATTGTGCTACAATTAAGGAAACTGAAAAAACTGAAAGAGACAATTGTGGGGGTCTAAGTGGGATAGGTGGGTGGCCACCAACATCCACTTTGATCATGATGGGATACTTATTCCAACATCAATGTTGGGCAAGACATCCTGGGGGGTGTTGATTTGGTTTATTATGTCTAAGGAATTTTGCAAAGGAAATGGCTAAGGCTTTGGAAAGGAAAAATGACATTTTTGACACATTTATTTATGAAAATAATGGGAATTAGGAGAAAAGGGAGGAGAAAGGTCATAGGTTGCATGTGAGGAGGAAATTGAAGGAAAGTAATGGAAAATGAAGAAAATAGAGGCCTCATTAACAAAAAGTCTAATGAGGATATGTTAGGAACCTTTTGTCAGTTTAGTTTTGTAGCTCTCTCATTATTCTCTCTCTCTCTCTCTCTCACTATGGGACACACAGAGTTTTCTTGGAGCACTTAGACATTGCATCAAGAAAGGAAAACAAGGCAAGAGGAAGCAAAGATCAAGCAAGGGAAAGGAGGATCAAGCAGCTATAGAAAGATTATTTGCAGGTTTTTATTTGCATGTGTGATTTCCTTGCTAGATTTGGCATGCATGGTATTGCATGTGGTTCTTTTTTGTCATGGCATGGGTTTTTCCAGTTGTGACAGTGTTTTTCAGCTTATCCTTTCCATTTCTTGATAACCTTGATGAGATGTGTTCTCATACTTTGGTTTAGTCAGACTTCCAAATGGATTAGAAGCTGAGTGGGGTGGATCTTCGAAATGACAAACACATGGCCTAGTGGTCCCTGTACTGGAATGTGGATCATGGTAAAGCCACTAGCCTAGTAACGCCTGAGCCAGAATATGCATTCTGGTAAAGTTAGGATTGTGTGGCTCAGTGGACCTAGGAATCCTTGCCCATGAATAGCAGGATATATGGTAAATACAAAAGGTGGACTTCTCTTCGTTAGGCCTAGTAGTCCCAAGATGGGATGAATGATAAAGCCTAGAGAGTGGGTCTCAGTGCAGGGCCTAGTGATCCCTCGATCATACTATGGATTATGATAAAGCTTGAGAGACTAGGAGGCACTCAAATTCCTCATGGTGTAGGTGGAGAACTTAGGTAGCATCCATGCTTGTTTGATTCCTTTCGGCTGGTTATGAGTCACACATTCATGCTTTGAAAATGGCACAGTGATGATTGGTTGAAGAGAGACTTGGCTTAGCCAATCTATGGTCGGGTGGAACATTCCCTTGGTTTTCCTTTGTAAATGAACTAGTTTATATGTGGATTTTATGGTAGATTTGTTTATGGTATTTCTGTTGTTACTATGTTGGTTATATGTATGTTTTATGACAGTGGCTCTG
>Ga0181465_100585_pt1 | contig 15031 bp, 8 predicted proteins | sample InSIn3gowninarea_FD_119076 | JGI IMG/M metagenome (GOLD analysis project Ga0181465, IMG submission 119076) | Clean room microbial communities from NASA Spacecraft Assembly Facility at Jet Propulsion Laboratory, Pasadena, California, USA -... ... | reverse complement strand
AGAGGGATCACCTCTGTCCGCAAAGGGGATTTACCTTCACAACAAAATGGCAACTCCACTGGGGAAGCTGTAGCCTCTTCATCCTCTTTTCTTAACTGATCCCTTGATCAGTTTGACTGACCATTGCTTTCAACGATTTGCTCTGTGGATTTTCCCTGAAAGTGAAGAACAACAACTATTGAATACACAAAGATGATAATGAACGTAAAATGAAATAATGCAGATAACTTGTAAAGGTGATAAAAGGAGTTTTATTTGAACACACGTAAGAAGATATCATATCACGCTAAATGGATTTTCACATATAAATGTAGTTATCTCTTACTAAATGCCCACTAATGCTCCGTTATCCCTTAGATTTAATGCTCATAAATGTCTGCATTGTAAATCGGGAAGAGAGCTTCTAGCGTGGCGAGCCTTTGAACTGTGATAATGGTGATTTTGTAATTTGTGAAGCAATATCACAGATCACAATATTGCATTATTCCTTTTCACTTTTCTTACCTTTTGTTGTGTTTTTGCGAGATGCGCGATGCGAGCCGCTCATTTATTATTTCAAAATGTAGCTAATTGCTAGGTTTCCCTATGTAAAAGACCCCTTTTAATGAGTGGCAGACCTAAAACATTTTCTTATGATACATTTAAGGAGTGGGTCCATGTCTTGATCGTGTTTTGAATGCCCGAAGTGCGATGCGATAAAGGTTATAATGCCATCGCAATTTCACATCTCGCATGTTTCGAGATAACCTTTTTAAGGCCGGTCCTTTATGAATGGCGACATGTGATGCGAGACTCATATTTTGAAGAATAATCTTAAGGACTTAGTTTATGTCAGAAATATGATAGTTTCAAGCATAAAGTCCTCTTTCAATCATTTTTACTTGATTTGGAGGGTTAGAAAGGTCTTTTGATGATGCTTAATCATGCTGTATGTGGGAAGGTAAGCATTTAGTAGTTCTTTAGAAAAGAGGGGGTTTGATTGATATCTTGCTTTATTCCAAAAATAAAAGAAATGCGTAAATGCTAAGTTTGTTTTTTGGATAGATTTTTTAAAGGGTCCCCATTTATTAACGTAATATTAACTACTACCATTAATAAATGGGGGGTTGTTGAATAACACAACAAGACTATACGACCGTTGAGGTGATATGACCAATGGATCAAAAAGCAGATTCGAAGGGAATAATACAAACCTTTGTGGGCTCTCAAGAGTTTTTGGATCAGATTCTTGAGATGATGAGTCTCAGGGTGGAGGACATGAGGCAAGGGGTTGAATACTTGGGACAATTCCAAGTTCAAGACCTTGGTCGTCAAGTGACTGTGAAATCTCAGGATGAACTCCTTGTGATGACCCTTCAATGTCAGATGATGAAGTGGAAATGTAAGGTGAACTCGATGGTTCATCCATGATGACCTTCTCTCAAAAAACAATAAGGGGTGGTTGATTTTAGCATGTAATTAAAATTTACTATTAATTAGGCAATATGAGGCCAAGGATAACTGCATAGGTAAGTCATGCTATCATAGGCAGTTAAATTTTAGAACTTAAAAACAAGAAATAAATAAAAAAGGGTGTACTAGGTAAGAGGGTTTACCAAGCATCAGTGAACTGTTATATACACCTTAACCGAAACCAAGGACTTAACATACAATGACGGATCTCCTCGAATGTTATGTTTAGTGTATCACGTCTACAAGGCGTCTGACTCGGTTACCTATGGCTAAAGGATAGCAACCTAGTGGGGTCTCCCAATATATACTCGATGGTATGGGGAGCACAAGTCTGTGTTAGCGTTGTCTAATGCATAACCATTCGGTGAAAGCATTCCCATATACTTGCCATACTAAAGTGCCTCTAATATACCCAAGAGTACTGGAAAACCTCCGATATACTTCTGTACTGGAACGAGATTTCACCCTCGGGATACAATGCATGAAGTTAACGATAGCTACTAGATTTATATATGCGAGAACACGTCTCTAGCCTAGATCTCTAAATGTTTGCGTTAAGTTCCAAAATGCTCCTTAGGCTAATTCAATAAATTTTAATTTTGCTCTTGAATTATGTTTCAATTTTGGGTTCAAACAATGTCACCTAAATCCTATAATGCAACTATATGAGAAAATGAAACTTTTCATTTCAATGAATTCTATACTAGCAAGGGAAAAGAGTTCAATCAATTAATGCATAAAAAAATATGCCTCCACTAAGTTTTCTTTTCCAAATGCAATATGTAAAAGCAAAACTTAAACTTCACTTTCACTCTTCAACATGCATTCTATTGAAAGAAAAAATGGATTTAACTTTACTAAGATGCACTTTAACTAAATGATGTTCTCTTTGATTTTCAGATGCTCTAATGCAAATAAGCTTCAACTAAAGCAAAAATTAAGATTTTGATTCAAAAGCTCCTAATGCAAACGATGCACCAATCAAAGAAACACCAAATCTAATCCAAAAGCACTCAATGAAAATATATTTCAGTTTCTCTTTTGAATAAATAAAGGAATACACTCATTTTAGTTTGTAAACTAGGCAATGTAATCTATGCTTGATGAATGAAAAAGATGAATTTAAAATGCAAGATAACCTAGTATAAATGAAAAGCAACTTTGCAAAAGACAAACTGAAACTAATGCAAATCAATGTTTTAAATGATTTTACCAAATAATTAGACCTAAACAATTAGCAAACCACAAACTTAGTGACACTCACAACCGGCAAGTGACAATCAAATGACCTATAAACCCTAAAATCAATGCAATTGCATTCAAACACTTGAAAATTAAAAAAGGTAAGAATTTTCTAATGAAATCACGTAATGAATCAAAACATCAATAAATCTAATCATACAGGACAAGACAAGACCTCAGGGGATGATACACACTGGAGTTTGACAGAGAAACCCTAGGTTTTTTTCCAATCTCAGAGATTAGCACGGCTGCTATGGCCAAGCTAGTGTTGAACAGGGAATCGACATGACTGTTTTAAGAGAAAGCGTGCTGGCAACGCGATTTTCAGAGAAAAAAGTGCATCTCAACAAGGAATATAGACCTATATAGACTCAAACTAATTGAGAACTTGATGGTCAGTCAAACTGATCAAGGGATCAGTTAAGAAAAGAGGATGAAGAGGCTACAGCTTCCCCAGTGGAGTTGCCATTTTGTTGTGAAGGTAAATCCCCTTTGCGGACAGAGGTGATCCCTCTAGCCCAATGATTGGGTCTAGCAACAAACTAAACTAACTAACAATTTATGTTTAACAAATGCAGAGAGAAGGAGAAAGCTACCTCGCTCTGATGCTAATTGCTAAATCCTTTGGAGATGAATTTGAATATTTTGCTCCAAGCCTCGCTTCTTACTTGTTCTTCACGTACAAGTACCTACAAGGAAGATCAAAGAGCTATGTAAGATACAAGAGCATATATAGCATACGTCAAACATAACCTACTTAATAGATCAATGAGTATTAAGCTAAAAGCATAAAAATTTACACAATTATGGAAAGTGAACATTAGATGTATATATTAATAAGCTAAAAAGGGAAGCATACAACATATGCCTTGATGTTGGAGACCTCCTTTTGGTGGATGTCCAAGTCCAAGCAAAGACTCTTCAAGCACTCCTTCTCCAAGCTAGAATGGGTAGCGTGTAAGTATAATGTCAGCATAGGGATGAATCAATCAATTACCATGGAAGGGAGTGAATTTATAGGAAGGGAGAGGGATTTAGGGATCCAAAAAAGAGGGAGGAAGGGCCACATCTCAAGGGGAAATCCCATGATGATAAGATCAAGAGTTCCAAATGGGAGAGCTCAACCATATCAACAACAACCAATATCCAACTTGTTGTTCTTGAAGGTTCTATTGCACGAAGCTTCTATTCTAGTTTGGTAAAACCTGACATAAGAGGTTCAACGTGGGTTTTCATACCAAAACCCATGCTGGTAGTGCAAGTGTATAATTGTGCAACCTGCCATCAACACAGGTAGGCAGTGGAGCAAAATGCGTTGATGCTAGAATTTAGGTTTTTAATTAACCTTCTTCATAATGGATTCAGGGAAGTTTTTCTTTGATTCTTCAGGGAGATTTTGGCTTGTATATCATGATGGCTATGTTGCACAGTTGCCAATGTTTTGGAACTTTTGGATATGGAACAGGAAGTGAACAGGAGGTGTGACAAAATACTGTGTAACACTACCCTTGAGAACCCTCCGATAAATATTTTCTAATAACTTATTAGACCCATGAAGTACCTTACCTTAGTCACATTTTTAAGTATTGGCCACTCTTAAATTCCTTTGATCTTTGTTGTGTCTACTGCTATCGCCTCTTCTAAAATAATATGACCAAAATAATGGATCTTTCTCTGATAAAATGATCACTTACTCGGTTTAGCATATAACTTATGCTCCTTAAGTACCTATAGCACCATCCTTAAATTTTGTTTATGTTGTTGCTTGGATTTAGAATATATGAAGATATCGTCTAAAAACACAATCACAAACTTATCCAAAAAATCATGGAAAATGCCATCCATAAGGCACATGGAGACACCTAAGGCATTAGATAGGTACCATTACGAGCTCATAATGCCCATATCGAGTTCCATATTTCCAAGGCAAGGGATTATTATTCTTCATTATGATGTTGTTCAACGGATGAAAGTCAATGTCAGTCTTAGTGTACCATCCTTCTTTTTAACAAATAAGAATGGGGCACCCCATGGTGATACACTTGGGCATATGTATCCTTTCTTCAAGAGCCTTTCTAGCTACATCTGTAACTCATTTAGTTTACGTGTGTTCGTTTTTTTATGGTGTTTTAGACAACGGTGCAGCTCTAAGTACCAAATCTATAGAGAAGCTTATGTCTCTTTTAGGTGACAACCCTAGAATATTTGAAAATACATATTTAAATTCCTTAAGTACTAGGTGGTTCTCCAGAATCGATGCTTACTCTCAATCTTCCCTTCCCTGCATGATGCATAAATTTGACACCCTTTTATGAAAGTCTTTTTCAACTACATAGTTGACATTTCCCTTAAAAAAAATTTCCTTGGTATTCCTTGCACATACCTTTGCTACCCTTCCTCATTAAGAAAGCAAAGTCTTTGTTTTAATAGTCTAGCATTGCGTGATGCTTTTCTAGCCAATCCATGCCAATTAAGCAATCATATGATCTCAGTGGTATTACGTTTAAATTTTCATTTTTATTTAGTCCATTCATATTAATGGGGCATTCCTTTACCAATTTATTTATTTTTCTTTTAGGTATGATGGCTAATTGAACCAACCAAGCTGACCATGCTTGGTTTTCCTTGAGGTAAAACTTTCAACAAACTTAGGATCAATATAACTATGACTAGCTCCAAAATCAATTAAAATAACAATGAGATGATTATTTAACTTACCTTCCACCTCAATTATGTGTGCATGATGTTCAAACTACTTGTGATCTAATGTTGCATAAATTATGGGCATGCTTTTACCCATGTCCTGCACCATATCAATCTCTTGGATGTGATGTATAGTCATCATTTTCCCTCAATGTGTGGAAAAACCCTATGATTGTGTTACCCATCACAACCCCAAAGACTGAATAATATGAAATTTTAGTTTCTTTCTCAATAAATCAGTCCCATTTAGTTAACTATGAGTTGGTAGTGTCTGTTGTTTTGCCCGAGAATCATTTTTGAAAGATGAAGGTTTGAACCATTTCTTCCTTTCTTCCATCTTATTTCTCTTCCTACCATCCCAAGTCCTTTGGAAATTGTTTTATTTTTACCCACGATAATAGAAGCAACTTTCCCTTCTTCATAGCCTCACCCAAAGACTTTGGTTCATCAAATCTAATTTTGTCACCATATAATGGTGGTAATCAACTCACATATATTTGAATCTTTAGTGTTTCGTCTTTAGTAAAGTCCACATATCTCAATAACTCAATGAACTTTTTGCCATATTATTCAATTGTCATATTTCCTAATTTGAGTTCAAATGACCCTTGCATTTTTATCTCATAGTAATGATCAGACAGATACTTCCTTTGGAAGTACTTTTCGAATTTCTTCCATGAAATCTTCTTTTCATTTAAATGTTTTACCTCCTTAAGTTGCTCCCACCATAAATTTTCTTTCCCTTTCAAGTGATATATGGCAATGTGTGCCTCCAAACTGGAAGAATAATCATGTAGTTGAAGGTAATTTCTCATTTCCAAAGACCAAGCTTTAGTCTCTTCTAACTTCTTATACTCACCATTAAATGTAGGTGGCTTTATATTTCTTGATTCCCTTTGTTAATTGTCTAGGTCTGGTTTCCCTCTTGGACAACTTGTTGATGACATGCTTGAACTAATTTCTGATCCTAAGGAAACATGGGCTCTCTTAGTGGATTTCTTGGATTCATGATGAGGTTTCTAAGAAACACTCCTAGAGTTTTTTTAATATCCAACTTCTTTCTCTTTAATTCCTAAGCCCTACTCCTTTGCTTTTCTAGAATCAGATCCCTGGTATATTATCTTTTGTAATTTATTTGGGCTCTATAAAATATGGGTATTAATATGTTGTTTATTTCTTATCATTTTCTCATTATTAGCTATGTAGATGATCACTTCCATTTTGAGGATCCTTATAGTTTCGACTAGGTCTCTATCTTTTGGCTTATTTTCTCCATGCCCATTTGAATCTATCCCAACATTACCCATCCTCAAGTTCATGAATTTTCCCTCTTCTTTGTGTTTATAGTACCTCTGATTATCCCCCATGCTCATGGTCCTTATGTTGGTTCTTCCTTATAGGCCACCTGCTACTCTCTTTTGAAATCCTTAGGATATTTCCCTACCTCAATCCAAAATTTTGGGTTGGCAAGCATATTCTCCTCCTTGATATCTTTTTATTAATCGCTTCAGTGCCTCGATTCTAAGCTCTATTCATTGAATTATGCTTCTGCTGAAGTGACTATATGCTTTTCCCTTCAACTACATTGTTCCAGTTATTTTTTATCAACTTCCCTAAATCATTCAAACTTACCTGTACTTGTATCCTATGTCTATCTTTAGACCTACAAACACCTCTATGCACCTTTGTTTTTCTTCCCAAAAAATCACTAACTGTCTAAAATTTTGGGCTTTTTAGTTCTTATTGGACCCAAACTAACCTATTTCACTTCCCCTGATACTTGGCATGCATGTGGTTCTCCTACCTTACATTCATTAAGGCCTCTTGTCTCTTTTTAGCACAATTTAAAAAAAATCCCCTATGAGTCTTTTTATTGGTGACGTCACAGACAACATCATCATGGTGTCATTTTGACATGGAATGCTAGGGCTCAAGACTCAGTTAATTACTCATGCATACAAAGAAGGGAGTGGTCGATCTAATGAAGGAATGGTCGATCCAACCATGGTTGTCAAAAGGATGGCCATTGCTAAGGCATCCATATTACGACTTGTTCACTTAACAATCGAGTTGTCTGATAAAGGAATCGATATGTCACTTAACATTCCTTTTTCCGCATGTTGCATCTAACAATTTTTTTGTTTGTTTGCTACTCACCGCTTGTCACCCACACTTTCTATTGTATGAAAAACCTTCCAATCAGGTGGTCTGATAAATGAACACATCACCTAACAATAATATTTCTATGAACTGCGATATATTATTTCCTATTTTTTTCCCACCACTCGTCAACCACACTTGCTATTGTATGGAAAATCTTCCAATGGAGCAATCTAATAAATAGACACATCACTTAACGATAATCTTTCTGTTAACTGTCATAGAATATTTTTTGTTTGTCACACACCACTCATTAGGCACACTTGATATTGTATACAAAACCTTCCAACTGATCGGTCTAATAAATGGAAAAATCACTTAACGATAATCTTGCCATTAACTGCCATAGATTGTTTTTTTGTTTGTTTCCCACTGCTTGTCAACCACATTTGTTGTTGTTTACAACACCTTCAAGTCAGGCGGCCGAGTAAGGGACCCATAAGCCACATCATCTGCCTAACATGTCAACTATCACTACTAGTAAGGGTTTACCACATGTCATCTTACTCGCGTATCACACTCACAATCCTCTAAATCATCAATTACCATGTGGTTTCCACATCACCTCATCACCTCATCCCCGGGGTTTCGATCCAACATCTACTACAAATGACGAGGTCCCAAAACCAACATATGTCATATTATGATGACATCATGTTGATGTGGAGTAACACATCAACTACCCATGCATGTTATCTTATCAGTGTCACATGTTCCCCTGTGGGCCAGATAGGCGTGGAAAATCACCTTGGCCGAAATTGTTTGTATCGTAGACCCCCTTGTTGGTGGTTTCAAATTCAAGAAAATGGGTCCCCACGATCAATCCTCATAGTTTATATGGAATGGCAGTTTGGGCGCGAATCCCAATGATTCCCCCTCCCCCCTCTCGTTAAACATCAAAAATGAGGGGGACCCCGAGGTCAATCTCAACTATTGATCTATAACGGCCAACTGTTGATCTATTTTGGTAAGTGGGGTGCATATTTCCTCCCTGGCTCGACCTCCATACCACCCGTTAAAGTTCAACAAAAAGGGTGCCCTTGTAGTTAATTCTCCATCCAACCTACAATTTGACCTCTTGCTAACCAAATTTTTTCATATAATTGCATAAAAATGGTGGGAAATTTAGGGTGTTTCCTAAGTTCCTCAAATTCTCCATGTTGTTCTTGTAAATAATTTAGCACGACCAATTGCTAACCCGATATCATTAAGGCAAGGGTTAAAATCACAATTTTTTTAATCCTTGGCTTCAATTTCCTCAATCCCACTCAAGGAATCTTGACAAACACTTAGCAGACACCCTTTGACTCGTATTTTGTAAAACACTTCACTTCCAACCTTTCTATGCCATAACTACATCTAACCCATACAAGCACTTTGTTGCAACATAAGCTCTTATGCTACCTATAACATACGTTGACTCATTCCTACCTCTCTTGAATCCTAATCTCCATGCTAGATAAACCTTGACATCCTATGCTATACACATTTTTCCTTTTTATGGAATTACCAACATATTTTAACGCATATCTAAATGCACGCTCATATGTACAACACAAGCACACACGCAATCTATCATAATTAATCTAATCAATATGCATATGAATTTCACACACACACACACACATATAGTGCAACTGGATGCAAACTTTAGACATTCCACCTAGCCATAGACAACATTGTTCTTTTAATTTCAGTAATAGGTTACCCCCCAATTGAGGCTTTGACTCCATGGGGCATCAGGATCAATTTTCCCAAAAACCTAGTACATACTTAGTACCAAAAAATTTCAACCAAGGTACTATGCCCAATAACCTCAAACCAATAGCCTTGTGGCTTTCAGGAGTTCCATTTCCCTCACAGGCCTTCTACGTACCCTTACAAGTTTCACATAGCCAAGGTACTAAGCTTTATAACCTCCAACCAACAATCATGTGGCTTCCAGGAGTTCTACTACCTTCACATGCCTTCTAGGTCTCAAATTTGCACCACAGACACCATGCGTCCATGGTTGTCCTTCCAAAATGTCTCACCAGAGTCATCTATACTCCCCATAACAAAAAATTTAGTTGCACTCCCCCTTCATAGGGCTAACACACTCATTGTTATGTGCATGCCCTCCTTCTGCCACTTGGCATTCACCCAAGCCCTTCATGGACTTTGTTTATATGCATGGACACTTTATATGATTATTAAATCATATAAGCCCCTTTAACTCACCAATCCATGGAGTCTTAGTCCCCCATTCTCTTTTCACTACAACAAATCCTTGAGATTAGTTTCCTCTTTGGCTCCCTTTGTTGCTTCCACTAATTGTTTTAGTGTATTTTTATCCACCTTTCTGAAAAAATCGACACTATTTATCGGGATGGCACTATTTTTGGCATTTTTTTGTAGATCGCAACCAGTTGACGCTAAATAGCATCGACTTTATCACCGACGTAAATGCCCAATTTAACCACTTCTTTAGTTGTTGATGTAGGTTTATGTATAACTTCTTGTGTAACGTCCTATTTTGCGCCTCGTTATGGCATTGTTTTTATTGTACACTTTAGGTTCCTTTCTATCTCCTGTTTTAACTTCTTATTTAACATCCTACTTTCCTCCTCGTTATGGGATTGCTTTTAGCATCCACTTTAGCTTCCATTTTAGCTACAAGTTTAATGCCCTATTTTTCTTCCTCATTTCTGGTAAAATATTGCCTTGAAACTCTCTCATTCTGATCACATGATGGATTAATAGCGAGGTCAATTTACTTTCCTTGTGATGCAATTCAGACACAAATAAATTACTTATCGGCTCTTCCATGTGAAGCGGTCCAAAATTGTAAGATCTAATAATTACATTTATGATCTCAAATCATTGATCAAAGATCTTCTTAGTATACTTATGATATGAAGACAAAGGTTCAAGGTCTACTCACAATACTTATGATATGAAGTATGAGATATGTGACATATATATTGGTTCAATATGTTATCTATTTCATTGAGATCTATGTCATATATATTGGTTCAGGATCTGATCTATTTATCTAAGATCTGTGGCTTATATATTGATTCGAGATCTAATCTATTTCTCTAAGATCTGTGGCATATATATTGGTTTGAGATCTAATCTATCTCTCTGAGATCTATGGCATATATATTGGTTCAAGGCCCGATATATTATGTGGTATAGTGGGAGGATCAACCTTGCATTTTTGATCTCTAGTTGGAAGACTTTGTGAAGAGGATCTTGGCACTTATGGAAGCCATCTTGTGGTCTTGATGTATTGTTGAAGGATCTCTCTAAGGAAATCAAGATATTTCTTTTGTAGAAATTTGGAACACCATTCAGTGGGTTCCATTAATAGTCTCCAAGCCACGTTTGCCGATAAAGCTAATTACATGCACACATAATCATTTAAACCCAAACCCCCTTCCTCTTTTGAGATTTTAACTGTGGCCCAATTAACTAAGTTGAATTTTTTTCATTGTTTGTTCCACCTTTCCATAGAAAATTTCTTATAAACTTACTAATCTGATCCAAGATTCCTTTGGGGGCAAAGAGGATTCAGCCCTAAAATATATACAAAGCAGGTAGGTAGATGTTATCAGGATCACTCTTCCAACCAAATTTAGCCAACTGCCATGCCAAGAAACCATTTTCTTTTGAATTTTTGAAACTATGTTATGCCAGTCTTTAGTAGTGGTCCCTTTCAGAGATATTGGAATACCAAGGTATTTAAAAGTCTTCCATTCCTTTTCACAACTAAAGCCTAATATATCAAAGAGTTTATTAAGCTTTTGAGGAGTGTAATACCATCCATAAATTTGACATAATTATACAATACCTAACCTTAGAATATAACCTTACATCAGGTCAGACAAATAACAATGCAAGCCGAAGCAAAACCTATACAAAACTTTCACATAATGCAAGTAGAATAAAAATTTGGAATGTTGTATGAAACCTGAAGAAAAAAAATTTAAGGATCAAAGTAAGCATATAATAATTCAAAAGTGTGTAAAATATTTAAAAAAAATAGTCTATAATTTGAATAAATCAGATTGGCCAATAAATGAAGCCTTGGTGTGCATTTTAGTGAAGCAAGACAATTTTGGCCTACTTCACAAAAATGCACCCCAACCTTCATTACAAGGCCAAATTGAACGATTCATATTGGAGAGTACTTTTTTACTCATAATAAACATTAATTTTGCACATAGAAATTTCTTTTGTGCAATAATACGCAAAATTGGATCGATTTTGTAGGGTTAAAGTCAAGGTTTGTGTGCCTCAAATAAATGCACACCAAGATCTATAATTGATTGATTGTGCAATAATTATTATTACAACCTAAATATAAAACCATTTTATGTAACATATCATAGTAATTTTCATAAAGGAAATGTTATGCACTGAAATCCAAGTCTGTTGGAATAACAATTGATCATATCGACCAACAGATCACAGTCGAAACAAATATGCACTCCCGAGCCAAACCAATTACACTCTTGGTAATGAAATTTGAAATGGGATATGATTGGACAATTCCTAACCTTATGATATAACCTTGCATCATTCCTGACAAATATCCTACATAAGAATGTTTCCCATATATGCACAACTTTCACATAAGGCAAGTCAAAGCAAAACTTAAAATGTTGTATGAAATATGAAGTATAAAATATTTAAGCTCAAGGTAAAGATATAACAATGCAGAAGTGTGTCAAATAGTTAAATAAATAATCTACAATTTGAATCAATTAGATTGGCCAATAAATGAAGCCTGGGTGTGCATTTTGGTGAAGCAAGGCAATTTTGGCTTACTTCACAAAAATGCATGCCCAACCTTAACTGTAAGTCCAAATTGACTGATTAAACTTGGAGGGTATTTTTTTACTCATAAGTAAATTTGATACAATTATTTTTTTCTAATTTAGTGATCTGAAGGTTGAAGTTAATGTAAATGAAAGTGCTAGAGAAATCGTACTTCACGGTGTCACCCCAAAAGTGTCAACAATTTGTGAACAACATAATCTTACTGGAAGAATTTTAGTGTGTAAAGTTAGTAATTAAATAGTATATAATTTGAATCAATCAAATTGGCCAAGAAATGAAGCCTAGGCATGCATTTTAGTGAAGGAAGGAAGGCAATTTTGGCCTACTTCAAAATAATACACACCCAACCTTCATTTCAAGGCAAAATTGAATGATTCAACTTGGAGAGTATCATTTTACTCACAGGTAACATTAATAAAATTAAATATTTTTAAAATTTCACATATATATTTATGTTGTTCAAGAGTACTCCAAATTGCATGAATCTCATAGGGTAAAAGGCAGACTTTGTGTGCCTCAAATAAATGCACAACATGAATGTTTGGGAACAAGGGGATAAACTAAGAAAATCAATTTGAATTTTAAAGTTGAAACTTGTAGTTTGTTAGTTAAAACCCTATAAGTATGGTTGGCTTACCTTATTTTAGTAGTAATTAGGTTTAAATGTTGCTTAGGGATAGATAAGGAGATAACACCTAGGGTTTGTAGGGTCTATTTAAGGGTTTTTCTATATCGTATATATTTTTTAGGGTTTTAAGTTCAAGATTAGGTCAAGCGACCTAGTTAGGGTTTGAAGATAAATAGGATTAGTTTTTATTTGTTGTTTGGTAATGAAGTCTAAGTAGATATAGGGTTTCAATGCCACTCATCAATTGAAAAAGCCTTGAAAAGCAATTCCCAACACACATGAAAATGGTGAATAGAACTCTATGGTTTAAGAGAATGAAGGAATTTATGGGATTCACTATCAACTAGGGCCTTTCTACTAGCAGTCAATATTTAAGATCCACCCGGATGCTAACATGGCATGATAATACCTCAAGAAAATACATAGCATTTCGATGTTAAACAAATATTAAAAGATGAAAACTTAAAACCAATCTTAGAAAAACACATAGTACCTCATAAACTAGCAAATTTCATCAACATGAGCATCAATTCCACAACAGTGCTACTCTTCCTCAATAGTAGTAGATTTCCAAACGAGAAAAAGAAAAAGGTAAAAGATGGTGAACTCCTTTCTCTTGTCACCAATGTGTTACAAGTTATAAATTAGAAGTCTCTTCCTATTTATACATGACCTAAGATACCTATGAAATGCGTGGGGAACATGCCTCCCCACATAACATGAAATTAATCCTCATTGAATTTGGGTGAACAATAGCTCATCCTCGTTAAATTTATTTTGTGCATGAATACTCCAAATTGGATTGATTTTATAGGGCAAAAGGTAGGGATTGTGTGCCTCAAATAAATACAAACTAGGACCTGTAATTAATTAGCAGTGCAATATGGATAATTCCATCCTAAATATACAAACATTACTATAACATATCATACTCATTATCCTAAAAGAAATCTTACTCACTAAAATCCAATTCTTCCAATGTAGCAATTCATCATATCTGCCAATGTTCAAGTTAGAACAAATTATCCAATTACGCTCTTAGTAATGAAATTTGAAATGGGACATGATTGGACAATACCTAACCTTAGGATATAACTTGCATCATGTTTTGAAAAATATCCTACACAACTATGTTTCCCACTTATACACAACTTTCACATAAGGTAAGTCGAAGCAAAACTTAGAATGCTGTGTGAAATCTGAAGTATAAATATTTAAGCTCAAAGTAAAGATATAACAATTTAAAAGTGTGTAAAATAATTAAATAAACAAGCTACAATGTGAATCAATAATATTGGCTAATAAATGAAGCCTGGGCGTGCATTTTAGTGAAGTAAGACAATTTTGGCCTGCTTCACAAAAATGCATGCCCAACCTTCATTTCAAGGCCAAATTGAAGGATTCAACTTTGAAAGTACTTTTTTACTCATATTTAGCATTAATAAAATTAAATTTTTCTAATTTAGTGATATAAAGGTCAAAGTTAACATAAATGAAAGTGTTGCAACAATTGTAGCCCATGGTGTCACCCCAAAAGTGTCAACAATTTGTGAACAACAAAAACTTACTGGAAGGCTAGCAAATTACTGTGTAAAATTAGTAATTAAATAGTATACAATTTGAATCAATCAAATTGGCCGAGAAATGAAGCCTAGGCGTGCATTTTAGTGAAGCAAGATAATTTTAGCTTGCTTCACAAAAATGCACGCCCAACCTTCATTTGAAGGGAAAATTGAACGATTCAATTTGGAGAGTATTTTTTTACTCATAGGTAACATTAATACAATTAAATACTTTTTATTTTTCACATATATATACATATTTATGTTGTTCAAGAATACTCAAAATTGCATGGATTTCATAGGGTAAAAGGTAGGTTTTGTGTGCCTCAAATAAATGCACACCAGGAATGTTTGGGAACAAGGTGATGGACTAAGAAAAATCAAACTTGAATATTAATAGTTGAAACTTTTAGTTTCTTGGTTAAAGCCCTATAAGTAATGCAATTTTGAGTATTCT
>Ga0181465_100584_pt1 | contig 15041 bp, 15 predicted proteins | sample InSIn3gowninarea_FD_119076 | JGI IMG/M metagenome (GOLD analysis project Ga0181465, IMG submission 119076) | Clean room microbial communities from NASA Spacecraft Assembly Facility at Jet Propulsion Laboratory, Pasadena, California, USA -... ... | reverse complement strand
TGAAAAGAATAGATTAAATGAATTGTATAATTTAATGGAAGGGGAAGATAAAGCTATTAAGCAAGGCGCAAATTTTATCGCTTTCAAAATAATAAATACGGACAATGTAATTAAATACGAACGTATAGAGGGAATTTTTATACGTTTTGATAAAGAAGAAGATATCAATAAGTCTACTCTTATTTATAAAACTAAAGGTAACTTAGAAGAAAAAATACCAGTGGGCAAATTAAAAAGTTTTCAAAAGTACACCAAAAAAACAGTAGCAAAAACAAGTAATTATTAAAAATTGCAACAATATAAAACTAATTAAAAATTCATATTTTTACTTGCCAGAGGTTAGCAACTATTAATTAAACCTGCAGAATAGCAAATTTTTAGATATACGTGAAAGATACTAAAAACTAAACTCAGCTAACTTGCCTTGTAAAGATTTTTCTATGAATAAAGATAGGAATCATCTATAAAAGTACATAAACTCATATACTTCATTACTGGATTTCCATTCAGCTATCTCTACTTATGGACGACCTGAACCAAAAACTCAACAGCATTTATCCTGGAAAGGTAGTGCGAAAAGACCTGACCAAGCGGATCAAGGAGGGTGCTAACGTACCCGTGTACGTGCTGGAATACCTACTGGGTATGTACTGTGCTACTGACGATGAAACCACCATTGAGGAAGGCGTTACTCGTGTAAAAAACATCCTAGCTCAGAATTACGTCCGTCCTGACGAAGCAGAGCAAGTTAAATCTAAGATTCGGGAATTAGGGCGCTTCACTATTATTGATCGCGTAACAGTTACACTCAACGAGAAAAATGACATCTACCAGGGCGCACTAATGAATTTAGGTGTCAAAAGCGTAGTCATTGACTCTGAAATTGTCAAAGCCAATCAAAAGCTCCTCGGCGGTGGTATTTGGTGCATTCTGCAACTGGAGTACGAAGCGGGAACTAAACCTAGCCCGTTTATTGTGGCAAGCCTCAAACCGATCCAAATGCCCAATGTTGATATGGATGAGCTGTTTGCGGGTCGTCCAGCTTTTACTCGTAGCGAATGGATTGACTTGCTTATTCGCTCAACGGGACTAGAATCTACCACTACCAGTGAGGATGTGAAGTGGCACCTACTTGCCCGCTTAGTACCCCTTTGTGAAAATAACTACAACTGCTGCGAACTTGGTCCCCGTTCTACAGGAAAATCTCACGTATACAAAGAAGTTTCTCCTAACTCAATCCTAGTTTCCGGTGGCAAAACCACAGTAGCAAACCTTTTCTATAATATGTCCAGCCGCTGCGTGGGACTGGTAGGTTTATTTGATGTCGTTGCCTTTGACGAAGTAGCAGGCATCAGCTTCCACGATAACGATGGCGTGCAAATCATGAAAGACTACATGGCATCGGGTTCGTTTGCACGAGGTAAGGCTGAGATTACCGCTAGTGCTTCTATGGTGTTTGTCGGCAATATTAATCAGAGTGTTGAATCTCTGGTGAAGACTTCTCACCTACTAGCACCCTTCCCGGAAGTCATGATTGATACCGCCTTCTTTGACCGTTTTCACGCCTATATCCCTGGCTGGGAAATTCCCAAATTTAGCCCCGAAAATTTTACCAACCAGTACGGTTTTATCGTAGATTACTTGGCAGAGTGGCTGCGGGAAATGCGGAAACGCAGTTTTGCCGACGCAATCGACCTTTACTTTCGATTGGGTAATAATCTCAAGCAGCGGGATGTACAAGCAGTCCGCAAAACCGTATCGGGGCTGCTGAAGATGCTCTTTCCAGATGAGTCATTTAGCAAAGACGACGTGCGCGATGCCTTAGTTTATGCGTTGCGAGTCCGGCGACGCGTGAAGGAACAGCTAAAAAAAATTGGTGGGATGGAATTTTACGATGTGCATTTCAGCTACATTGATTTGGAAACTCTAGAAGAACATTTTGTCTCAGTTCCAGAACAAGGTGGAGCAAGCTTGATTAACCAAGACATACTAACTCCAGGTCACTTATACTTTGTTAGTACTGGGGATAGCGGTATGATCGGCACGTTCAAACTCGAACTGCAAGCAGTACCAGGTAGTGGCAAGTTGATCCGCACTGGGGGCGCGAGCGCTACCAGGATGAAAGATAGTGTAAACATTGCAATCAATTACTTTAAAGCTAATGCTCAACGGGTTAGCAGCAGCATACACCCAAATAATTGGGATTTCTTGCTCCAGTTACTAGACTTGCAAGGAGCTGGGACACCGGAAGAAAGTGGATTAGCTTTGTTTGTTTCCTTATGCTCCGCTTCCTTAAAACGGAGTGTCCAGACACAATTAGCCATATTTGGTGAGATGACGTTGGGTGGTACGATTAACCCAGTCAACAATCTAGCAGCTAGCCTGCAAGTAGCCTTTGATGCTGGTGCTAAGCGTGTTCTCCTACCAATGGCAAGTGCCGTAGACTTAGCTAGCGTCCCGCCAGAGTTATTTGCTAAATTTCAGACATCGTTCTATGTCGATCCTGTAGACGCAGTATTTAAAGCACTAGCAGTAGATTAAATATCCAACATCAAGGTTAGGTAATGACTCAACCCATCAGCAAGTAGTTGCTGACGTAAAGCGGATGGTATGGGAACAGCGCGAATTTGATAATTCCCTTTTGGTGAGGTGGGCTGCAACAACCCTGCATTGACCAGTACCAGTAAGGTGTTACTAGTAACTTTTTTATAGGTAGATTCGGACCACGCAGCTACAGCAGAACAAGAGTCTCGTTTGGTTTCAAAGAAAGTCCGCAAGTCAGCCCCCGTTACTACGCGATCGAAACCTTTAATTTTGTCGAGCAATACTTCAGCGATAAATTCCCGCAGGAGGCGATTTTCTTGCAGGATGAGGAACAGAATAGTGAGCCGGCGGATGTCAGGATTGCCAGTAGCAATTAATTGAACGTATGCCTCTGTTGCCCCGCCAAGGCGTTTTAGTATAGTTTGCAGCGCCCGTGCGCGGGAAACTTGGGAGCGCAGCCCAAACAAATCCTCCACTAATACTTGCTGCCAAATCTCCTCCTGGGTTGCGCCTTGATGTATTAATTGGGCAACCGTTGCAGTTTCAGTCAAAACAAAAGCGTGGCTGGTACGAGCAGCATAAGTGGTTTCAGTCATAGTAGGCATAGCGGAAACAAATTAATCACAAAGTAGCTAAGAATTTTTTTGCAATCCAAATATTAAAGTTTTCTAGAGGGGAAGCTATTGTACTACCATAACTTATGGATAGAAAGTGGATAGAAAGGTTTTTGAATATCGTTACATATAAATCACCGCTACACTTTCGTGAAGCACTCTAGCTACACTAAATCCTACCCAATAGCCTTAACAATATCGACAATTTCGTGTTCTAAACTTTAAATTTCAGCACGTATAAAGTTTGCAGCGCCCTTGATGAGCGATAAGTGTGATTGTATTCTAGATTTGTTGCTCTCTACTTGTAATGGTCTAGCTTAATTAAGCTCTAAGTCACTCTCCACAGATCTAGAACATCACCTGACTCAATTTCAGATTACACGACACTGTGAGGCAGCCAGTGGAGTACATTCATTATAATTTTCAGGCCTAGGGGTGAACGCAGTTCATGATAACTGCGTTAAGCTCCTTTGCTGACAAATCTGGAAGCAGAAATGTAGTCCCAATGCTTGTAAGACACTGTTTGTAAAGTACGGCCGCTCCGTTTTAACTCTACAGAGGGCTACTATTCTAGGGACTTCCAAGAAATAAATTACTCAACAAAAATCAAAATCCCACATTTAAACAATAACGATAAGGATTATGAGTAGTAAGAGGTGATTGCCGACGGCAACCACCTCTTACCACTCAAGTATTCATGAAGAACTTTGCACCCCGTAATAAATTTCAGGCGCATGACAATAATTGATATTGACGATTGTACAGTTCAAACATTTGAGAAAGTTTGACTTAAATTTAGGTGGTTCCACAGCAAATGTCTAGAAACCATTTACCTAAATTGGGAAATTTTTCATGTGTAGAATTGGTGAGACGCTCAACTTGTTTTTCAATGACAGACATAGCTGTTTTAGTTAGCTTAACTCCGGTACAATAAGTTTGAGCTACTAACTTAACAGCCGGCTGTTTTCCTTTCCATCTCATGTTTTGAGCAAAGTTTAAAGCTGTTTCTATTTCATCTAAAACACTACCATTCCAAGATTTTTCTAACACGCCCCATACTCGCTCAATTGGATTGTATTTACTGTGATATGGTGGATAATACGCTAAACGTATATTAAGTTGATATTGATGAGCAAACTCGACTACACGTTTCATGAACTGGGTACGCCGTGAATTATTTTCTCCACCATTATCTTGATTAAGAATCAGTGTTTTAACTTGCGGAAATCTCTCACTCTCATTCTTCCAGAAATCTTCTAAGACATCAACAATAAAATCACTCGTTAACTTAGATTCTGTAAAATATAAAAATAGCTCATCCTCTTCTGGAAGAAGAATACCATAAGGAGTTAGGGTTGTTTTTGGATTAAAATTATGATCTCCAGCTTCAGTCGCTACACGGTTTTTACCTCCTCGGTCAAAGCAACCAATATCAACACGAGCTTTGGCATCAAGGCTTAAACGTAAAATACTTTCGTCTTCAATTGCCGATTGATTAATTATTGCTAATTGCTCAAAAATTGCATTTGTTTCTGGGATTTTTTTTGAGGAAGAACTTTTGCTACCCGTCTAAGCCGATAACCTAAATAATTCAATTTGACACGAATTGTTTCTTCAGTTGGTAACTGTTCATCACTATAGCCCTTCTTCTCAATTAACAGCTTTCTGACAGCTCTGGCAGTCATTCGTGTATACAGCCTTTGACTTTTAAAGCTTGGGTCTGTTTGGGTTTGAGAATCAACTAATTTTTTGATATCTTCTAGCAAATTTGGTAAATGGTCTTCTGCTTTCCATCGCCCTCGACCAGAATAATTGTCTACACAAGTAATGCCACTGGTTAGTTCTTTGATTCCTTTTCGGATAGTATTTCTATCCCATCCCAGTTCTTTTTGAGCCAGTAATTGCCCTCCATAGCCTAACTCCATCACAACTTGTGCTTGAAAATGCCGCCTTGCTGCACCTAGGAGTTGGTTTGCTGTTTCCTTGAAAAATTTTTTGACTGAATCAGTTAATTCTATCGACACTCCACACACCCAAAAATTTCCATCCACATTGAATTTACTACAAAAAGGCCGAAGGAAAAGCATCTGACGGCTACTTCTCCTTCCCCACTTCTTGCAATGATTATCCTTATTATATTTTGGTGATTTTATTCCTTGGAAGTCCCCTACTTGATTTGACTTGACTGTCCTTGCGTACTTTTAAAACAATCTCTAACTACTTTGCCTCTATTTAAAGTAAAGTTATATTCTGATGGGAGCAACTACATCAAAACTAGGTGCATTTATAATTATTGATTCTGGATTAGAAAATCCAGCTTTTTGCCGCCAATTTAAGAGGTCATTGAATAAATACTTATAATGTGATAGCAGCCAGCGTGGATCGTTACCAGCATGAAGATCGATCTGCCAAATCTTTTGATAACTTCTGCCTTTTATATCAACGTCTATCTTTTTTACTGCGTTGCAGTAGTATAAAAAATTAACGCTCCGATGTATAGATAACTGTAATTGCTTATGTGCATCAATTTTGTACCATTTTTGGAAGGATTTAAGGTGAGGAAATTTTGCTTTTGGGAGATTTAGAGGACTGTGATGAATACGAAAATTAATGGTTTCAGTTTCTTTAGCTTGATTGCAGATTTTACAAAGGGTTTGTAGATTGTCTGCCAAATCGGAACCGCCGTAATATCTAGATAGGATATGGTCAATCTGTAGTAGGTTTTGTCTATCTTCTCCACAACATAAACAGCGATAGTTATCTCGTTTCTTTACCGCATCTCTAATTTCCTTAGAAATTTGCTCTTCCTCAACTCCCAAATCTATTGGTTCATCAGGTGGTGGTGATGGTGGAGAATTGAGAATTATATTAATAAGGTCATCATAATGTTCTTTAAATCGCTCATATTTAGGATAAATGACGTTCCAATAAAGATCCGCTCTTTCGTACTCAAATTTTAGTTTTTGATTTATAGTTTTAGTCCCAATATCGTCTTCAACAAATTTTCGGGCGATTGCCTCCAAATCATGCATTTTTCGTTGCTCAAAATCAAACCATTTGGGCGGAGTGCCATCATTCTGAGCCATGTGGCGTGCAATATGAAAGATATTTCTCAATAGGTTACTACCCAAATACTCTTCTAACTTCGGAAAGAATTGCTGTTGCCATGCTTGAATTTGATTTAATTTATTGCTAAATTCAACGTCTATCTCAGCAAAATCTTCAATCTTTGCTTCTCTAAGACTTTGGATAAATCTTTCATAGCTCTCTTTTTCGTTATCAAATACTAATAATAGTTGATGAACTTGATTATCTTCACTTTCCGAAACTAATGTTTGAAATTCAATCGAATACCATCCAAGTGGCAATAAGCTAATAAAAGAAGAATCAATGGGTATTCCTTTTTCTCGCTCGCTCACTTGTCTAGCCCATCGGCGTATTAATTCAATAGCAATAAGTTCTAAATCTGGCTGCTCACCATACTCAATCTTCTCATCGTTTTTGTCCCCACTGAAATCAGATTTACCCCAATTAATTATCTGCTTCCAATCATCAATAAAGGAAACAACATAGGCTTTATCGGTTCCTCCAAACTGTGAGCCACGCAATGCCCTACCAATCATCTGAGTAAGCAAAATACTACTTGTAGTTTGCCGAGTCAGAAAAATAGTCTGAATATTGGGAACATCTGTTCCTTCTGTTAGCATTTGAATATTAATTAAAACTTTTAGCTCCCCGCTACGAAATTGTTTTAAAACTTCGTGATTTTCTGCTAGCGTCCCACCAGCGCTATTATCTACTTTATGAAATACAACTCCAGCCTTGACTCCTCGTTCTTGCAGAAATGTACGCAAAGTTTCACACTGATACCAGCGATCTGCAAAAATAATAGTTTGACCATAACGCTCTTGGTATTTTACATAGGTTTCCGCAATAAATCGATTACGGTCTTCATTTTCAGCTAATTTTTTAATGATTTCTTCTGGTAAATCTCTGTATGTATTAACCCATTTTTTATATTCTCGCTCATCAAATTCAATATCAAATTTAGTCCGATGCTGCTCAAATTCTGGCTTAGCAAGAATCCGCTCAGCTATGAGTTTATCTATAAGATTTTTTCCATTTTCGGGGTAGATTACCTCTTGTGGAAAAAGCTCTTTCAACCATCCTCTTTTCTTTTCATCTGTATAAGTAGGAGTAGCAGTTAAGCCAAGAAACCACATTTTATTGTTAAAGCGAACGCGCAAATCCAAAAGTAATTTGCGATAGCTGTAAGCTGGAGAATGATGTGCTTCATCAAAAACAACAAACAGTTTATCCTCTGCCGATTTAAGAAATGGTTCGAGTTGGGTATCTTTGCGATTGCAGGCTCCTCTTAGAGTCTGGAGTGTTATAATCACGAAGTCATCGCTGGACTTGATGGAATGAACAGGGCAGTGTCCAGGTGAAACAACACGCACGTTGAGCTGTTTTTTGCTCTCTGATATGCGTCCAACGTCCGACTTTAAAGTGTAAAACGCTTGCTCTAATAAATGATGGGTATGTGCCAACCAGAGAATTTTATAACCCTTAGAAATTGGTCCATCGTAACCATCGTGAAATAGGCTAGAACAAAGAAAACGGCTAGCTGTAAAAGTTTTACCTGCACCTGTTGGCAAAGCAAGAATACCACCAGCTGAGCTGACGTGCTGCTGTCTAAACCATTCCTTAAGCTTGGCTAATGCTTCTTTCTGATGGTTCGCAGGTATTTTATTGGAAAGATGTAACTGTTTTAGATCAAATTCGCAGTAGAACTTAGACATATTTTTGGTAACTCCATTTCGTCAAGTGAATAAGCTGGCTTGCTTCCACTTGCTCTTGTATTTAGAGTTCCCAGAAAGTGATTTATTTCAACAGGAAAAATACTGGTAGTCCTACAAAAATAATGAATTGTTGTAAGCTTCAACAAAGTACCAGATTGCCTCTATGTGATTCTCGGTAGTCTTAAAATGGAAAGGATGAGAGAATAGCTCTGATGTAATGATCTAATACGCTAAGTCAGTCGTTTTTCCTGCAAGTCCTGCGTTGTCATTCTCAGGTGGTGGTAAAAAATAGGCGCACTCGGTATGCTAAGCAGAAATACAAATTTTACAACTGTGGACGGCAGTTTGTTGAAGTTCCCTAGTGGCGATTGATTAGCGAGGAAACAAAAAGTATCATTGGCCGACTTTTATTTGAGAAACTGCCCTGGTTCAGGAATTGCTCGTGCTTTGCCGATTTTCAAGTTGAAAGCTGCTCGATTGCTTTAGGATTGTGTTCTATCCGATGATAACGACTGCTAGCTAGAGGAATTGACACTTATCGGACAGTATTCTAAGCGATTGAGCGTACTTTTTCCAGCTAAAGATTTTTCTTGACTAATTTTTCCCAAAACCAGTGCTAACGCTGGGTCATGACGTAGAGTTTTATGATCGTTTAAGTCTTCGTAGCCTTGTATCAGTCCATAGATTCTTTAGGCAATTAAGCTGTGTAGTGTATGCTCAATTCTCTTCGGGCTGCGATGGTCTCGAAAACAGGCGGCAAAGCGAGAAGTAATTTGCCGTTTCTTGTCCAATTCGGCAATCGGCACTAATCCCCCATCTGACGTAAGTGTACCTTCCTGAAAATTAACAATGACTTTTCGAGATTTCACTCGTCCAAAACTGAATTGCTCTAGGATACACTCTTTCATCTTTGGGGTTATCAACTCAAATCGCTGAAAGTATGATCGTTCCTGTATTTTGGTAGATTTAGGTTCCTCTTTTCTATCAACTCGTGAGAAATGCGGGTGTTGCACCCAAAACCTTTGGGTGATTTGTTTCTCAAGAGCGTGACAAAACAGAGATAGGATCTGCAAGCGCTTTGGCTATCCAACTTATTGCCCAACCTCTGATGCCCCTTTGACATTGATCGCTCAAAGCACTTTGCAAGCAGAGCCATATCATCTACGTTGCTCAGTCTCAAAGGTGTTGAGCAGTGATTACAATTGATGACAAAAACTCTAGTACCCCCACCCCTTATCTCCAAACCCTTACTACTAAAACACCAGGGCAATCATTGGTTTGAGCGATCGAGAGCCTTTGCGCGATCGCATTAGCATTGCACTACCTTGGGCTGCTCGTAGTCAGAAGTATAAAGGCTGCGGCAGGCTCCTCGCATCAGCCCAGGTAGCCTTTCACACTGATACAACTTACGGTATGAAAATTTCCCCGCCTACAATTAAACCACTTCCACCCCCAACACCACCCACCAAGGCAACACCCCTCTTCCAGTATTAACAGCTACAACTTCGGGGTATCCTGGTTCATTCAGCCCCGTATAAACCAACTCCCCCATTTCCCCCAACTGATTCAACTGTTCAAGCGTAGGGCGCGGATATTCTTTATTTACAACTGATGCATCTAGCTGCTCTTTTGACGCACCATTTTTGAGTGTTTGGACGAACACGCCAGTAGGTTGCTTGCACCAGCCTTCGGCGATCGCGCTTTTAACTCTAGCCAGCCCCGCCGGAACATTATGCCAGAAAGAGCGGATAGCACTCTTAACCTGGGGATTAATGCTGATGTCAGGCGACAAACGGCGTAGCTGTATGCAAACCTCTTTTATTTCTTCAACTGTCGGCTCATCCAATTTTTCTACAATTTCTTTTGACTCAACAGCAGGCGGCTCTGCTTGTGGTTGATTATCAGAAAGACTTGAGTTAGAACCTATGTTATTGTCCTGCTTTTGGACTGTCGAAGTACTAACAACAGACTCTCGATGTACTGATTTACTAATATCGACGGTCTGGTTTTCGCTTAAGCCAATATACTTAGCCAATTGAGCGGAAACAATACGGTACTTCCAAGCCCTGTCAGTAGCCCAACGCTTTGCTCGTTGTCTCTCAATCACCCCCATCTCAACTAAATGGTGAAGGTGGCGAAAAATAGTATCCTTACAGTAGCCCAATTCAGCAGCTAAGTCAGATAGTACAAGCCAAACCCAATCCGACTGCGCTTCTTTACGCTTATTCCTAGTCCAGTTGTCTAGCCAAGAGAGAATTGCGGCTTGGCATTTGTTACCGAAGGCAGCTAGATATTCTTGGAGAATATTAATTGGATGCTGCACCTGCCCCAAAAATGCAGATGTGAAGTGTGACATTTTTCTCGCTTCGTGTACGAATAGTTAAAACGATCGCAAGTGCAACCGTCGCACAGCTTGCTTGGAGTGCGCGTTGCGCGTTGCAACGAAAAGCGATCTCGTTAGTTCTAAAATTTGAGTGATTTAGATACGCAAGCTACTTGGAAAAGGAAGTGCCTTGAGCTATTATTTTCCCAAAAACTGCTGGTAGCTCGGCTGTGTTACGCCTTGCAGTTGGTAGCATCTGGCATTAGCAGCGATCTTGGCACTTACTGTCTGTGCCGCAGCCGGAAATATTTCAGGCCTTGTAGTTTAGTTTGGTTCTTTCCCTTGTAAATTACGGCGTGTATTGCCTTCTTTAAGTGCAGTTTGCTGTAAGGAATGCACAAATAGATTTGGCTGCGAGTTGCTTTCGCCAAGGTCAGTCAGCACAACTTTCAATGCCTGCTGATACACTTCATCAGGCAATACTGGATACTCGCGCAGGTATGATGCACTAACCCAGCGCTGCCCTCGGTCATAATCAAACCCGTTACTTTTTAGAATTTTTTTAATCAGCTGGCGATCGCGCCCAGATTTCGGATTTAGCCCAGCATCAGCAATTAATTGAGTCAGCGAGCGGCCACTGGAACTACCAACTTCCTGACCAGTACCAGGATCGACAAAGCGATCGCGATACTCAATTTCTTTAGGTGGGGGTGCTTCTCCTCTGAGCCATTGCAGCATGGCCGGACTGGTGGAAAGTGCGATCGCCTGTCCGCTATCCTGGTAATGTTGCTTGGCGCGCATTAAGTCAAGCTCTAATTGCAGTTCCCGTTCTCTAGAGGAAACTACAGGTTGAGCAATGGCAGGAATCTTCCCCTCTCGCATCCAGTCATACACCCACTGAGAAACAAGTACAGCAAAAGAGGGACTGCACCACTGACCGCAATTAATTGCCACTAAGGGATGTCCCCAAGTACCGCCACCTCGCCCAGTCTTGATTCCAACTAAATCAACTATGGGAATTCCCATAGTTTGAGAAAGCTCTTGGAGAAAGGCTTTTGTCGTTTCTAGACGCAAGTAATCTGCAATTAATTTGTCATTCGCCTTCGCCATTGCTGTAAGGTTGATGTATCCGTCAATCACTCTTTGTGCAATCGTGACTTTGTTGACGTTATGAGTAATGAGATTCATATTTCTACACTTCGCCTAGTAAGTTTAGAGCGGTGCTGAATTTCGAGCGATGTTGCTGTTGTAGATTTGGTCCCAGAACAAATTCACCAAGCCAAGTTCGACTCAAATCGGAGCTACTCTCAGCTGGCATTGACCGCAATTAAATCAATCAGCGCTATAAATTGGTATTTTTGTGTCTTGCTATCGTTTATTAACAGCGGTTAAACTGCAACTGCTAGTAGCAAAATGAATTACTATTGTTGCAAAAGTTCTACGATTAGGGCGATCGCGGCTCCAGTTTTCTCTGGCTTGAGGCGACCGACTTGGTACAACACGATCTGTTGGTCAGCAGTAAATAAACGGTTAGGTCGGATATTGCTATTTTGGCGGAGACTGCCCGATACAAAATCATCACTGCTAATAGCTAGCGCTAACTCATCCCTTACCGATTGACTAGTAATCTGACTTCTAATCAAGTCATCTCTTTGCTTTGATGCAAGGACTAATGCTGGTCGTCGTTTCGCCTGGGTGAGATCTGAAAATGGAAAGGGAACAACAACTACATCTCCCTTTACAAATCGCGCCATGCTTCTTCCTCCTCCGGTCGCAGCCAATCTTTGGCTAGAGATGGCTCACTCAAAAGAGTAGCTTCCTGCCTTTGAAGGATTTTTTTCGCTTTGAGATAACGTAGAAAGTCTAAAACCCCTTCTAGTATTGGCTCTGGAACCTGTTCAATTTCTTGCAATAGCAATTCTTTAGTGTTCATAGCCACTCTCAATGTTAGTTACTAGTAATTTTAGGTTTTTCACCACAGCTACTGGAAAGAAAAGAACTACTTCTACAACAGATATGAATTCATATAATTGCCTCAAAAGTGCCATAACTCTCACGCTGCATCTTCTACTTCTGACTCAGCATCTGCTTTTGAATCAGTAGTTTGCCGCTTTCGGCTCTGCCGCTGTGGTATATCTTCTGGTTCCCGTACTTCAAATAAATCCCCTACACCTTTTTGGAAGTAATCACATAACACTTCAACAGTGTTACTATCCACTCGACTGAAGTTATTGGTGAACAACCTGTTAATAGTAGTGATATCCAAATTAGTTTCTCTCGCTAACTGGCGTTGCGAGAGCTGGGGATTTTTTTCTGCCATGAGTATAGCTAAGCGACAGTACATTTTTTTCATACCTCCTATCGTACTGCTGTACTTAAGCTAGCACAATTTATGAGGAAGTGCATACAGAAACCCACATTAATGCATAAAATGTTTGCGTTATACGATTGACATTGTAAGAGGAAGCGCATACAATAATAGACAAAGGGCAAATGCAATCAGTTAAATGGAAAGCAGTCAGCTAAGACATTTAAAAGAACTACACTCCTGCAATTGCCATTTCCAACCGAGCTAACAGAACTTTGACAACTATATAACCCCCTCCGCTTACAGAAACTAGCGTGGCAGCCCGTGATGGTGCGTTGAACGAAGAGCTATGACGGAGGTGTTGAACAAATGACTTCGACAACTGAGCAGAAAAAGCCCCAGTAGCGCGAACTAACTAGGGCGACACATTAAATACCTTGGACATTCTAGCAATGCAAACATATAAAATTGTCGACTCCAAGCCTCAAGTTCAACTATTATCTGTTCGGGAGCGATCGCATGAAGCTGTTGCGCAATACCAAGCTGACTCTATTAACCCCAGCCGCAGCATTACCGCTGAAGACGAAGCGTACCTGCGCGACTACGCTCTAGCAGCGCAGGTTATCAGCTGGGACGAATGCACCTATGACACACCAGAACAAGTAACAGCAGCAGACATCACCAACATTGCTCTAGCAGGCGATACGGTTTGGTATCAAATACAGATGCATCGCGCCATTCCCATCGATATTGAAACATTCCACGCCCATCGATTGCAGATTCAGCAGCATTCCTGTGAAGAAGCGCTAACAGCACAGCCGCAGCTGCAACAGGCACAACCAAATTCACCCGCGACAAAGCAAGCACAACAGCCAGTAGGGTGGGCTGGTGATTCAACTGGTTGTCAGTTGCGTTTGGATTGGGAAGCAGTTGCGGAGTACGAAAGTGGGATAGCGCACGGTAAACTCGATGCAGCTAACAAAATGCACCCAATATGTTCCGAAGCTACTTGCCATTATTCTCAAGGTTATTTGGCTGGCTACAACGATATTATGCGATCGCAACCGCAACCGGAAGCTGTCGCTCCTCCCCAATGGTCAGTTACTTGGAATGCTAAATGGCAGTGGTACGAGGTGTGGGTAGGCAACGCTCATGCTGGCAGGGCATCAAACCACGAGGAGGCAGAACGAATTGCCCAGAAGTACTTAGCTGCTGAAAAATTACGCTCTGCACATAGAGAATTAGTTTTAGCTGCGTTCGCCTCGTAGCGCTGAGATTTCATCAGGACGTTGCATCACCACTAGCAGCGTCCTACCGTCACACATTGTAAATATCGCCAGCATTTTTAGCTATTTCTGCGAAACAGTCAATCGCCATGAAAGTCTGTGAAGCAATCCGACAATTAGAAGACAATGGCTGGTTCTTGGTCAGAATCAGGGGCAGCCATCGTCAGTTCAAGCATCCCGCTGTCTCTGGTTTAGTTACTTTACCAGGCAAGCTCTCTAGAGACATACCCATTGGTACGCTGCGCCGTATTCTCAAGCAAGCCCGATTTGGATAATGTTTGCTTCTAGCGCTTGCACAGCATTTGAATCTCAGAAATTTGCCAACTAAATATTTTCTTCCAATTAGCCACAAGACAGGTATCGCCATGCTAGAAAACAAAGTCATCAGTGCGATCGTCAGTCGGCAAGGAGCAATTTACGTAGCTGCTTGCCCTGAGTTTGGCACGGTAGAACAGGGAGCGACAGAGGCAGACGCAATTGCCAATCTGCGTATTCTTAACTCTATTTACAGCAGCATCGTCTTGCCTGAAATTAACCTGCGCTCGGTTCACTTTGACATCGTAAATAAAACAACAGAGATGCCACCTGATTTCCCACCAGTTGAAATTTCGGCATGGAGGGCGGTTCGTTTGTTGGAGAATGCTGGATTTAACCGAGTGCGAGGTTTGATGATAATGCAAAAGAATTTATTCGATACTACAAACACCTGCGTAATTCCGCTGCATCATCGCATTCTTAAAACAGCTACATTGCTAGCAATTTCCTCACAAGCTCGAATTTTACCACAGGATGTAGCAATGAATTTGTAGTAGCAGCGCCTTCATCAGACTACAACGAAGTTATTTTGTTTATAGCTAGCAGCGCTGATTTCTTCAAAACAATTTGGTGCAACGCAAATCCCGCATTCATCGTAGATAACGGCTAGTTTGGGCTAATCAAAAATCCTGACATCAATCCAAATTAAAGTAAGAACAATGAACAATATAACTGATTCAACTTCCATTGAAGTCGATCCTTTTGTCAGTGATGAATACATAGACAAGAATGCTTCATTACCCACAGTTATTGTTTTGAACGATCGCGCACACTGCGGCTATTTTATTCCCGTAAGCACGATGGCGAGATGTGGCTGGGTATCGTTTGACGAAACTGCACTGATAGAGC
>Ga0181465_100085_pt1 | contig 15066 bp, 10 predicted proteins | sample InSIn3gowninarea_FD_119076 | JGI IMG/M metagenome (GOLD analysis project Ga0181465, IMG submission 119076) | Clean room microbial communities from NASA Spacecraft Assembly Facility at Jet Propulsion Laboratory, Pasadena, California, USA -... ... | reverse complement strand
TTCTTTTTTTTTCTTTTTTTTCTAAATTATATGTGCCCTTCTGTCTGCAATCACTTCTATTGATTTTACTGAGAAAATTCCCAATGAGACTGTTTTTCTCATCAACACTTTTGACTTGTGGTATGGAGATATTATCATTTATCTTCAAACCCAAACCTTTCGATCTAATTTGTCTCGATCTGATTGATTCCACATTCAACATCAATCCCAACCCTATTAGATTCTTGGTGATACATTGTACCGAGTCAGTGTGGACTCTATTCTTTGCAGATGTCTAACACTTGAAGAGCTTGAATGGGTTTTGAACGACTGCCACTCTAGTGCCTGTGGTGGTCATATGTCTGACTATGCCACTACTCAGAAAATCCTCCACGTCATTATTTCTGGCCTTCTATATTTAAAGATTGTATTCTAGTTGTTCAGAAATTCCATGAATGCCACACTTTTAACCGTAAGCAGTGCACCCCACTAACACCCTTACACCAGTAGTTACCATTGGCCTATTTGTTAAATGGGGCATAGACTTCATGACATGTAACCCTCGCTCGACCGAGGAGCATGGCTATATTATTATCGCCGTCGATTATTTCAATAATGGGTCGAGGTGATGCCACATACAATGCTAATAACATTATTGCTGCTTAGTTCCTTTTCCAACATGTCATAACGCATTTTGATGTTCCTCAAGCCATTGTAACTAACCATGGATCACATTTTCATTAGTACATGATGGCAGAGCTGACTGTTTAGTTGGGTCTTCATCATGATAGCTCAACTCCTTATTATCCATAGGCTAATGGCCAAGTCGAAGAAATTAATAAATTTTTGATTACTATGCTTCAATGCACCATTGGGAAGTGAAAAAAGGACTGCCATTTGATGTTATTCTCATCTCTTTGGGCTTACAGAACTTCCACTAAGATGACCACTAGATTCACTCCATTCTAGCTAGTTTATGGTTTAGAGGCAACTCTTCCAATTGAATGTGAGATCCCTTCGGTCAATTTAGCTATCGAAATCCTTCCTAACACCTCACCTGAAGAGGAGAGGTTACTCTACCTTGAGAGGCTTGACGATACCCATTGCATTGCCACAATGGTAATTGAAGCCCAAAAGAAACGTGTCAAATCTCATTTTGACCAAACCGTTTCTCCCCGCACTTTTTCTGAAGGCGACCTAGTCCTCCTTTATGATTAGGCTAATGATAAGTTAGGTGTTGTAAAGTTTGAATCGATGTTGCATGGGCCATATATTTTCAAATGTGTTTTGCAGAAAGGTGCCTATGACCTAGTTTATTATGAAGGAAATGCATTATCACGACCCCAAAATGGGTTGTATCTGAAAAAGTATTATACGTGAAACTTGTGTAATGAATTTTTGTACATTAGAGTGTGAATTCATTAGTGTGCAGTCTTTTATTTTTGGTGCATTTTTTTTCTTTACAGACATGTGTTTTTCTTCTTACCTTGTGTTTCACTCAGTTTGTAGATGTCGTTAGGTCATTATGTCAGTTTTACTGATGGCGCTTGTCGTAGCACATGAAATTTGTCTTATGTAACTTGGGCATGCTTTATCCCTAATGAGAAGTTGATTGACTTATAAGGTAAAGGCATTGGTCAAACAACTAACAATATTGTTGAATACAGTACAGTCATTGAACTATTGTAAAAAGCAATTGCTCTTGGCATTAGAGATTTAGTTGTCAAGTTAGATTCACAACTCGTTGTGTTACAGTTAAAAAATCATTATTCAATGAGAAATGCACAAATGTTGCATATGTATCTATGTATTCGATTACTTGAAAGAAATTTTTATTTTATCACATATCAACACATTCCACACAATTTTAATAAATTAACAGATGCATTAGCTAATTATGTTCTTGATAGACATCTATGTCATTTATAAATTTGATCATATTCTAGACACATAAGTAGAAAATAATATATATATATATATAAAGTATGTCGAAGTTCTTACATCAAAATCTCAAAAAATAAAGTGTTTTGGAACACTTGGCTTTCAAAGCCTACAAAATGTGTAAAATAGCTATAAAGGCTATTAGCCTGCACGGTGCTCATGGTAGCACGAGACTACTCTGATTACTTGGCCTAATAGTTGACACAGTCTTGTGGATACTTCCACTATGTGCCTCTACCAGCGCAATGGCACCTCATCTATAGTAGCATACTCTGGGACTCCCCAAGTAATCACTTCTAGGTTGCACTCCATCTCAGTTAAAGGGTTTGCCCCTTCCTCATAGTCTAGTCATCGCCCACTATCTGATGAGCAACCCGCCATGCTATTGGCGACATACCAGGTGGTATTTTGGGTCCCACATCTGCACATTTATCATAAGTCAAGTCTTAGTTTACACTTTTACGAAAAAAAATCATAAGACTTGAAAAAATCCAAAAAACAAGTCTTTACCTACATCAATCCACTGTTCTCCCTGTCATAGAGGTAAATTTGGATCCCATTGGAAATTTGTGCAAGCATATGCATAGTCCTCCACCATGAGTAATTGGAGCTGCAGCCAAGTAAAAAACTATGTAGGGCAGTGCATATGTTGACCCATCCCTCCTAGAGACATGAGTTGACTCCACCTCACTAGCCTCAGGTCTTAAGGGAGGATATGGTACCTCTACCCATTCATATCAAAATAAGGGCACCCACTCTAAGAAGAAAGTCACCAATATCAAGCTGAACCCAAATTGTCTCAGGTTTCCATGTTTCCCTTTGGTTAGTTGACTTTTCATATTTGCCAGAAAGCCTCCACACCAGTTGAATACTGTGTGGGTTAGACACTCAACTCCATATTGGAGTTGGGATTTTGAACTCTCATCTAGGGCTTGTGTTCTAGATACATGAGCTATGGTGAATAGGACGGTTTGTAAAGGAAGGTTGTTGGTGATAGTGGTGATCTTCACCTTCCCACCCCTCGTCATCCCTGCACCTAGGAAATTCCTCCTAATCATAGCACTAGTACTCTCACCACCTAGGAAAGATCTGAAGAGTTGGACTCTCCCTCCTCTTCGGGACAATCCTGTGATGAAATAGATTTCTGATTCTTCTATTTCCAGTTCCTGGTATTTGATTATGAAGATCTCTCAATCCACATCCCAAAGACTGATAAAATAGGGTAGCAATTCCATCTGAGCCCTCAGACCTATGGTCCTAAAGAACTTTAGCAACCCACAATTTCTCAAGGCACTGATGCATTCTAGGTTCTGGGTTGCTTGGTGGTATTCGATCTCATGACCTCTTTCTTTCCATTCTAGAACCATGATCTCCTGCACAATATCATTTAACACCAATTAAAACATTTTTCATGGATTGAAACTAAGAATTTTTTCTTAAAATAAGAGTTTTTCTTCAAAAAAATTCTACCTCAGTGCCATGATGCCTATTTTTATTGTTGGCATTACAAGACAAGTGTTGTCCTTGATGGAAAATCACATAGATGATAAATTATAGTGCAGCAAAGTTATTTTCAAGTTCATGCACTTTCATGCAAAGAAAAGTTTCTTTCATGTAGAGAAAAGTTCACGCACTTTCATGCAAAGAAAAGTTTCTTTCATGTAGAGAAAAGTTCATGCATTTTCATGCAAAGAAAAGTTCCTTTCATGAAGAGAAAAGTTCATGCACTTTCATGCAGAGAAAAGTTCACGCACTTTCATGGTTGGCTCATGGTATTAGTCCGAGAGTTTTTGATCCTATGGTTTTGGTCCGTGGTATTGCATCAAAATGTGTTGCTCCCAAGTATTGGGTCCATGGTATTGTTTTATTATGGTTTTGGACTGTGGTATTGTGGAAGGCCTAAGACTATAAAAGATGAAGGAGATCATTTGGCAAAGCATCATCTGAATTAATCAAATATCTAATATGTGCTAGATCTAAAATATTGGTGATTGAGGTTATGGTGCAGATCTGGATCTGAATGAAGGAGGAACCTTAGCACAAAGAGAAGGATAAGTTCTATCGATGGGTCATAATCTTAAGGCTTGAATGATAGTATCTTTGTATGATTTTGATATGTTATATGTGGCACATACTTGATCTATAAATCTGTTAATCTGGGTTAATTAGTGTCTGAATATTTGAAAGAGTGAATTATCCTTTATAGATCTGTACGTAGGCTCAGTGAAGCAAAAGCGTATATACACGCTGGTTCAGTGAATTAAAACAGCATATACGCAGGTTGTTCCAAACACAGAAGCGTATGCATGCAGGTTTCAGGTTGTTGAGGTAGTGTATATCTTTTAAGTTGTGATCTAGATGCTTCTGTTTATTGCTGCAGTGTTTTGGGTTCAGAATTTGGTGTGTGGTTACTATTACTGTGTTTTGGGTATAGCTGTCAGAAAAGTGTAAACTTGATTCAGTCCTAATTGGTGAAAAGGAGATTGTTTGATGCAGAAATTTTGATGATTGATTGATGTTCATGGATCCAGTCTGAAAATTTATGAAATGTGGTCCTTGGAAGAAAGAGAAGGTTGTAGCCTTCTGTAGGCCAGCACCTATGTACTAGTATCTTGGCTAGTGCAAGAGCAAAGGGGATTGTAGCTCCCTTCCTGGAGAAGCTGGAAAATGAGAGAGGGTTGTAGCTCTCTGCAGGTTACAGCCTGTGTACTAGTAAAGGACTGCACCAGTACATTGTAAAAAGAAGCTTCTAATTAAAAGAAGATAGAGACGAATTGCAGTAGGTGGCTTTCACCCACATTGGGTTTCCACCTTATATCTTGTGTTCTTGTGTGTGATTGTCTTCTGCTCTATTTTACTATTTCTGGTTACTGGTTATTTGATTCTGATACACAGATTAATAATCAACATTTGAAAGATAAAGTAAATTATAAGTTTGCATTGTATACGCAAGTTTCCTTCTACATAGTTGCGTATATACACAGTTTTAATTAACTGAAGTAGCGTATATTATCTGGATTTGAAAAAGGGAATATTTGACTTGATAATACTGATTCACCCCCCCCCTCTCAGTATTATTTCCAACAATTGGTATCGAAGCAGGTCCTTCTGAGGAGGCTTGATCACTTGAAGGAAGATCCATCATCATGAGCAACTACGAGAGAGAAGCATCTATCAGGTCATCGATTTTTGATGGGACAAACTTCATATATTGGAAGGTAAGAGTTACTACCTATCTTCAATCTCTTGGTACAGAAGTCTGGGATATCATAGATACAGGGTAAACTTTTCCATCAGCAACTCCTACAAATCCAGCTGAGAAGAAGAAATATGAAACAAATGCAAAGGTTTTCAATACCTTATTAGGATGTCTATCTCAATCAGAATTCATCAAGGTTATGTAGTATAAATCCACAAAGGAAATATGGAACAACCTACATATGCACTGTTTACATTCACTGAACCAGCTTGTATACGCGCTTTTGCTTCACTGAACCAGTGTACAGATCTATAAAGGATAATTCACTCTTTCAAATATTCAGACACTAATTAACCCAGATTAACAGATTTATAGATCAAGTATGTGCCACATATAACAGATCAAAATCATACCAAGATACTATCATTCAAGCCTTAAGATTATGACCCATCAATATAACTTATCCTTCTCTTTGCGCTAAGGTTCATCCTTCATTTAGATCCATATCTACACCATAACCTCAATCACCAATATTTCAGATCTAGCACATATTAGATATTCGATTAATTCAGATGATGCTTTTCCAAATGATCTCCTTCCTCTTTTATAGTCTTAGGCCTTCCACAATACCACGGTCCAAAACCATAATAAAACAATACCGTGGACCCAATACTTGGGATCAACACATTTTGATGCAACACCACAGACCAAAACCATAGGATCAAAAATTGTTGGACTAATACCATGAGCCAACCATGAAAGTGCGTGAACCTTTCTGTGCATGAAAGGAACTTTTCTCTGCATGAAAGTGCGTGGATGTTTCTCTTCATGAAAGGAACTTTTCTCTGCATGAAAGTGCATGAACTTTTCTCTACATGAAAGAAACTTTTCTCTGCATGAAAGTGCGTGAACTTTTCTCTACATGAAAGAAACTTTTCTCTTCTTGAAAGTGTGTGAACTTTTCTCTACATGAAAGAAACTTTTCTTTGCATGAAAGTGCATGAACTTGAAAATAACTTTGTTGCACCATAATTTATCATCTATGTGATTTACCATCAAGGACAACACTTGTCTCATAATGCCAACAATCTCCCCCTTTGGACCTGATGGCAACAATACCAAATCACTCTCCCCCTTTGACATCAAGGACAAAGTCGGACCTAGATATTCTCTTCCTTTGCTGACCATACTCCCCCTGAGTGCCTGCTGAAATTTCTGAATGAGCTCCCCCTTTCTATATGCCAAGGTGTACCAATCTATCCATGCTCCCCTTGAGTACATGCTGAGTCTCTGCACTGCTGAAGTGTGCTGTTCATGATCCCCCTAACTGTAGGCAAGATCTGCAAAAAGATGTTCTTCAAGAAGAACGATGACTTATATATCATAAAAGACCTTCCTACCACCAAAAGACTCAATACATACATCCATCACCCAACCAAGTGGGGATACATCAGAAATTTACATATGACAACCAAATACATTACGTCTTCATCCCAGGCATAGTGGGGAAACCAAGATAGGTCGTTACATGACCTTGACACCATAAAAGAGATACATGACATAGAGATGAAATATCTAGAGCAAGACTTATGAAAGTCACCAATAACTGATAGCAGCAGCATCTGTCAATCAACATTCAGATCAGCAACCTTGATTTCCTTCTATTCTTCCTATACCTTTGTTCCACCTGAAACCAACAATAGCTTAGAACTAGAACAAAAGGCTTCTAAGATAATGCCAACAATGCATCATTAGAAGTTTATCTGCTCCCCCTGAACCTGTGGCAGATGGTCTCTGTCAGACCCATATTAGACTATCTTCAATCAGAGCCTATCCCTACTGATATCCATCAAGCCTCCATATACGCGACTGTCTCTGCACAAACCGACGTATGTACACGGATCCTCCTTAGGCAACTCATGTACACCCATTTTTCTCTGAAACAAACAATATTTAACAGCAAGATGATGCATCAACTACTCCCAGCTTCTGTCTGAGGTATTCAAAAGTTTCCCTGGGCAGTGGTTTGGTGATTATATCAGCAACTTGTTCCTTAGAGGGAACATACTCCAGCTTGACCTTTTGTTCCAACACTTGTTTCCGTAGAAAATGATACTTGATCGGGATGTGCTTAGTCTTTGAATGCATGACTGGGTTCTTTGAAATGCTGATTGCACTTGTATTATCACATAAGATGGAGATAGGTGGTGTACAAGTGATTGAAAGTTCTACAAGGTTTGCATTATCTAAAGGAGTTGAGTGCAACAAGATGTAGCGGCCACATATTCCACTTTAGCTGTAGATAGAGCAATCAAACTTTGTTTCTTTTTGAACCAAGATACTAATCTGGAACCCATAAAGAATGCACCACCACTTGTGTTTTTTTTTCATCCACACTTCCAGCCCAATCTGCATCTGTATAAGCATGAAGAGTGAGATCTGTATCTCTTGGATAACACAAGCCATAGTTTTGAGTTCCTTGAAGATACTTGAAAATTCTCTTTACTGCCTAAAGATGGGTTTCCTTAGGATTTGCCTGAAATCTTCCAACTATTCCCACTGCATGCATGATGTTTGGTCGGGTACCTGTCAAATAAAGTAGACTTCCAATCATGGATCTATAGGTTGGTTGATGCACTGCTGCTGATTCATCATTTGCACTGAGGTTGCAACCTGTAACCATAGGGGTACATACTGGTTTTGCATCTTCCATGCCATATTTCTTCAAGATTTGCTTGAGATACTTGGTTTGAGACAAAAAGATACCTCCTTCATTTTGTTGGATTTGCAATCCAAGAAAATATGTTAGTTCTCCAAGCAAAGACATTTCAAATTCTTTCTGCATCACCAAGGCAAAGCTTTGACTCATAGCTTCTTCATTGTTGCCAAAGATAATATCATCTACATACACAACAAGTATTAGCAATTTGTCATTCTCAATTTTTATATAAACATTGCTATCTGCTGATCCTTTTGAAAATCCTTGTTGATGAAGATATTTGTCCAAACCATAATACCAAGCCCTTGGAGCCTGTTTAAGACCATAGAGAGACTTTTTTAGTCTGCATACAAGATTTGGATCATTCCTAAGAATGAAGCCATCTGGTTGCTCAATGTACACTTCTTTTTCTAAGTCTCCATTCAGAAAGGCTGATTTCACGTCCATTTGAAATACTTTGAACTTCTAAAAGCTTGAGAGAGCAAGGAACATTCTGATGGCCTCAAGTCTAGAAATAGGAGAAAAAGTTTCTTCAAAGTCTATTCCTTCTTGTTGAGCATACCCTTTACACACAAGTCTGGCCTTGTTTCAAATCACTTCCCCGTTTTCATTCAACTTTTTTTTAAAGATCCACTTTGTCCCTATGACATTCTTATCTTTTGGTCTAGGAACCAACTCCCTAGTGTTATTATTTTTGATCTGCTCAAGTTCTCCATCCATTGCCTTGACCCAGCATTCATCTTTGCACGCCTATTTTACATTTTGTGGTTCAGTGGAGAAGAGAAAAGCCAAATAGCTTGAGGCTTCTGCAATTCTTCTTATTGTTTGTATACCTGCCTCTTTCTGCCCCAAAATTTGAGATTCTGGATGATTCTTCTGAACATACCTGAATGGAGTCTTTTCTTCTATCCTTATTTGTTCCTCTAGTGCCTCTTGAGGTTCTTCTTCATCATCAATCTGATTTGAAGGATAGTCTTCATCCTCTTCGATATTTTCATAATTTACTTGCCTAGGAATGTTTCCTTCTTCATCAACCACTACATCAATGCTGTCAACAATTCTTCCAAGTCTTTTATTGTAACACTTACATGCATTGCTGTGGGGAGAATAACCAAGGAGAATGCCTTCATCTTCTCTAGGTTTAAACTTACCAAGATGTTCATCATTATTCTTAATATAGCATTTGCTTCCAAAAATTTTTAAATGTTTTACCGAAGGAGTCTCACCATACCAAAGCTCATGAGGAGTTTGAGTGCTGTTCACCCGGACATTTGTTTTGTTGAGAATAATAACTGCAGCAAATGCAGCTTCACCCCAAAAGGTTGCGGGAGTTCTAGACTCATCAAGCATAGCATGAGCCATTTGTTGAACCATTCTGTTCATCCTTTCCACTACTCCATTTTGTTGAGGAGTCCTAGTTGTAGAGAATTCCCTTCTTATTCCATGTTCTTCAAAAAAATCAAAAAATTCATTTGAGGTAAACTCCCCACCTCTATCAGACCTGAGGCACTTAATTTTGTGATCTAATTTGTTTTCAACCAAGGCTTTGAAAGATTTGAATTTTTCGAATGCTTCGTCTTTGTGCTTCATAAGTCCTATCCAAACCATCCTGGAGAAGTCGTCAATGAATAATATAAAGTATTCTTCTCCTCGAGATGACCTTTTCCTAGATGGACCACATACATCTGTATGGACTAGTTCAAGAGGCTTGCTAGCTGATCATTCCTTCTCAGGGAAGTTAGTTCTAGTTTGCTTACCAAACTGACATGATTTGCATATTATATTGTCTGGAATTCTGATGTCTGGAAGACCATGAACTTCCTAGTATTTGCATGATTTCCTTATCTGTGAAAATCTTAGATGCCCCAACCTCCGGTGCCATAACCAGTGCTCATCATTCTTGCTCAAATAGCATTGTTGTTGTCCTTCTTCAAATATGTATAAATTATTTGGAGTTCTTATGCCTTTGATCATTGTTTTTCCTGTATCAAGATCACGAACACTACATCCATTTGATCGAAATATTACCTCAATTCCTTGATCGCACATATGACTGACACTCAGTAGATTATGCTTCAAGCCATCAACATACAAAACATTTCCATCTTTGACCTTTTCTTTCCACTGAACAGTGTCTTTTCCTTTTATGACTGCAGGGGTATCATTTCGAAATGAAACTTTCTTTCCTTTTTCTAAAGCACTATATGATTGAAGTTTTTCTTTATCACTTGTCATATGCTTCTAACATCCACTATCGATGTACCATTGATTTTCCTGTCCTTCTGTATATAAAGCTATCCCACATCTTTCTGGTTGCGGTTCCTTCATTCTCCATGTTCTGGCACTTGAGGTTTGTTCCTTCTGAGTTGTCTACCAAAACCTACTCCTGCATTCAGAATCTTCATGCCCGAAGTTATTACAAATAGAACATTCAATTTCATTTTCAAGGGCGGAAAAGTTGTTATAGGTCGTTTTCATGATTCCAGTCATACTTCTTTGTTTTTGAGCTTCTCTAGTCATGATTGTCTTATAGGCAACACATTGAGCTACTTTGTGACCAAAGTTATGGCAAGAGAAACATTGGCCATTGAAGAAACTCCTGCGATTATCAAATCTACCAGCCAAATGATTGTAGTTTCTATTGTCATCCATTCTTGAGGCAAATTGGGAAGATTTTACCTGTGGCTGATTGTGGCTTCTGTTTGTCCTTAAAGTAGATTGCCCCGATTTTGTTGATAGTCTTTGTTCATTGTTGAGGTAAACTGTCCTTGACTTACCTGATGATTTCTATTAGGCCTTTGCTTGCTCCTCCTTGCTGCATCAAGATAACTTTTGGAGGTGGATGCTTGAGATGCTTCTCCATTATACCCCAGACCTGTCTTGATTAGAGGAGAATGCTGCACATTGATAATCTCATCCAGAGTTTCAAATCCTTTAACAAATTTAAGATTAAGGGCCTTTGTTTTCTCAATCTCTTTACTAAGACCAACAATTTCACATTCTAACTTCTCAAGAAATTTTTCTTTTTCAGCAAGTTGGAATTGCAGAGTATCAATGATCACATTCTTCTCTTCTAAACATATTTTGAGTCTAGAAATCTCTTCATAAAAACCTCCTTCATATATAGCATCCATGTAATCATCATCTTCAAAATCCATTAAAATTTTATAATTATTACCTTGTTCATCTTCATCACTATTTGAAAGACCATCACTATCTTCATGAGTGTAGTAACTTTTCTTAGTTACATTCTGTTTCTTGTTCCATCTAACAGGTTCCTTCCCCTTGTCAATCTTATCCTTATGAGGACATTTGGTAGCATAGTGTCCGACTCTTCCACAAGCAAAGAATTTGAAAGGTAACTTACCTCTGAATCTTTCAGTACCCAGTTGAAGGTTCTTGACAAAATTTGATTCCCCCTCTTCTTCTGACACGTGTCCTGACTCATAGTAATCTCCTTTGCTTGAAGCCTTGAAAGCAGCTTCTCTCTTGTTTGATGGTCCTCCTTTCCTCATTTCATAAGTAGTCAAAATTTCGTGCAGCTAAGACATGGTAAGGTTTCATAGATTCTCTTTTTCTTCTATTGCATAAACCTTAGATTCAAACCTAGGGGACAAAGATCTTAGAACCTTTTCAACCACAACAGCCTCTTTTATTTCTTCACCCAAATTTTTCATACAATTAACAATCTCATCTACACGAAGGAAATAGTTAGCCACAATTTCATCATTGTGCATTCGAAGATTTTCATACTGAATTCTGAGGGTTTGAAGTTTTGCTCGTTTTACCTGTTCATCTCCTTCATAGCTTAGAACAATCTTGTCCCATATTTCCTTTGTGGATTTATACTACATAACCTTGATGAATTCTGATTGAGATAGACATCCTAATAAGGTATTGAAAACCTTTGCATTTGTTTCATATTTCTTCTTCTCAGCTGGATTTGTAGGAGTTGCTGATGGAAAAGTTTACCCTGTATCTATGATATCCCAGACTTCTGTACCAAGAGATTGAAGATAGGTAGTAACTCTTACCTTCCAATATATGAAGTTTGTCCCATCAAAAATCGATGACCTGATAGATGCTTCTCTCTCGTAGTTGCTCATGATGATGGATCTTCCTTCAAGTGATCAAGCCTCCTCAGAAGGACCTGCTTCGATACCAATTGTTGGAAATAATACTGAGAGGGGGGGGGTGAATCAGTATTATCAAGTCAAATATTCCCTTTTTCAAATCCAGATAATATACGCTACTTCAGTTAATTAAAACTGTGTATATACGCAACTATGTAGAAGGAAACTTGCGTATACAATGCAAACTTATAATTTACTTTATCTTTCAAATGTTGATTATTAATCTGTGTATCAGAATCAAATAACCAGTAACCAGAAATAGTAAAATAGAGCAGAAGACAATCACACACAAGAACACAAGATATAAGGTGGAAACCCAATGTGGGTGAAAGCCACCTACTGCAATTCGTCTCTATCTTCTTTTAATTAGAAGCTTCTTTTTACAATGTACTGGTGCAGTCCTTTACTAGTACACAGGCTGTAACCTGCAGAGAGCTACAACCCTCTCTCATTTTCCAGCTTCTCCAGGAAGGGAGCTACAATCCCCTTTGCTCTTGCACTAGCCAAGATACTAGTACATAGGTGCTGGCCTACAGAAGGCTACAACCTTCTCTTTCTTCCAAGGACCACATTTCATAAATTTTCAGACTGGATCCATGAACATCAATCAATCATCAAAATTTCTGCATCAAACAATCTCCTTTTCACCAATTAGGACTGAATCAAGTTTACACTTTTCTGACAGCTATACCCAAAACACAGTAATAGTAACCACACACCAAATTCTGAACCCAAAACACTGCAGCAATAAACAGAAGCATCTAGATCACAACTTAAAAGATATACACTACCTCAACAACCTGAAACCTGCATGCATACGCTTCTGTGTTTGGAACAACCTGCGTATATGCTGTTTTAATTCACTGAACCAGCGTGTATATACGCTTTTGCTTCACTGAGCCTACGTACAGATCTATAAAGGATAATTCACTCTTTCAAATATTCAGACACTAATTAACCCAGATTAACAGATTTATAGATCAAGTATGTGCCACATATAACATATCAAAATCATACAAAGATACTATCATTCAAGCCTTAAGATTATGACCCATCGATAGAACTTATCCTTCTCTTTGTGCTAAGGTTCCTCCTTCATTCAGATCCAGATCTGCACCATAACCTCAATCACCAATATTTTAGATCTAGCACATATTAGATATTTGATTAATTCAGATGATGCTTTGCCAAATGATCTCCTTCATCTTTTATAGTCTTAGGCCTTCCACAATACCACAGTCCAAAACCATAATAAAACAATACCATGGACCCAATACTTGGGAGCAACACATTTTGATGCAATACCACGGACCAAAACCATAGGATCAAAAACTCTCGGACTAATACCATGAGCCAACCATGAAAGTGCGTGAACTTTTCTCTGCATGAAAGTGCATGAACTTTTCTCTTCATGAAAGGAACTTTTCTTTGCATGAAAATGCATGAACTTTTCTCTACATGAAAGAAACTTTTCTTTGCATGAAAGTGCGTGAACTTTTCTCTACATGAAAGAAACTTTTCTTTGCATGAAAGTGCATGAACTTGAAAATAACTTTGCTGCACTATAATTTATCATCTATGTGATTTTCCATCAAGGACAACACTTGTCTTGTAATGCCAACAATAAAAATAGGCATCATGGCACTGAGGTAGAATTTTTTTGAAGAAAAACTCTTATTTTAAGAAAAAATTCTTAGTTTCAATCCATGAAAAATGTTTTAATTGGTGTTAAATGATATTGTGCAGGAGATCATGGTTCTAGAATGGAAAGAAAGAGGTCATGAGATCGAATACCACCAAGCAACCCAGAACCTAGAATGCATCAGTGCCTTGAGAAATTGTGGGTTGCTAAAGTTCTTTAGGACCATAGGTCTGAGGGCTCAGATGGAATTGCTACCCTATTTTATCAGTCTTTGGGATGTGGATTGAGAGATCTTCATAATCAAATACCAGGAACTGGAAATAGAAGAATCAGAAATCTATTTCATCACAGGATTGTCCCGAAGAGGAGGGAGAGTCCAACTCTTCAGATCTTTCCTAGGTGGTGAGAGTACTAGTGCTATGATTAGGAGGAATTTCCTAGGTGCAGGGATGACGAGGGGTGGGAAGGTGAAGATCACCACTATCACCAACAACCTTCCTTTACAAACCGTCCTATTCACCATAGCTCATGTATCTAGAACACAAGCCCTAGATGAGAGTTCAAAATCCCAACTCCAATATGGAGTTGAGTGTCTAACCCACACAGTATTCAACTGGTGTGGAGGCTTTCTGGCAAATATGAAAAGTCAACTAACCAAAGGGAAACATGGAAACCTGAGACAATTTGGGTTCAGCTTGATATTGGTGACTTTCTTCTTAGAGTGGGTGCCCTTATTTTGATATGAATGGGTAGAGGTACCATATCCTCCCTTAAGACCTGAGGCTAGTGAGGTGGAGTCAACTCATGTCTCTAGGAGGGATGGGTCAACATATGCACTGCCCTACATAGTTTTTTACTTGGCTGCAGCTCCAATTACTCATGGTGGAGGACTATGCATATGCTTGCACAAATTTCCAATGGGATCCAAATTTACCTCTATGACAGGGAGAACAGTGGATTGATGTAGGTAAAGACTTGTTTTTTGGATTTTTTCAAGTCTTATGATTTTTTTTCGTAAAAGTGTAAACTAAGACTTGACTTATGATAAATGTGCAGATGTGGGACCCAAAATACCACCTGGTATGTCGCCAATAGCATGGCGGGTTGCTCATCAGATAGTGGGCGATGACTAGACTATGAGGAAGGGGCAAACCCTTTAACTGAGATGGAGTGCAACCTAGAAGTGATTACTTGGGGAGTCCCAGAGTATGCTACTATAGATGAGGTGCCATTGCGCTGGTAGAGGCACATAGTGGAAGTATCCACAAGACTGTGTCAACTATTAGGCCAAGTAATCAGAGTAGTCTCGTGCTACCATGAGCACCGTGCAGGCTAATAGCCTTTATAGCTATTTTACACATTTTGTAGGCTTTGAAAGCCAAGTGTTCCAAAACACTTTATTTTTTGAGATTTTGATGTAAGAACTTCGACATACTTTATATATATACATACA